>Ga0307375_10003097_pt1 | contig 16563 bp, 19 predicted proteins | sample TR1MG_FD_202531 | JGI IMG/M metagenome (GOLD analysis project Ga0307375, IMG submission 202531) | Soil microbial communities from Risofladan, Vaasa, Finland - TR-1 | ecosystem: Environmental > Terrestrial > Soil > Coastal area > Acid sulfate soil | place: Finland: Risofladan, Vaasa | collected... | reverse complement strand
TTATCATCGTATTTTTCATTATGTTCAATCCCGGAATGAAGTATTATCTTGTGCATCAATTCATGCACAATCGTTTGGGTTTTGCAAAACCCTTTCAGGTGGTTGGCTACGCGTATAGTTGCGGAATTATGATTAATATAGCCCCAGTAATTCCCGAAGCTATCCGGTTCCTCAAAAGATATTGTATACTCTTGACCGAATAGATTAATTTTCTTATCCATTGTTTGCTCCTTTCATTATACTGTCAATACATTCATTCATTATTACTTCCTTAAATTAAACGGGAATTCTGCCCCGTGTGCCGATTCTTTGGGAATAAAATTACCGCTCAGCCTTATGGTATATTTTTCTTTCGTAACTATCGAATTAGTGCGTAAATAGAAAATGGGCGTTTTGACAAGCGCTATGCCATGTTGCACGCTCCACTCCATTGGCATAGACAGGAGTGACTTGAGCAGTTTCATTATATTTTTATCTCGTTTCGATTTGCATAACGATAACCTTTGCTCTGCCAGTTTCACCGTCTCATCGCAATGAAAGCTGCACGGGATATGAAATCCGACCCTAAGGCCAATGTATCTTAATATAGGAATAGATAACGGATCGTGATTGGTTTCAAAACTATCTCCATTTGTTCGTTCTATCTTGTCATGATTAACTGATGCCTGCCAGATTGGATCGCAGTATTCTGGCCAATATTTCACAAAAAATGAGGTACAGCATTCCGGAAAACCTAAGTAATAACCTTGCTTCGGATGATCTCCAGCATTATGGGCTTTCCGGAACCCATTGGCGTTTTTGAGGCTTTTCGTTATGATACAATACGAAGAGATAGGTTTCCCTTCTACCGCCGGCGGTGTCTTATGAGAAAATCCGCCCCCCCATGAGCCTACATTTTTTATTGGGTAAACGCTAAGTCCGAGCTTCATGCATTTGGTGGTAAAATCTGATATTTGGTTAACACCTACCGTCCGCCAGGCGCACAGTCTTTGATCTGCAGCTACCGATCTAAGCTCAAGCTCTTGTATAAGTTCGGAGCAATCGCGTATAATAGGACTCCATATTCTTTCCGCTTCGTCCGATACATAATTCATCGCTGTGAATGGTTCAATTTCTATGTCTTTCAGTGGTTTCATTTTACACATCATCATCCAGTGGCATATCGACATGTATATTGGGAAGATCATCAAAGTGGAGACCCCATAAATCAGATTCTGAAAATTCAGTCTGGTTTTTGTCTTTTAAAATTTCCGTAACACAATTGCTAATCGCGATTCGGTCAAGACCGGTTAATCGCATCATGTATAACATTTTGTCGGCTGCCGACCATGCCACATCTATAATAACCATGCCCCTAAGTGCGATGAGTACCGCCTCTTTATCTTTGTTCATTTCCTATCACTTCAATTCCCTATAACATTCTTTATGTAATACCCGTCCAACAGTTCTTTTTCCATTTCTTCTCCCATTAATTACTTTCTTACCGCTATTCTTTTTCCCCCAATTCGGATTTAATTTTAGCCATGCCTGGTCGTTTGAGTCGTCATGCGTTATCCCGCCGGGCATAATTATAGAAGTATATTCTTTGCTGGTATCCTTCCCGGTTTTTGGCTTGCTCTTTCTGTGCTGCTTGAGATATACACTTCCACTGATAGATAACTCTATGTATTTTATGTCGGGCGGATTAGGGTAAAAGTCGGGCGTTAAATAAATATTCGGAAAAATTAACTTTAATTTGTCGTAAAGATATTGCAAAAAATCCCTTATCCCTTCACAAAAGCGCGTTCTATTCCTGAAGTCATTGTCAATTCCTGATCCAGGACAACCGCCATAGCACATAAACCAAAACTTGCAATCTTTGCACCCATTAAATTCTTGTGGTATTTGCTGCAGGACATTGTTTCTCGCGAATGACTGCCGGTTACCCCTCTTGATTTGCAGCCCGTCCAATGCACCTGCGCCATGCAAGCACGTTCCGAGTTCACCGTCGCCCATTAAAGTTATTTCTGCAATTGATGACCAGGGATCACACCTACGATGTCCACATGATATGTTCCCGGTATAACCCATCATCCCATCGATATATCCATTTATCGGGGAGATTATCAGACCTTCTGTTAGGTTATCATACAATACCTTCAAAACATCAAACAATTGCTCCCTGGTTATTTCTTCACTTTCTTTTCTTTTTTCATCATAGATAATGCCCGGATTAAATCTCATAGAATCCATTTTGTGTTCTTGAGCCAGGTCAATCATGTCTTTGATGTTTTCCTGGCTGCAATTGATTTTCCTGAGTACTGTTATTGAGCTCATGCTTATGTCATTCTCTGATAGCAACCCCATATATTCCTTTATTTTTAATGTGGCTGCAGCAATGTCACTTTCTGGCATACCGGATGGGAATCTGCATTGGTTATTCCCGGCCGTAATCCCGTCAAGCGAAATCCCTACGGATGTATTATATTTTTTGAATAACTCTATGTGTTCGGGTGTTAGGTGCATCAAATTAGTTTGAATTCCAGAACGTTTATAATTTATAAATGAATATTTTAGTATTTTGGCTATATCATCGAATGGCAATAGCAGAGGCTCACCCCCATGCAATGATGGCGCTTCTTTTAGGAAATTTTTTTTGTTTCCATTAGCGATTTTCTTATTTTCTTTAGTATTTTTGCGTAATCTCGCCATAACCTTTCCGATGTCCCACGGGCGCTGTTGTATTTTGGATTCATAACATGACGGGCATTGACGGCAATTTATTGGCTTAACTGATAGTTTCATCTTTTTGCACTCGGTTTTTTTGTATTTGATTTATATTCATTATTTCCATTACCATAAATATAACATTAAAATGTTATTTCGTCAACTTTTTAGCGAAATCTATAACCAGGAATCGGTATATGGTATGTCGGTATAGATATCGTCGTGATCGGTGTAATCATCATATCCGTCCTCATGAGGTGTATCCGTATGGAAATCGTCATGGTCGGTGTGATCGACATATAGTATATTAATTGTTTCGTCTTGATGCCCCGTGTGATCATCGTGATCATCGTGATCTATGTGCCCGGCGTCGGTATAGTCCTGATGATCATCATGATCGAAATAAACAGTATGGTCATCATGGGAATCAACGTACGGTTCGTCGTCGTGATCATCGTGATCTTGATAAGCAACATCACCATGTAGAACGTCGGCATGAACGCTATCGGCATGGTCATCGTGGTCGATATGGTCATTTACAAGTGCTATGTCCCCATATATGGCCTGGCCAGCCATTGCCGTATCGAGACCGAGAGTGAGGTCACTTGTCATATTTTTCAGATTTTTGCGATGCGAAATAATGGCATAGATTTCATCATCATGGATGCTTATTTCAGTACCTTCATCATTTATTACGGAGCGGTTAAGGTATACCTTATCGGTCGGGATATTAGAGAAAATAGCCGGTGTGATTGTTGTTATGTTCACTTTGGCCGGGGGACTTTCTACCAGGGAAGAGTAGAAAATAGCCAATGCCTCTATTTCCGCTTCCGTTACAAGCGCCGTTATAATACCATCTCCTCCGAGAGTTCTTGTCTCACCATATATATATTCTACGGAATCCTTGTCGTATGTATATATGGAGTACTCGCTACTCATGGGGTGTTTCGCATATTTCAGAACTATCCTTTTGAAAACAGATTTTGTACCGGGTGAATATTCATATTTCCCGTAATCCCCATTCCGCAGGTGGACAGCATCGGCCGATATTGACCGTTTATAATATTTTACCGTGTGTTCGCCGTTTACATTTATTATATAATGGAATATAGACGATCTCTGAAGTAGTTTCGCGAATTCAATAGTATCGGTTAATTCCTTCAGGTACCATCCGAGTCTCTGGGTTCTCGCGGTCTGCAAATTTCCGAAGTCGCTAATATTACAACTGGCCACTGGTATTTTATTCAATACGGTTAATGTGAAATATAATATATCGGCCACGTTTTCGGTGAATGTGTTCGGTGCGACAAGTGCCCCGGTTGTAAAATCATATTCTATTTTTAGACCGCGTGCGTTGCAGGTTATTACATCGTCTGCCGGGTTAGCTAACAGTACAAATAATCCGGCTTCCAAAAATGGCACATAGTCTCCGGGTGTAAATATTTCCACTCCGGCTTGATAGACATTATCGATGCTCTGGATACTTATCTTATTTGCGAAATCATCATTAAAAACTGTCTGGCTTATTTTGTATGTCGGCAGGCTAACAATCTTAAAATCATCAATATAAATCGATGAGGATGCGGCGGAATCGTTCCCAAATCTAAAGTATAATGGATATTGCGTCCCGGTTTCTGTTTCACTGTACAGTGAAGCGGTTTCCGGAACGTAAAATATTGACGTAACCAGCGTGTAGGCAAGAGCGTTTGCTAAACTATTATCAGTTACAACGGTAGTCCATTCCTGAGCGCCATCATCCCAATAATAAACAGTGCCGCCGACATTAACGTTGAGTCTCCATTCGCTTGTTTTTGCAGCGACCGAATTGTAATAATAAAATACTATTGCATAACCGCACCCTGGATTTAACCAAACGCCATCCGCCAATTCAAAATACGGGTCTGCTTCAGCGGGAAGCGTCCTGACCGACGCAGCATCATTGCCAGCATTTATATCCAACCGGCAACAGTAAGTCCCGGTTCTTTGATTTACCCCATCGCGATTAACCGTACTGCCGCCCGGCACAGCCGACCTCCAATAAGTCAGGTTATTCGCATCTTGCCACGTCTCGAAGTCACCGCCTGCAGCGCCCCATTGGTCTACCGTATCCCATGGTATTACATTTACCGGGAGTATGTCATTTTTAATTCCAAATAATATCGGTATGGGGGTATTTTCATCCTCGGTTTCCATGTGGGTATACCTGGTAGAATCAAATGTATCTGGCGGTATGGATCGCAGAATTCCACTTCTTTCATCAATAGTACTTATTCTTATTCCGTTATCTGAATATTGCGGCTCCTGAAGTTTGCCGGCAAATATTGGGACAAAATCGGCATAACTATCACTAATTAGACCGACCTTCACGTAAAACGGCCGGTTAAGGAATATCCATTCGTCTTTATGAGTATACCAAAATGCGGCATTACTTGCGGAGATTTGGCCATATTGCATTCTTATGACATCCTGATATTGCTCTCCGACATTCATGGTCACGGTGTTTTGAGAATTTGCCGGTAAAAATGGATAGTATTCGCAAGGGGTGTAATTCTGTAACGCTTCCCCTTCAAATGGTTTATAGGTGGCCGGGTAATCAGCATCTTGCACATTGGTCAAACATACCCAGAATTCAGCTACATAATTCTTATTATTCCCTTTCGGTGTTTTTATTCCGGGGGTGTCGGCATTCGGGTAGACATACAATCTGCTCTGGATTAAATCGTGGCAATATTCGCCCTGCGCCGTAACTTCGGCAGGGGTAAATCTTCTGGTTAATTCAACCCCATCCTCGGTCAATCTTATGATTTCGGGCATATCTCCGGAAGTGTAATAAATAAATAAAAGGGGGTCTTTTACCCAGGTGCTCATTTTTCCCCTTAAGCATTATTACTTCTGCTTATCTCCTCTATGTCCCCGGCAGCCGTAACCACTCCTAACCATTTATCACGGGCATGATTGAGCGAAAAACTGGCAGCACCTGCCGTGTATATATTCCCCGCTCCGATGGCATTATCGCGAATTACAATTGTATGGGTGGAGTCTGCCGCCTGCAGAGTTATCAATTTTCCGGTACGGCTGCAGGTAACGGTATCAAGGTTGTCACTTGCTGCCGCGCCTTCGGTGTCTACCGATATCAACATGACCGGTTCGCTTTCGATAACCGTTATCTCCCCGGCTACAATTGTAGTTGATTTCGTTCCGGTCATATCGACCTTCAAATTATCCGCACTGATTTTCTTGTTTGTCGGCCCGACACTACGGGAAACTAACATCCAATCGCTGCCTCCAAGGGTAGTTATTGCCGCCTCTTCTGATATTTTTTTTCCTGGTATTGTTGCCATTTAAAACTCCTCATATATTGCTTCTATCCCCTCTTCCTCTCGTTTTATAAATGTCCCGTCCTCGCGTAGACAATAGTCATCAATATCGTTATCTATCATTTGCCGTAAGCACATCTCAATTAAAACGCGGGGCTTATTTTCCTCTAAATCGCTTAGGCTCATTTTTCCTCCTCTACTGAAAATTGCAAACTATATTTTTCCCCCGCAACCTGCCTTTTTGTCCATTTCGTAAATGTGCAATATAAAATATATAATTCAGGATTTACCCAGGTGCCGACCGTCGGCATAAATTCCCTGGTAAGTAAGGTTACTGGTTTTGATGTGCCAACAATATCATACATTGCTTGCATCTCAGACCAGGTATCCACCGAATCAAACTTATAGCTTCTTGTTTCTATGTGCGGATATTGAACCGATGATTTTTCACCACTTAACGAACGATTGACAACGGATAAATCTTTCGGCATTATGGAAAAGCCCTTTGAAATGCCTATCGCTGGGGTAAGCATTTCGTAAAGGCAGACCCTGCCCAACTGGACGTATCCATCAGAATTATCAATATCTTCAATATAAATCCTTCTATAGCGGTATGATTCTACTGCGCCCCGTAAATCTGCAGCTAAATTTCCATTTCTTGTCGGAGTGATTTCAAGAGAGATGGTCACCCAGTTATCATCCGAGAACTGAAATTTTACCGTGGCTGTGGTTTGGAGATTGTGATTGTAGATGATGGCAAAATCAAAATCATCTGAAGCGGTTAGTGATGCATCTATATATTCATAGGTGTGAATTCTGATATAATCGGCGGTATGTGATGCGGCTAATCCGGTATCAGCGGTGTCATATCCTATCGTAGACCAGATTGAATTGGCCGTGGTAGCGCCTTCGAGTTCAAAGGTCCCGGTACTATCGGTGATTTCAAATAATAAGGTATTATCGAAGTCATATTCCACCGTATACGTGTGAGCTCCGACGGTTTCCATCTGCATTTTTATTTCTGCTATTAATTCGGTGACATTGTATGTACCTATCGCTATCACGGCCGTAAAGCTTCCCGCTCCTTCATTGAAATAAAGGTTTTGATTCGCTGCCGTAATTTCAAAGAACCCACCTCCTGAAGCTTCACTGTATGCACTTCTCCAAACGTTCGTTAATCTTCTTGTTTGCGTATTCGTGGCAGGAAATGCCGCTTCTTGTGTTGTGTAGGTTATTGCTCCACTTGACCACTGATCATCATAACCAAATTTTATGTTAGACATTTGCTACCACCGCCCTTTGATCTATATTGAATTGTCCGCCTGCCGATGCGTCTTGTAAAATTGGTATTAATTTGTCATGAGCGAAATCGGTTAATCCTTCAGTATCTAACGCGCTTAATGTAATGTAATAGGTATTGCCTCCGCCGCTGCCGGGGACATTAAATACTTCATTTATTTTTTCGATGGGCGTAACAACTTCATTCTTGTGTAAGTATGCCAACCCGTCAGCTTGAGTCACTCCGCCTTCTTTTAGTGGCATCGGCGTCCCGGCTATTTTCCCAATTAATGCCGCGCCAAAAACTCCGACGGCCGCAGCCAGGATATAGTTGAATGGCGGGATGGTTGCGGATAATGCCTTGATTACGGCCGAAGCTACATTCATTATCGCGGTTGCGATATTCAGGGCTTTTTCGTTCTTGAATTGTTTCCGCATTATATCGTTTTTCTTAGCCGCGTAATTCTCATCCAACCTTTCCATCGCCTTCTCTTTATCCTCTTCGTTCATGGTGGATGTTTCTATCCGCTTCTTTTCATTTTCGTACCAACTATCAAGTTTTTTTTGCCTTGCATTTAGATAGCTTCCATATATTTTTAGTGCAGAATCCAGCGAACTTTTAAATTTATTTGCTTTTTCAAGTTGGATTTCCAGCCAGGTATTAAATGAATTCTTATCAGATTCGGCAACCGCGGCATCAAAGTCCTTTTTATTTTGGAGCATTATTGCCATAGCTTCCTGTGCTGTTATGGCTTGATTAAGCCACTTTTCACGTATAATTTCCTTTTGGGCTTCATAATGCAAACGTATTTCTTCAAGTTCCCGCTCCCTTCCCATCATCGCCTCAAGCGCCACCTGCTCATCCATTATCCTGAAAGACTCTTCCCTTTCGAGTCTCATGGCGCTTACACTATCCCAATACTCTTGAATGAGTAATTTTTGACCTTCGGCAGTTTCCCGCTTATCGTTCAATCTTTCTTCTGATTGCAGCTTTTCAAACTCAGTTAATTCGGCCTCTCTTAATTTTGAATATTCAAACAATTCTTGCCTTGATGCGTTATTCTGAACTAAGGTCTCTCTTTCTTTTTTAAATGTCTCATCTATTTGCCACCGGCGGAATTCATTTTCCGTCAATGTTAATTGCATATATTTTTCATGAGCAGCATTTAGTATTTCGCTTACCTTCGTAGTCTCTTCTGCGGTTCGCCCGGTGTGTTTGCGAGTGGCTGCAGCAGCAGCTTCTCTCGCCTTAGTTAAACTTATTATTGCTTCCCTTAGTTTTCCGGTAGCAGCGTATGAAGTTTTAGTGCCATCAATGTTTGCTATGACCATGTCCAACTGTTCTTTTTGGCTTCGCAAATTACCGTCAGCATCCCTTTTGTAATCCCGCATCGCTTCATTAATTTCGTCTAAGCTGGCACCATACTTCCCCAATGCATCCCGTGATTTAATGAATTCCTGGAATAGTGCCGCACTTTTTTCATTCGCTATAGTGGTAGACGCAGCGAAGCTTTCAATTTTCTTTGGCAATAATGACAAGGCTGCCGATACGGCAACGACCACAGCGCCCCATGTGCCCCATTTGGCAAATGCTAAAGCTACGGCCGCGGCTCCAACGGCTATATTCGTTAATATGTCTGGCACCCCCCTTAAAACTGTAAATATGGCCGCAACGGACTTAATCAATGGCTGAAGAATGCCCAACAAATTATTCAATACTGGCAAAAGGAAGTCACCGAGTTGCTGAACGGTAACAATAATTTCCTGCTTAAATTTATCAAACTCAAAGCCGGTCTTATTAATTCCTTCAGATATGGCTTTCCATGCGGTGCCCGTGGCTCCAACCACGTTACCCATTTCTTTATATTTTTCAGTAAAGGCTTTGGCAGAAGCCCCGGTTAATGCGGTTATGGCTGTTAATGCTTCTTTTCTCCGTACTAATTTTCCTAATGATATTGACGTGCCGTCGGTAGTGCCGATTATTTTCTTTAGTGCGCCGTTAAGGCCGAGCGCAGCAATCATGGCCTCTCCGTTAGCGAACCCCAAATCCTCCATAACTTTAACCAGGGCAGGCGTTGGCTTTATTAATGCGCCCAATATACCGGATAGTTGAGTTGATACTTCCGCTGCTGATCCAGTCACGCCGGTTAGAGTCGCGAAACTTGCATACAACTCCTCTGCCGACACATTCATCTTGTTTGCAAGTGGGATTGTTTTCCCAATTGATGCAGCTAATTCAGGGAAAGTAGTTTGGCCCAACCTAACTGTTGTGAATGCCAGGTCTGCAGCGTGCTGATATGCGGTATCGGATGTATCACCATATCCTTTTGTTGTAGCTGATAGGAGATTGAGCGCGTCCGTAGTAGTGGCCATTCCTGCGGCTGCTGCGCGCACAGTAATATCAAGCTTTTGCCCTTCCGCTGCAGCTTCCCCAAAGGCAGATACAACTTGATATGCTCCACCTGCTATGTCCGACGTGCCCTTCCCGGTAGCAACGGATAATTCCTGTATTCTCTTCTTTAGGTCGACAACTTTGCTTGCAGATTTTGGCATTAAGGTCGCGATATTAGCCATTTCGGAATTGAATTTCATCGCAGCGCCGAGACTTGCAGCTATTGCCGCCCCAACTCCGAGCATTGCCGTTTTCATTTTCTTGCTCATCCCTGCCGTTGCGGTGGCCGATTTGGTGGCACTTTTACCGAAAGCGTCGGTGACGGCGGTCGCCTTTGCCATACCGGCAGTGAAAGCAGTCGAATCAAGGCCAAGCTTTGCTAATATTGAACCAGCACTTAATGCCATCTAATTTTCCTTACATTATCCCTTTGGAATATTCCCTCATCCCGTATTTATAACAGACGTTCTGATCTGATACGTTTTGTTGCGTCCCGTGCATTGCCAGTCTCATGTGATTTACGGAAACGTAATTTTTCCGCACATTTTCCAGCATTGCGTGACGGTACCAAAGTTCCATATCTTCATCATTCATCTTGTTCAGCACAGGATAAGAGAATAGACCAGGAAAGGCTAATGCTATTTCGATAATTTTAAGGGTTTTTCCTTTTTTTTTTGTGAGTCGAGAACGTATTTCACAAGTTCTTTCATATATTCCATTTTTGTGCGGTGGTCTATCAGGTTCAGTACATCGGCCGGTATTTCCAGCATGTATGTTAATGCTTTATTCGGGATTCCAGTTTCAATCTTACCTTCTTTTACTGCGGTTTCTTCTGCATAACATATCTCCCAGAACCCCTGCATTTTTTCGGTTGTAAGCGGGAATTGTAGTTTATATTCCTTAGTATCAATCTTAATAATAAACGGTTCATAAATATCAGCATGTGTATCATAAATAAATTCCATTGTTTTTCTCCTCTTAAGTTGCATCACCAAATTGATGCGTATTACCTTGATTTGTGGAAGTCTGATCCGGGAATACATGAAATATAACATGGTAAGTTCTTTGCGGTTTACCGTACGGGATCTCAAATGCCCGTGCTGCAATAACCTTGAATATTTCAATCCATTCGGTAGGGTCAACAGAAACAACCCTATTGATGATAGGTTTGATTTGCACCTTTTTGGCATATTGGTACATGTGGTCTCCGACCGGATTTGTGAACAAGATTTGATCATCTGCCGCACCGGAAAGAGTACCGCCGATCATTAGCACGCTTAAATCTTTAGGTGTGACCCTTGTTATGTTAGCTTCAAAAGTGATTATTGATCCCGTGCTAACCTTATCTACCGGCGCGTCACCGTGCTGCGCCTCGAATATGTCGGTAAACGACTGCTCATCCTTAAATGTGATATCTTCAAACATTGTTTGAAATGTTGTCGGTGTCCCGTCAACATCCCAAACGATTGCGGCTGGCCCCGCATCTAATTGTTGTCCTATAGGCATTTTAGCCTCCTATGTGTCAAAATTTTTTATATCAAACTCTACAACCAATTCGTAGAGATGAAGGTCTTTTTCATCAGTATAAATATAAAATGGCGCTGATGGAGCGTGCGCCGTATTTACAATATACTTTTCACCCGCAGTTACTACCGGTAAAGTGATTTGAGCGTTTCCCTGAAAAAAATCAAAAACTTTATAAATATTCACCCTGGCAGCATTAATGTTTTCGGCCCTGGAATAGAATCTTATTTTTTGTGTTTTCTTATCAGGTAAGAAGAAATTCGCTTCTCCGCCCATGTCATCAATTATTGCTGTGCATGTATCCGGCGATTCCGATTCAAATCTACCGACACTCAAAGTAGTGCCGATCGTAAATCCGAGACCGGAATCATTCAGATATTTAGCTATTTCCTTTAACATTTTTCTTAATCTTCTTTGGTTTCTTAATCTTTTTGGTAGCGCCTATTGTTGGTCCTTCTTTTGGGATTACCATCGGGGCTGCCTGTGCTATTTCTCTTGCTTTTGGGCTATTTTTGCCGCAAAATACCACCATGCCCACACTATCGGTAATATCGAAATTATCTACACCCCCTCCCGATGCAACTATTCCGAGAATTCCCTTTCTACCAACCCTTGCACTTGTCAAGAGGTGCGCATATAAGGAGTGAATTGATTCACCGTAACTTATATTAGTTCTTTCTCCGGTATACTTATTGATTACCGTATATTTCATTATAACCCCCCGTACGCCTTTATTTTGGCTGCAATTACTTCGTAATATTTCTGTTTATTGTTCTTCAACTTGCTTGATAGGTATTTTGGCCCGCTGCCGGGTTCAGACCAATTCCAGCCAGCCGGAGCCTTTTCTAATCGGTGCGCATAGGGCATATCATAGCCTAAGTCGGCAAAATAATTACTGCCGTGCTGCTGTACCGGTTGGGTGAACTTCGATCTCTTCAAGCCGCCTTTCAATTTTGGGGTTTTTGGTACCTGATTATCACTATCCAACAATACCATACCGGCTGTTTCCCGCAATGCCTTTTTAATTGAAAATGGCATGATGGTACTTATTATTTTCGCCATTTGTTTATCAAAATCAGTTGTGTCAAGCTTCATTGCAGAAATACCTCCAACCCTCGATTAGAGAAATCTTTCAATTCCTTAATATCGACAATCGTATACTTAACGCCGCCATACTTTATGCGGTGAGAGTTGGTAATGGTCTGATTCTTGATTAATATCTGTGCGGTCGATACTACTTGATTGCCGCCGGTTATCTCCACCACTCTATCTTTTCTTGTCCAACGGGCCTTTATGTTCGATTCTGTCCAACCAGTTATCTCATTATAATCATTTTTTACTGGGAGCATGAGCGTAACGGTATCCATGAGGTATGCATTTATCATGCTGCCACTCCCAAAACTTCTGAATATGCATCGATTCCGTGCGCACAGTTTGGGTGCATCCAGGAAAGGTCAACGTATGGGTATAGGGGGTGATTCCCGGATAACGAATATATTTCACCTTCATGTGATGCGCATATGGGACACGGCCCCGCGTGTTCAGATACTATCATGAGGTCACAGCCCCATTCTTTGCAGCTTAAAATTGATGCGTTATTGCTGGTATATGCGGTTTCCGTTCTCGATACCATCTCAATGTAATATTTCACGGTATACTTCCTGATCTTTCCGCTTTTAGTGCGCACAGCAACGAAATCAACATCCCCGAATAGATCGAGAAATATATCCTTTACCCTTTTCTTCACCTCTCCCAGGGAGGTGGATGAGCGATAAACCCATCCCGTTCTGGTCATCCGTTCAACTATGTTCAATGCTTTTTTAGCTTCCTGCTGTGCTTTCTTTCCCAGTTCCGTTTTGCTGAAATCTACCGGGTACCTTACGAGGTTCTGAATTTTCTGCTTTTCTTTCAGCACGGCTATTTTTTCTAAAAATTCGACGGTCTTTTTTTCTTGAATCATAAAATTCCTAACAAAGAACATTATTGATGCATGAACGTAAGCTAACCGGTTATCAATATCCCTGGTCTCCTTAGTTATAAATACTTCACCTTTCCCTTTCAGGTTTTTCTTTTTTTTGAATTTTAAATCTATCAATTGATGGGTGACTGTTTTTTTTCTTTTATTGAATATTTTGGGAATTTCTGCCTTGACAATTTTGGCTGCTTTTTCTTTGGTTGCAAGTGACCTTTTACCTATCAAGGCGTATTTATTCTTTTTATTTGACTTGAAAAGTATGTAATATATATACTTTTGCAAATCATCATAATAATCGTATATCGTTTTCATCATCGTGTTATCGGCTCAAATTCAAATCAAGGTCGGAGGTAATATCCTCATCCTCATCGCGTCCTATTTCGATCGAGGCATATCGCTTCTTGTATTTGTCATAAGCGTTCAGGTATTCGATTACCATAGGTGGAAACGGCAACTCATTCAGTTTGGTTACATCATAGGATTCCTTCACTATCCCGGCGCTAACGACGCCCTGCGCCTGCAATCCTTTTCGAGAATCCATATCAGCCAGGTGCTCAGCTAAGAAATAGCAGCATTCACCCTGTGCTTTTTTTAATACTACCAGCGCGGCTGCTGTGGCTGCGGCTTTCGTTGGCACGGTGAATCTTACAGAATAATAAATCCAATTATAGGCATTGATTATCACCTTGCTTTTCTGTGCATCGGTCAAGGCATCCCAATGGGTTGTCTCCAACCTTTCACTGGTAAAGTACAAGTCGGCTTCCGCCAAATCATCAAACCAGTCAAATGCCATTCTATTTACTCCTCACTACTTTAATGGTTGTTTTCAATGGAGAAATTATTGAATATAAGCGTAATATAAATAACGATAACGAATTTCTAAATGAGAAGCATTTAGATGGTTTTTTAATCTCTATTGTAACGCACAGGTTATCCTTTATGATTTCATCCGCTTTCATTTTAGGTACTTTGGCCATCGCTAATTTACTCCTTAATTCTTTTCGCTATAAAAATAGCCCGCTTCCCGGAATCACGGTAAAAACAGCCAGTGACAAGAAACCCGGTGTCATGTAGCTTGTTTTTAATCCATAATTCTGTAGGCAGCGTTTGGATACCCGATACCGCCAGTTTAGCCACATCGAGATTGCGCCTAAATCTGATTTCTATGATTAACGTTTCTTTACACAGGCTTATAAGTTTATTTAGGGCCTTTTCATATTCCGCTATATTGAAATAATGCAATAGGCCCATGCTCATCACTATGTCATATTTTTTCAAGTGATTCAAAAAGCTATAATTGTAAAATGTGATTTTGTCATCCGGTGCTTTCAGTTTATTCTTTACGCTGGCACCGACACAAAGAACATCGCTTCTTATATCAATGCCTGTGCATTCGGTAGCCATTTTCGACCAGGCCATGACACAAGAATATCCCACGTTGCACCCAGCATCCAGGAATGATTTTCCTTTGAAATCGACATTGTTTGAAATGAATGGCCATTTGTCACCTGCCGATGCCAACAACCACCTGCCGTCAAGCCGATGCTCCGTAGGTATTTCGCGCATCATATCAGTGAACGTATTGATAAAAGTTGAGTCGCCCCTGATAAGCCTGCCAGCTTTCACATAATTCTTATAGCAATCTGAACCAGTCCTAACGCTAACATGAGTTATTCCTTTTCTAATTGCAAGTGCCCGGCGGTGCGCTCCATCTTCCATGCGTTCACACTTTAAGCAATAGAAAATTTCGCCGAACTTTATGGGGTCAAATTCTGATTCAAGTTTTGCAAGGCTGCTTTCCCACTCTTCTTTACCATCGTATCTTTTGAAATATCTCATCGCATCAATATCATTATCAAAATATTTTACCGGGACACCCTCCACGACTACATCCGGTTCATACTCATGTAGTTTCTTATTTTTTTCATATTTTACTTGCATGTCTATTTGCCTCATAAATAACATAAAAGAATGGGTGTTCTTTTATGATTTTCACATTACTATATTTTGAAAACAAAGTGGATAGCATTGGTAAATCGTAAAGTCTCAAGTGGCCAATGCTTTTAACCTTCCTGCTCGGAGTGGTTATTACCAAAACTTCATTGGTTATTTCAATTAATTTTTCTACTAATAGCCCGTCGTTTTCTACGTGCTCTATTACCTCGGAGCAGATAACGCCATCGAATTTTCCGAGTTTGGGCAGGCTCTCTATTTTGTCTATATATTTGAAGTCAATATCGGTGAAATTTTTAGCAGCCAAACCGATAGTATCTTTGCAGAAATCTACACCCGTCCAGCTCCCTGGGTGAAAAGTTTTCATGTGATGCGTAGAATGTCCCTCAGCACACCCAATATCAACAAAATTATTCCCTGATAAGTACCCGGTACAGGCTTCAAATCTCCTCTGATGTTTCGCGCATCGCAAAAGCCTATCTTTGTCTATTGGTTTCCAATGCTTTAAATATTCTACTGCTTCCATTTCATGCCTCCTGGATTTATCCGGCTCATCATTTTTTCCACCCGGTCGGTATATTTATGTTCCTGCAATGTCCTGGCCCTACCGGCCTCTCCTATGCTTTTGGCTCTATCCGGGTTATCGATGAGGTATTTGATCCGGCTCATCATTTCGGTATTACTTTTGAATGTAAGGATTTCTTTGCTCGGTATGAAGTGTTTCTCTATGCCATTCACGTGTCCTACCACGCAGGGAGTACCCGTGGCTGTTGCAAGATATATTCTGTTACTCCAATAGTCCCTATCCATTCCGATGAAAGGCTGTGGTACCAGTGCTACCCTTGCATTATGGTAGGCTTTAGCGAATTGTTTTCTATATATATATCTGTTGTAATTATTGCCATATGCATCAATATTATACTTTTCTTCAATTTGCTTAATCTGCACACCTCTATAACCAAAGTACTTTGTGATTCCCCCGGTAAAGATAACATCATATTCCTTAGCTTTTTGGTAATCCTGCTCTTCTATGAAATCGTTCTCTTCTATCCCTTGCATGAGGTGCATGTAGTTTTTTGCCTCGCTTGCCCAATCGTAAAAGTTATCGGTAGTAATTAGCCAATCGAGGTGCTTAATGATACTGTTTATTTTTGCGTATTTGTGTTTGCAATGCGCAAAATAGGGGTTACAAGCGTCAAAATGCCAAAGCGCTAAAATGCTGCCCTCTTTTTTGATTTCTGAAATTTGCTTAATTTGATGGATATTCCTATCATAAATTGCAGTGCCCATCAACAAAATTAAATCAGCATTGGTCAAGCAACTGTCAAATACATCATCATGCCCTACCAGGCTAACCTTATAACCCAACCTGGCAAACGCATGGAATATCCGCACGCCATTAGTTAAATCACCATGAC
>Ga0307375_10003096_pt1 | contig 16571 bp, 13 predicted proteins | sample TR1MG_FD_202531 | JGI IMG/M metagenome (GOLD analysis project Ga0307375, IMG submission 202531) | Soil microbial communities from Risofladan, Vaasa, Finland - TR-1 | ecosystem: Environmental > Terrestrial > Soil > Coastal area > Acid sulfate soil | place: Finland: Risofladan, Vaasa | collected... | reverse complement strand
AACATTGCCAAGTACATTCCGGATCTGCAGGATGGCATGGCCGGTGCGGTGGAATACGGCACGGCACGCCGGCTGCGCGCGAATTTCCAGCAATTGCCTGTATTCGGCAAGACCGGTACCTGCTCCGACAAGGGAACCCGCTTCGGCTGGTTTGCCTCGTATTCCGATACTCCGCAAGGTGCCATGGTGACAGTTTTCTTCCTGGAAGGCGGCAGGCCCACCTTTGGCCCGCGGGCGGCAGAGCTGACCGGCGAGTTCTACAAGAACCTTTGGGACCGGAACTACTTTGTCGAGAAGGGCCAGCAGACGGCCCAGACTTCACTTCCGGAGAGCGATTCCGAGACCGCCCGATGAGGCGGCTCGCCGTCTCCTGCTGAGAAAAGGCCATTCCTGAAAGCCATCTTCGGGATGGCCTTTTTCTTTGCTTGTCAGGCATTCGCGTCCTGGCCCTTGCGGCTTGGCCCGAATTGGCTGCAACGAATTCCGGCTTGGATCATCCGATATGATAGTTTCCTCCCGGGTGCATCTCCCGACTCCGAGAGCAATCCGGCGCGATTGGACTTTCCCATATGGCTCTGCCAACACACGACCTGCTCGTCTACGGTTATCTGTTCCTATTCGCCTGGGTCCTGGTGGAGCAGCTTGGGGTGCCGTTGCCGGCCACGCCGGTCCTGCTGGCAGCTGGGGCGCTGACGGCACAGCATCAGTTCAATTTTTCTCTGGCCTTTGCCGCAGCTTTGTTTGCTGCTCTCGCTTCGGATAGTGTGTGGTTTCTGATTGGCCGCCGCTATGGACACCATGTGCTTCGCATTCTTTGCAAGTTGTCACTGGAGCCCTCAGTTTGTGTACGGCGCACCCAGGATTCCTTTGGCCGGCGCCGCGCCGCCACGCTAGTTATTGCCAAGTTTGTGCCGGGTCTCGCCACGCTGGCTCCTCCCGTAGCAGGGGAGAGCGGGATGTCCTATGGCGCATTCCTGCTCTTTGACGGCATTGGGGCTACTCTCTGGATCGGCGCGCTGTTGAGCGCTGGGCGCCTGTTTGGCGATGCCTTGAAGCGCAACCCGAGCCTGCTGAATTGGGTGGGGCGATTTTCCGGCACATTGCTGGTTCTGGGCATCCTGGGGTTCTTCCTTGCGCGCGTCGTTCGCCGCCAGCGGTTCCTGCGCAGACTGGTGGATGCACGACTCGAGCCGGAGGAGCTGAAGCGCCTGCTCGACGCCGGCGAGCCCGTGTTCATCGTCGATCTGCGCCATCCCCTGGAACTGCTACCAGACCCTTTTACCTTGCCCGGAGCGCAGCATTTCACCCCGGAAGCGCTTGCGGCTCGGATTCACGAAATCCCCCGCGACCGGGACATTGTGCTCTACTGCACCTGCCCCAGCGAGGCAACAGCAGCAAAGACGGCCATGACTCTGCATCGGTTGGGCATCGACCGCGTGCGGCCGCTCCGCGGCGGCTACGACGAGTGGAAGCGCCTAGGGTATCCCATGGATGCCATTCAGCCAGTCATGCCCCTGGTGCGGGTTGAACTCGCCCCGCGATGAGGCGTTTGGTTAAGGATTTGCTCGCCCGCGGCGTGTCATCGATGCCGCATACGTCTGCCTCAGGTCTTTTGCTGCCAAAAGCTTTAGTATGAGTGAGGGCAGCATGCCCCGCTGGGAGCAGACACCCTTGGCCTACGACGATTTGCGCGAATGGATAAAGACCCTCGAAAAGCACGGTGAGCTCAAGCGCATCCGCGAAGCGGTTTCCCCCCACCTGGAGATCACCGAAATCACGGACCGCGTCTCTAAGATTGGTGCGAAACCGCGCGCAGGATCCTCTGGAGACGCCACGAAGCAGCAGTACGCTCCTGGGGGACCGGCGCTGCTGTTTGAGAATGTTCAAGGGCATCCCGGTCACAAAGTTTTGATTAACCAGTTTGGCAGCCAACGCCGCATGGCATTGGCGCTTGGCGTGGACCGGCTGGATGAGATTGCCGAGCGCATCGAAGGTTTGATGCATGTGAAGGCTCCAGAAGGACTCTTCGACAAGCTCAAGATGCTGCCGCAACTGGGAGCTGTCGCCAACGCGTTTCCCCGCACTGTGAGCGCCAAAAATGCTCCCTGCAAAGAAGTGATTCTGCGGGAGAATTTTGATCTGACGGCGTTCCCCATCCTCACATGCTGGCCGCACGACGGCGGACCGTTTATCACGTTGCCCTGCGTCCACACGCGCGATCCGAGAACCGGCAAGCGCAACATTGGGATGTATCGGATGCAGGTGTACGACGGCCAGACCACCGGCATGCACTGGCAGCGCCAGAAAGTTGCAGCTGAACACTACCGGGAAGCGCTGCGTCAGGCCGCGGCAGGGGCCTCGGGAGCAGACGGAAAGGCCGCGCGCGTTGCTGCCATGGCTGAGTCAGCGGGCGGCTCGGTGTCCATCCCTGATGGCCCCATCGGCGGTTTGCCTCAGGTGGCAATGGGAAACTTGAAAGGCTCGCGGCTTGAAGTTGCAGTGGCCATTGGTACCGACCCAGCGACAACCTTTTCTGCCATTGTTCCGGCACCGCCGGAAGTGGAGGAGTTTCTCATCGCCGGCTTTCTTCGCGGCAAGCCAGTCGAGATTGTGAAGTGCGAAACCGTGGACCTGGAAGTGCCCGCGCACGCAGAGATCATTCTTGAAGGGTACGTGGAGCTCGGCGAACTCCGCACCGAGGGCCCGTTTGGCGACCACACCGGGTTCTACACCATGACCGACGAGTATCCGGTCTTTCATCTCACCTGTATCACACACCGGAGGGACCCCATTTACGCTGCAACAATCGTGGGAAAGCCGCCCATGGAGGATGCGTGGATGGGCAAGGCTGTGGAGCGAATTTTTCTGCCGGCGATGAAAATGCAGATTCCTGAGCTGGTGGATGTCTGTCTGCCCGTGGAAGCCGTGTTTCACAATCTGATGATCGTCTCCATCCGGAAGAGCTATGCAGGCCAGGCACGCAAGGTGATGAACGCCGTCTGGTCGCTTGGCCAGGCGATGTTCACCAAGTGCATCGTCGTGGTGGATGAGGACTGCGACGTGCACGACATTGGCGAAGTGGTGCTGCGCGCGGCCAACAATATCGACCCTGAGCGGGACATACAGTTCACGCTGGGGCCGGTAGATTCGCTTGACCATTCGTCGCGTCTGCCCAACTTCGGGTCAAAGATGGGCATCGATGCCACGCGCAAATGGAAGGCAGAGGGATTCCTGCGTCCTTGGCCGGCGATGCTCTCCATGGATGCCGACACCAAAGCGAGAGTAGACGCGATCTGGTCCCGCTTGGGCATCTGAGTGTCATCCAGGACCGCATCTGGTATACCTGAACCTATGCGTGGTGTCCTTCGCAGCATGGTTGTTGCGGTTGTTGCGGTTGTCGCGGTGGCTGTGGCTGCATCTTCTCCCCTCTTTGCCCAGCAAGGCCCGGAGGATTTCCACTGGGTGGATTTCCACTCACAAGCCGACCAGAGCGTGATTGTTTGGGTTACCCGCGCCCTGCAGAGCGAGAAGTGGACTGCGATTCGCGAAATCGGCGTTCGCTACGATGCGGCGCTGGTGGTGACTACGCTGCGCTCCTCGGCTCAGTCGGCTCCGAATGAGGATACCTTCGCAATTTGGAGCGTGTCGCTCACAAGTCACCTGGTCACCCCGCTGCTGAAGGGTGTGAACCTTCGCTGGGCGGACTGGTTGCATTACCTGCCAGGCAAGACCGAGCCGGCCATTCTGTACGACAACTGCTACGACTGCCCGGCAGACACCTACCTGACGTCGTTCTATTACGACAACGGCCATCACACCTGGACGGCGCGATGGATGCACGGCGGGCAGGGCCTGCATCTCTGGAGCGCGAGCCCTCCGCCGGGTGTGGAGTGGACGCAGGTGTACGCCGTGATGGCGCAGGACAATGGAAGCGAGTCGGTGGGCACGTGGAACCACTTTGATTACGGCAGCCACAAGCCGGCGGCGGACTACGTGTATCAGTACGACCTGGATCCGGTATCCGGGCTGGAGCGGGTGCAGCAACTCACGGGCAAGCAGGCCCAGAATATGGAATTGCGCCTTTGCAGCGGGGCAACGTCCGTTCGAGGTCTTGCCCAGGGCCAGGACTCGCCTCTTTGCCAGGAGACGGTGCCGCCCAATGCCCGGCGCCAACCCGCGACCACCCCTGCCGGTAACAGCGGGCGATCCTTCACGGGGGGGGCTGGGAAGTAAGCCCGGCCGCAAGAGCGGTTTTATTTGAGCGTCTCTGCGGGCGCCTCTCCCTGCCACAAACCGATGTGCGCCCCTTGGCGGACCGCCTCGTGCGTGTCCGGAAAAGTGTCCGGGGAGGCCGTTCGGGAAAGCGTCGTATACTTGCAGTATGTCGATTGTGCGCAACCTTGCCGGCATCGCCAAAGGCATGAGCATCACTTTCCGCGAGATGCTGGAACCCACGCAGGTGGAGAATTATCCGGACGGCCCTGGACCAATGAAGGGCGCGATTTTCCAGTCGCGTTTTCGCGGAGCCCATGTGCTGCAGCGGGACGAAGAAGGCCTGGAAAAATGTGTGGCCTGCTTTCTGTGTGCCGCAGCCTGCCCTGCAAACTGCATCTTCATTGAGGCAGCGGACAACACAGAGGAGAATCGCATCTCCTCCTCTGAGCGTTACGCAAAGGTCTACAACATCGATTACAACCGTTGCATCTTTTGCGGCTACTGCGTGGAGGCTTGCCCCACAGACGCCATCACCCACGGACACGGGTTTGAGCTGGCTACGCTGAATGCCACCAACCTGGTGATGCGCAAGGAAGATATGCTGGTTCCGGTGTCTGCCCTGACCGCCGCAAAGTAGCTCCGCGGACGATGCGCTTGGTCGCCCGCCTTCATCCGGCGGGCTCGCGGCTTGTTTCCGAGTCAATTTCCAACGTTTGACGCCTGGAAATCTCGAATGTTTAGATGGTGAACGAGATCGGCTGCCAATTGAAAAATAGGCAGTGGTTTCAAGAGAGTCGCGAATGCGGACAGGGAACTTTATGCTAACTGCAATTGGTTTGTTGGGTGCTTTTCTGTGCGGATGCGGAGGTGGCGGGAATACCGCAGTCTCGGATCCGCCTCCTTCTACGGTGGCGGCCCCCGCCATCTCAGCGGCCGCAGCGCAAAATGGCGCGCAGATTGTGAGCCTTTCCGATCCAACCCCTGGAGTCACGATTTACTACACACTGGATGGCTTAGCGCCCAATTCGTCGTCTCAAAAGTATGGGGCTCCACTGCTTGTGGATTCGAGCCTGACCCTGAAGGCCGTGGCATTGGCCGCGGGGACCCAGAGCGCTGTTGCCTCAAAGAGTTTTTCACTAGACATACCCGCCGGCACTCTTGTCTGGTCTGACGAGTTCACCAATTCGACGAGCACCGATGCAGAACCGGACCCGAAAACCTGGGGCTACGATGCGGGGAACAGCGGCTTTGGAAATCACGAACTGGAAACGTATTGCGCATGGGGTTCGGCTGTCTCGCCGTGCTCAACCGCCAGCCCGAATGCGTATGTCGGCACCGACAATGTGCTTCATCTTGTTGCACGGCAGCTGTCCAGCGGGGTTTATACGTCAGCTCGCCTCAAGTCTCAGGGTCTTTTCAGTTTCCAGTACGGCCGCGTGGAGGCAAGGATGAAGTTGCCGGAAGGCGCTGGCATGTGGCCTGCCTTTTGGCTCCTGGGAAACAACATTGAGACCGTTGGCTGGCCGGCCTCTGGCGAACTGGACGTCATGGAGCACGTCGACGGAAGCAACCCGAAGAACGAAGGCTTCGATTGGGTCCAGGGGTCCATCCACGGGACTGGATTGAATGGCGGCGTTCAATATCATCCAACAGGATTTTCTGCGGCGGATTGGCACACCTACGGATTGATTTGGTCCAAGGGGACGATCGAATACTACGTGGACAGCCCCGCGAACGTATATGCTACCTTCACTGTGGCCACTCAGAAGGGGACCTGGCCTTTCGACGATGGTCCACAGTTCCTGTTACTGAACCTAGCAGTCGGCGGTGATTGGCCTGGTCCACCGGACTCCACCACGGTTTTTCCGTCTGAGATTCTGGTGGACTATGTACGGCTTTACACAAACTGATTGCGAACGCTGGTCCAAGCGGGGAAGGGGTGTCTCCATTGCGCGCTCTGATTGCGGGATGTTTGTGCTTCTTAGCGGCTTCGGTCTCTGCGCAGATTTCTCATGTGTCGCGGCTGAGAGTCAGTTCGCCTGACGGCCAGATCGTCTTCAACCTCTCCGACGCCGAGGCAAACCGGCTGTTGAAGCCAGGCAACGACGCGCTCAGTTACTCAGTCGATTTTCACCGAAAATGGCTGATGGACGAGTCGACACTCGGTCTCAAATTGGAAGGGCAGACCGCACTGGGCCCCGGAATGCGCCAAGTCGACGTTCAGACCGGTCACGTCGACGATACATACACGGTTCCGGTGGGCAAAACGCGAACGGTGCATGAGCAATACAACTTTGCCAAAGTGCACCTGCGCGATGCATCCGGCCGCCAACTTTCCCTGGAAGTGCGCGTCTTCAATGACGGAATCGGTTTCCGGTATGTGCTTCCGGAGCAGCCGGGCATCCCAGGCGTACGCCTGCAACACGAGCTGACGCAGTTCAATTACAACAAAGATGCAACACTGTATCCCTTGATCCTCGATGGTTTCCAGTCGTCCTACGAAGACGAATATCAAATGCGCCAGGTCAGCGGGCTGCATCGCGACTGGCTCATCGGGCTGCCGCTCCTGGGGCAGGTTCCTGGCGTAGGCTGGGTGGCCATTACCGAGGCAGACATCGACCACTATGCCGGCATGTATCTGCGGAAAGATAGCGGGCCGTTTGGCCTGCAGGCAGACCTTTCTCCGCGCCTGGATGCGCCTGGTGTCGCGGTGGAAGGGAAGACTCCGTTTACCAGCCCATGGCGAGTCTTGATGATTGGCAACGAGCCGGGCCGTCTGATTGAGTCGAATATCGTGCCAGACCTGAATCCGCCCTCCCGCATCGCCGATACATCCTGGATACAGGCAGGGAAGTCGGCATGGGATTGGTGGTCAGGGGATGCGGCGCCCAGCGTCCGCTTCAAGACCGGCATGAACACCGCCACCATGAAGCATTACATCGACTTTGCATCGGCATCGGGATTTCGCTACATGCTCATCGATGCGGGTTGGGCCGCCGCACCCCACAGTCGTCCGGACGACTATGCCCAGCTTGCAGATATCACGCGAACCAATCCCGATATAGATATGCCGGATCTGCTTCGTTATGCGAAGGAAAAACACGTGCGGCTCTGGCTCTGGGCCCACTGGACCTCCGTCGACAAATACATGGACCGGGCTTTTCCCCTCTTTGAGTCTTGGGGAATTGCAGGCGTCAAGATCGATTTCATGAATCGAGACGATCAGCAGATGGTCGACTTTTATCACCGCGTGGTGCAACTGGCAGCAAAGCACCATCTGATGATTGATTTCCATGGAGCCTACAAGCCGGATGGTCTGCGTCGCACGTGGCCGAACCTGATTACGCGAGAGGCGGTCATGGGCAAGGAGTACTTGAAGTGGAGCGCGCGCACGACTCCGGTGCACAACACAACGCTGCCTTTTACACGCATGCTTGCCGGCCCCCTGGATTACACGCCCGGCGCGTTTGGCAATGGCAACCGCGCGAACTTCGTCGCTCGTAACCTGATGCCAATGAGCCTGGGAACGCGAGCGCATGAACTGGCTCTTTATGTGGTGCTTGAAAGCCCGCTCCAAATGGTCTCAGACTACCCTGAACATTACGCCGGCCAGCACGATTTCGAATTCATCCGCCAAGTGCCTACGACCTGGGATGAAGTACGCGTGCTGAACGGTCAACCCATGGAGCACATCTCCCTGGCGCGGCGCAGCGGTAAAGACTGGTACGTTGGCTCGATCACGAACTGGGATGCGCGCACGGTGCAGATTCCGCTCAGCTTTTTAGGCGCTGGTAAGTATATTGCGGAGATTTACTCGGATGCGCCGGATGCAGGGGTGGACGCAACCCACACCGTGTTTCATAAAGATACCGTTGACCGAACGACGGTGCTCACAGTGCACATGGTTTCCGGCGGAGGGAATGCAATCTGGCTTCATCCGGCCGGGACCTCTGCCAATTAACGCCCGGCATACTTCGAAGGGATATCCCTAATCCAGATTGCCTGGAGCAGATTCTGTGGTTCTTCGTCGCCAGCCTCAGCAGGCGATTGGTCAATCTCCCGCTGCCGGTTTCGCCGTGGACCCGCGTACCACCAAACTGGTGGAAACCAGGAACTCGCGCTTGATGGTTCCGTTTGAAGGTACGTCCGCCTGTTGGCGAAGCGCCTCAAACGCAGCGTGTGCCAGGTCTGCACGAGAAAGCCGGATGGTGGTAAGCGGCGGCAACGTGAATTCCGCAAAATCGATATCGTCCAAGCCAACCACGGAGAGATCCTGGGGCACACGCAAACCCTGCATGTAAGCCGCGCGCAGCACGCCGATCGCCGTCATATCGTTCGAACAGAGAATTGCACTCGGCTTGGACGACAAAGCCTGCAGTCGTCCAAAACCGGACACGCCACCTTTGAGCGTGTGGTCGCACTCGATAATCCACTTCTTCTGTATTGGGAGCCCCGCTGCTTCCATTGCAGTGTGGAAGTCGTTCTCGCGGGTCAAGGCGGAATGAATCTTGTGTGGTCCCGCCAGGAAGGCAATTTTCCGGTGTCCGAGTTCCATCAGGTGATTCACCGCGGCGCATATTCCTGTGGTGTAGTCGAGCAGAATGGTACTTGTCTTCGGGTCATCGAGCCGGAACTCGGCCAGCACGATCGGAATGTCATGAAAAGCCAGTTGATCGAGCACGGGCTCTTCCTCGCCGAAAGTGAGCATGGCCACGCCTTCCACTTTGCGCTCGATCATCCGCCGCACGCAGGTTGACAGCACGGCAGGGTCGCTGTTCGAAGAACTGACAAGGATCTCGAATCCATTAGCAACCGCTATTTCTTCGAAGTGCTGAATCAACTCTGGAAAGAAGGGATTGGTAATATTTTCAACGATGATGCCGAGAATGCGGCTGCGGCCGGAGACGAGGCTGCGCGCATGCGTATTGGGAAAATAGTTTAGCTGTCCGATTGCGTGCCACACGCGCTTGGAAAGCCTCTCACTCACCACCGGCGAGCCGTTGATGGTTCTCGAGACCGTGGCGATGGACACCTTAGCGAGAGCCGCCACGGCACGGATGTCCGGCGTTTTTTCCGCAGCCTTGCGGGTTCCTTTTCGAGCCACTGGGCAATCCTGACAAAGCGAATGAAGCAAGTGGAATTCAGGTTACACTATCTACCGGAGCGCTGGACAACGAAACTTACAGATGCCGCGTTTCCCGCTTGTCATGCAACCCTGAGACTAGCAATCAAGAGCGGTCGGCTATCAGCAGTCGAAGGTCGCGAAGATTCTGCCCCGTCGGGCCTGTTTCCACCGTGTCGCCGAGAGCGGTAAAGAGCGGGCAGGCGTTGAAGGTGCGCAAGGACTCATCCGGGTCAAAGCCAAAGGCTCGGGCGCGTTCCACCGTGGTAGGGTCCACCACGGCTCCCGCGCTCTGGGTATTTCCGTCAATCCCATCGGTACCCGCACTAAGTACAGTCAGCAAGTTATCGGGATAGCGGGATAAGTCCTGTGCGCACGCCAGGGCGAATTGCTGGTTGCGCCCGCCGGCGCCCGGCGCACGATCCATGGTTACGGTGACTTCGCCCGCCGAAATCAGGCAGAAGCGCGGGTGTAGCTCGCGCAGTGCGTGGAAGCGCTCCAGGAGATATCGGGCCGCATCGGCATATTCCCAGTCATCGCAGGAGTTATCCACTGCTACAAAGTATCCGGCCTTCAGCGCCAGAGCCCGAGCGTTCTCCACAAGGTCGTGGCTGGAAAGCAGGATTTCAAACATGGAGTGCTGAAAGGCCTCATCCTCGCCGGACATGTTGGGCGGGGTTGTAGTCTTCTGCGTTTTTACCGCATCGATCCAGTGCATGCGCGAAAGGAGTGGCGAGCGCCGAACCTTGCTTCCGGGTGACTCAGGCACGTCCTCGCGATCAAAGAAGGATACAACTGCCGGCGGAAGTCTCCCGCTCAGGTCATACTTCTTCAGAATCTCCCGCGCATCGTCGATCGTGGAATGATCCGGGGATGTCGGCCCCGATGAGAGCGCGTCCAGGGTCCGAAGCGGGACATCGGGCAACAGCAGGGAGACCTTCATCGCCTCCGGCGCAGCCATTGCCAGCCGTCCTCCCTTGACTGCCGAAAAGTGCTTGCGAAGCGTGTTGATTTCATTGATGGGCGCCCCGGAAGCCAGCAGCGCATCGTGGAAAGCGGTGGTGTCTTCCAGGCTGATTCCGGGTTCCATCGGCAGGTCCATCATGGCCGATCCGCCACCGGAAATCAGAAAGAAGATGAGTGTGTCTTTCTTTGCCTTTCTCAGCAGGGCCAGCGTTGCACGAGCCGCAGCGAACGATTCCTCATTCGGAAGCGGGTGCCCGCCTTCGAAATACCGGAAGCGCCAGTTGCGAGCCTTGGGCAGATACTTTGAGCAGCAGATGCCGCGAAGACCCTGCCGCCTGGGCATACGTTCCAGGAGCACGTCCAGCATGGGGCCGGCTGCCTTGCCCATAGCGATCACAAAGATCTTCCTGTAGCTGGAGAGGTTCAGCGTCTCCGGTCCTGTTCCGTCGGGCATAGTCCGTTCGAGCCTGTCTTTGTCAAAGTGGAAGCGCCGGTCAAAGGCACCTGCGATGTTGCAGGCTGCAAGCGCGCCGGTGAAGAATTCCGATGCTGCCGCGTGAAGGGAATCTAGGGCTGTTTCGCTAACAGGTGTCATTGGACGTGCTCCCTGAGCCAGCCGGCGAGAACATTCTGCATCGTCTCCAACTGGCCGGCAAAGAAGTGATCGGCGCCGGGTAGGAGCACCAACGTTTTCGGTTCAGCCGCCTGCGCGGCCACATGGTCCAGTTCTTCCGGAGTCGCAAACTCGTCGCGGTCCCCGCTGAGGAAGAGTTTGGGAAGAAAGCAGTCTGCGAGGAAGTCATAGCGATAATTGCGCCCCTCCGCGCGTGTCGGCAGGCCCAGCGCCACCAGCGCGCGCAGCTTGGCGCGTGAAGGCAGCTGGCCGCAGCAGGCCAAAAGGGTCATTGCCGCACCAAAACTGAAGCCCACGGCCACCACGGGAAGTTTGTATTCGTTTTCAATCCAGTCCAAGGCCGCCATTACATCCCCGGCTTCCGCCTCTCCGTGGTGTGCGCCTTCGCTCCGCCCAGTTCCGCGAAAGTTGAAGCGCAATACGGGCCAGCGAAGTCCCCAGTGGGGCGCATTGAGCGCCTTCATGGCGTGGTAGACCACTTTGTTATGCATGGTTCCACCACCCAGCGGATGCGGATGAGAAACCAGGGCAGCAAATGGAGCGTCGGGCGAACCTTCATTGCACAGTGCTTCCAAACGGCCTGCCGGTCCGGCCAGGTCGATGCTGCAAATCCTGTCCGTTCCCCACTCCGTCTCTGGAGCCGCACTTGCCGCGGTCGATATCATCCCATGCTCTATTCTACTCATCGCCAGGCAGAAGGAAGCCTCTATCTTTGCGTTTTCGTCCATCGTTCTACTCTCGCCAGAATGCCGCCTGGAAACCCACCCGAAAAGGCCCAATTTCTGGAACCCATTCACCCCATGAGGTATGCTGGCTCCATCATGCAAGCGCTTCCTCCACTTGACCCTTTTCAGTTGACTCGCGAACTCGTCGAAATTGAGTCCACCACCTACCAGGAAGGTGCGGTGGGTGATTTTCTGGCCGACTTTCTGGCTGGGCGAGCGTGGCAGGTGGAGAAGACTCCGGTACCGCAGCCTCCGGTCAGCGGCGCTGCCGGACCTCGGTGGAACATTTACGCCGTGCCCACGGGGCAGACGCCGGACTTGGTGTTTTCCACCCACATGGACACCGTTCCCCCGTACTTTCCGTTTCGCGAGGATGAGGAATTTCTTTACGGACGAGGAGTAAGTGACGCAAAAGGCATCATCGCCGCCCAAGTTGCCGCGGCGGAGGCCTTGCGGGGGGAGGGGCTGCGAGTCGGGCTGCTGTTTGTCTCGGGAGAGGAGAGGGACTCGGCCGGCGCCAAGGTGGCCAACCTGACGCCGAAAGGCAGCCGATTTCTCATTAACGGCGAACCCACGGACAACCGGCTCGCACTGGCGTCCAAGGGGGCTTTGCGAGCCGTACTTCGCTCAACCGGGAAGATGGCTCACTCGGCCTATCCCGAGCTGGGAGACAGCGCCGTGCACAAACTGGTGGAGGCGCTGGACAGGCTGCTGAAGCTGGACCTGCCCATCACCGAGGACGTGGGCGCCAGCACGCTGAACATAGGACAGATTCAAGGCGGATATGCACCCAACGTGATTGCGGACAGGGCAGAGGCGCAGGTGCTGGTGCGCCTTGTGGGAGACTCGGCTCCGGTCCGTCAAGCGCTCAAGGAGGCTTCCGCCGGTTTGGCAGATGTAGACTTTACGCTGGAAATTCCTTTTGTACGCCTCCGTGCCGTGGAAGGAATACCCACCATGATCGCCAAGTTCACCACCGACATTCCGCAACTCAGCAATTGGGGAGAACCGTTGTTGCTTGGCCCGGGTTCCATTCACGTGGCGCATACGCCTTTTGAGAAGCTGGCCAAGAAGGAACTGCTCGAAGCGGTGGAACTCTACATCCGGGTGGCTCGCCAGCTGCTCAGCTAAATGCAATTTCCCGCAGTCCGAGCGGTCGGAAGGATGCATCCTAACCAAACAGGAGAAGACCAGATGAGCGCTTCTATCTTTGACATTCCCGTGCAGAAGATTTCCGGCGAGAGCGCTTCGCTGGCCGAGTTCAAGGGCAAAGTGCTCCTGATTGTGAATGTGGCGTCGAAGTGCGGGCTTACGCCTCAGTATGAAGGCCTGGAAACGCTCTTCGAAAAGTATCAAAGTCAGGGGCTGGTCATCACCGGCTTCCCGGCCAATGACTTCAAGAGCCAGGAACCCGGGAGCGACTCCGAGATTCTCACGTTTTGCTCTGAAAGTTACGGAGTGCGCTTCCCGATGTACAGCAAGATTACGGTTGTCGGCGTGCACAAGCATCCGCTGTATGCGGCGCTGATCCAGGCACAGCCAAAGGCCGTAAGCTTTTCGGATGTACCATTTCGGAAGCAGTTGAAGAGCTTTGGAATCGACACGCTTTCTGAGCCGGAGCTGCTGTGGAACTTCGAGAAGTTCCTGGTGAGCCGCGAAGGCCGGGTCGTCCAGCGCTTTTCGCCGGACACGGCGCCCGATGCGCCGGAATTAATTGCGGCCATCGAGGCTGAACTGGCCAAGCCGGAGCCGCGGCCCGGCGGATGAGCACACGTGCGGGAACCGGCGGGGCGTGCGCCCCTGGGTGCCGGTCCTGTATCCTCTGCACATGCACGCGGACCTCTCCCCAACGCCCGGCGCGACCAATCAGCTGGATCATGCGGCATCTTCCTATCTGCGCTCGGCGCGACACCAACCCGTCCTCTGGCATGCCTGGGGGCCTGAGGCTTTTGCACGGGCGGTGGCGGAGAACAAGCCCGTTCTGCTTGATATTGGAGCCGTCTGGTGCCACTGGTGCCATGTGATGGACCGCGAGTCCTACGAAGACCCCGAAATGGCGCGGATCATCAATGAGAGCTTCATCGCGGTAAAGGTGGACCGGGATGAGCGGCCCGACGTGGATGCGCGCTACCAGGCTGCTGTTTCCGCCATCAGTGGTCAGGGCGGCTGGCCGCTTACGGCATTCCTCACTCCTGATGGCCGTCCGTATTTCGGCGGCACGTACTTTCCCCGCGACGATCGTTACGGCCGGCCCGGCTTTGGCCGCGTGCTGCTCACCATGGCCCAGGTCTGGCGCGACCAGCGGGACGAGGCGCTCGAATCTGCCGCGAGCGTGATGGCGGTAATTGAGCAGAACGAAAGCTTCTCCAGCCATAGTGATGACCTGACCCTTGCTCTTGCGGACAAGCTGGCGGAAGCGGCGCTTGCCCAGTTCGACCCGCGCAACGGCGGCTTCGGCTCGCAGCCGAAGTTTCCACACCCTGCGTCGCTGGACTTGCTCCTGCACTTGGCGGTGAACCGAGGAAACGAGCGCGCCCGCGAGGCCTTCAGCCTGACGCTGGAAAAGATGGCCGAAGGCGGTGTGTATGACCAACTGGCCGGCGGCTTCCACCGCTACTCCGTGGATGAGAGATGGGTTGTTCCGCACTTTGAGAAGATGCTCTATGACAACACGGAGCTGCTGCGCAATTATGTCCATGGCTACCAGAGCTTTGTTCGCGAAGATTTTCGCCAGACGGCGCTGGAAATCGTGGCGTGGTTTGATCGCGTCATGACCAATCGCGAACGCGGCGGCTTTTACGCTTCACAGGATGCCGACATCAACCTGGACGACGACGGGGACTACTTTACCTGGACCCTGGACGAGGCGCGTGCTGCGCTGGAGCCAGCCGAACTTGACGTGGCCACGGTCTATTGGGACATTGGTGAGCTGGGCGACATGCATCACAACCCGGCAAAGAACGTACTGCATCGAAAATATTCCCTGCAGGATCTGGCCGCCGACTCCGGCCGGAGCATCGAGGCTCTTACGTCCCTTGTGGCGTCTGCGCGGAGCAAACTGCTGGCTGCGCGCGAAGAACGCTCTGCGCCGTTCATCGACCGCACGCTCTTCACCGGTTGGAATGCCATGGCGGTCACGGCTTATCTGGAGGCGGCACGCGTGCTGCGACTTGAGGAGCAGCGTGAATTCGCCTTGCGTACCCTCTCCCGACTGCTGGCGGAGGCATGGGACGGCGCCAGCCAGTTGTATCACGTCATTGCGTATCACGACGACGGAGTGTTTTCCGACCGCGTGCCGGGGACCCTGGACGACTATGCCTTCACCATCCATGCCTGCGTGGATGCGTGGATGGCCAGCGGCGAGATGAGCTTTTATAACGCGGCTATCCAGCTTGCAGATGCCATGGTCGCCCAGTTCTTTGACCGCACGGCCGGAGCGTTTTACGATACGTCGCTGCCTCAGCCCGGCGCGGCTCCTCTGGGAGCGCTTAGTGCCCGACGCAAACCTCTCCAGGACTCTCCCACTCCGGCGGGCAACCCGACCGCTGCTTCTGCCTTGTTACGGCTGGAGGCGCTCAGCGGGCGGCAGGACTATCGCGAGATTGCCGAGGATACGCTCGCCTCGTTTGCAGGGACCGTTACGCATTTCGGCCTGTATGCCGGCAGCTACGGGCTAGCCCTGGAGCGGCTGCTGCTGGACCCCGTGCAGGTGGTCGTGGTGGGCGAGGGGCCGGAGGCCGATCAGCTCGAAGCTCTGGCCGTGGCCGGATTTGCCGTAAACAAAACCGTAATGCGAATCCATCCCGATCAACTCACTCCGGGCGGCCTGCCGGAGGCTCTGGCGGAAACGCTGCTTCAAGTGCCCAGGCCGGCGGATGCTGCCGCCTGGGCGATGGTCTGCCGCGGACGAACCTGCCTGCCGCCGATCCTGCACAGCGATGCCTTGCTGGAAGCCCTGGGCGAGAAACCGTTGTCTGATTCGGGTCTCACTTGCCGTTGAAAGGGTTGCCGTTCGGTACTCGGAGGGTGGTGGGGTCTGCTTCAGGCAGTCCCTCGGTTTCGCGCTTCCACGGCGCGCCTGTCACTTTGTCGGCAATCAACTTGAAGACGCGATAAGGGTCTCCGGGCAGCAGATTGCGCTCCTCCAGGGCCAGGCGTACCCGGCGGCAAAACTCTCGCACGGGCGCGTATTGCCTGGTGGCCCGCGTCTTGAATTGCACGGGAAGAATCAGCTCTGAACCCTTCACTGCATCCACAGCCAGGATCTGCGGATCAGCCAGAAAGTCGTCGCGAAGCGCTTCGTGGTTCCGTACCTCGATCGCAAGGGCCATGAGCAACGGAGAAATCAAGTCCGGGTTGGGTGTCGCCAACCCACCCGTCCATCTCATTTCCCATGAACCAGCCTTCGTCCCATGTGGCAATTGTTGTCACCATCAAAATCAGGCGCATTCCAACAGTCCTTCTTCCTATCTATACTGTGCACAGTCCGCGCCGGTCGGCTCGCAGCGAGTTGTTCCAGAGCGGTTTTCCAATGTTGCACCATCGGCGCCCGCATGGCAGGAGGTGATTCATGAATCTCCAGCTCATCCTCGTTGGCAGAATCGCAGGCAGAATTTCTCGCCAATCTCTCCGCAGAGCGCACAGAGCGAGCCGAATCGCCCTCGTCGTGGCAATATTGCTGGCGCCGGTTGCCGGGGGAGCATGGTTCCGGCAGCCAGGCGGGCAGTTTCCGCAGCCGCCAAAGGGCGCGGCCAAGGCTCCAGAAGCCAATCCGCCAGACAAACGGAATGCGCAGCAGCAAAAGGACGCCATTTTCGACGCGGCGAATGCCGAGCGCCGGCATGATCTCACTGCGGAGACCGCCGAATTGCTCCTTTTGGCCAACCAGCTCAAGGCAGAAGTAGATAAA
>Ga0307375_10003095_pt1 | contig 16573 bp, 17 predicted proteins | sample TR1MG_FD_202531 | JGI IMG/M metagenome (GOLD analysis project Ga0307375, IMG submission 202531) | Soil microbial communities from Risofladan, Vaasa, Finland - TR-1 | ecosystem: Environmental > Terrestrial > Soil > Coastal area > Acid sulfate soil | place: Finland: Risofladan, Vaasa | collected... | reverse complement strand
TCATCAACACCATCAAATGCTGCAATTAAATTAAATGGTGCTAATACTCTAAAATATACACCATATACTTTTACAGGTATGGCGCCAGGCACATATAATATGGATTTCGAGTTATCGGGGTATGTTTCTTGTCGAAAAACAGTAACAGTAGTTGGCGGGGATACAGTAGTTGCTGAATGCACCTTAACTGAAATACCCACTAAAGGATCAATTGCATGTGGATCTACTCCAACAGGTGCTCTTGTTTTCTTAGATGGAGTTAATACTCAGAAATATACCCCGGTCACGCTTACTGATGTTCTACAAGGAACTCATACTGTAATCTTTGAGAAAACAGGATATTCTGGTTGTAGTGTGGATGTTGAGGTAATACCGGCGACTACAGTATCAGCTGGATGTACTTTACAATTAATCCCAACAACAGGATCTATTTCAGTTACATCAACCCCAACGAGTGCTGCTATATTTTTAGATGGAGCTCCAACAGGTAAATTAACTTTACCTACTCCGGTAATATTATCTGATCTAGGTCCAGGCACACATACAGTTGTTCTTGTCAAATCTGGGTATAATGATTGCACAAATCAAGTATTTGTGGTGGTTGGAACAACAAAATATGTGCACTGTGATTTAGTACCACTAGCACCAGGATTCGATATAATCGTGAATATTCCTGGATTATTACCTGCCTCTACGTTATATGTAAACGAAGTAGCAAATGTTCCATTGACAGATACATGGTGGGATTCTCCGTTTGGTGCGGGGATGTCCTGGTCAAATATTTCAAATGGAGTTTATAAAGCAAGAGAATTAAGTGCAAATTGCAGTCCTATACCAACAACACATTCTGGATTTAGAATTGGGCCCGATTATGTAATATATGTTGGAACTTCAGCGATATCATTTTATCCTGGAAGTTTGGTTCATAAATCACTCAATGAAATAGTGTCTATTGACATAACAGATTCATATGTTGATTGGGTATCCACATCACTTTGTAGTGCATTTGGGATCACCCCGACAAATTGTTCAAACTTTATATTTACCAGTATCAATGATGCTGCATTTTTACTTGAAGAATGGAAAATAATTACAGAACATAAAAACTTGGCTGGAGAATCAGTAACACCCACCTGGTTAGATTATGCACTAGTGCCAATTGCAATTTTTGGGATGTTTTCACCGGGGATATCAGAAGGTGCGATAGCTCAAATTGCTGGAAAAAGATTAACTGCTCTAATAAAAATATCACGAAAAGGGACCGATGATGTAAAAAGTGTGCTTCAAGATCACACAATTGATACATTCATAATGCGTGCATCAGAAACACAATTTGATGATTTTGTACGTTTTATGGAGGCTGGAAATGACATATCTGCAAGAGCCATACTGGACCTTGTGGAAATGGCGCCACTATCTGTAGAAGAAGTTCACGCATTACAACGAGGTTCAAGATTAATCGAAAATATTGATGCTCACCTAATAAGAGTTGGATCTGTTGAAAAACTTGAAACCATATTAATTAATTTTGCAGACAAATATAAAATGATAGCCTTGCGTGCGATGGACTGGGCAAGACACAATCCAGAAGTAGCAGTAACTGTGGGGATTTTAGCAATATGGTTCATGATTGACAATTTGCCATTTTATGTCTACATGTATTTAAAATCAAAAGGAGCAGATCCAAGTGCAAGATCCTTTCAAGGAAAAACATACATAGACACAATAGATGGGTATAAATTCAATACAATTGAAGCTCAAAAATTGGAAGACTGGGATTTATTCTGCACAAACTTGCAACTATGGGAAGCTGAAATTGATAAATTTGAATCATTTATAACTGAATATCAATCAGTATTAACTTCAGAACAAACATTTGACTTATATCAAAGTGCAATATCAGTATACCGTGAAGGGATAATTCTTAAAAAAGAAGTACACACCTGCGAAATGATTCCATTACCTGAAATATTTACTACCCAGGTAACTGACGTAATTGACGGCGACACGGTGAAAATTACATATAACGAAACAGAATATAATGTTAGATTCTTAGGGATAAATACCCCTGAAGGATCTGGTGAGGATTACTTAGTACGGCGATTACTGTGTCCAACCTGTGAAGAAGAAAGGTGGGTAACAAACAAAGCATTATATGATGAAATTGGTGCCTGGGCCACTCTAAATCTATGGCACAAAGATTTAACATTCAAAACAGATCTAGCAAGACAATATGATGATTATGGCCGAGTGCTGGCAGTAGTATATGATGGAACCACAAACATATGTTTAAAAGAACTCGAATTGGGTTATGCTGCTATTTATTTATATGATACAAATAACAAAATGATTAATTCGGAATTTTTAGCAGCTGAATTAATAGCTAAAAATGCATCACTGGGTATTTGGGGATTTTATGAAACTGGATCAATTAGATGTAATAGTAATCCAACGGCATCACAAATTTGGTTAGATGATGTATATACAGGACATACAACCGTAAATAGTACTTATCTATTAGAAAATGTACCAACTGGATTACATACTGTAGAATTTAAAAAGATTATCAATGATATCCCAAGTAGCTGTAAAGTAACTGTAGCGGTACCAATTGGTGGTGAAGCAACTGCGGAATGTACACTTACCGGTGAAGTAATCCCACCACCAGAAGGAGCTACATGGGTAATTGGGGACTCAAAAGATCCCGCAGGAATTATATTATTTGCAGCAAAAGTTCATGTAGATGATGTGTATCTGGGACACTATACCCCAGAAACTATATCTTTTTGTGAAGGGTGTCAATGCGATTCAGTTGTAGCATGTGGATTGGGAATTCATACAGTAAAAGTAACAAAAACAGGGTACAATGATTGGACAAAAACAAGAACATTAGCATCTGGCGATACATTCACAGACAATCCAGTATTAACTTTAATTAGCACCTCATTTCCAGTGGAAATATTAAGCAATCCATCTGGAGCAATAATAAAAGTAGATGGAACCACACAAACAACATTAGAATCAATTAATCTAAGTCGTGTGACTCCCGATGAACCAAATTTAATACAAAAGATTCTTGATGGTTACATACCACTGCCAAAAACAGATGATTCATCAGACACAATGATATTTTTAAGAAAATTAAATAAATTAAAATAAATTAATATAAGGGGTTACTATGACAAACTACTATGTTTCAAAATCTGGAAATAATTCTAACGATGGATTAAGTCTTAGTACTGCTTGGGGGACACCATCTTTTGCTGCACTGCAAGTATCAGCAGGAGATACCATTTTGTTAAATGGTGACACTTGGTTAAATGAAAACATAATTTTTTCAAAAAGTGGAGCTGAATCGCAACCAATAACCATGAAAGCATACAGTGGCACCCCTGTACTTGATGGAGTTGATAGGACAAATCAATCAAACACTGGAATTAAAATAAGTAGCCAATCATACATTATTATTGATGGATTAACCATAACAAACTACTTTCAAGGAGTATACATAAGAGAATCAGATCACATAAATTTGAATAACTTGAATGTATATAATATTTTATATATTGGTATATATTTCATCGATGTTGTGTATTCAAGTTTAAAAAATAGTGACATTCATGATACTGGATGGAATTCTGTTAGCGTACAATCAAATATCAATCCCACTCATAATATCACAATTCAAAATAATACAATACATGATAATCCAGGTACATCTGGTGGGGCGGGTCATGCATTAATTGATTTATTCAATTATGGGGCAATCGAAAGTGTTGCAGACATCGATATTCTGGGTAATACACTTTATAATGCAATTTATTCTGCATTATTTGAACATGGTGGTACAATTTTAGAAATGTTCAGGATTAATATCAGAGATAATATAATCTACAACACAAAAGAATTAAGAGTAAGTTATTTGACTGATTCAATTGTGAAAGATAATTACCTGCATGATATACTAACATATGGAATTCTAAGTGTCACACCTTCAGGTAATATTGCATATTCAAACAATAAAATAGTAAATACTGCATATTCTCAAACAGACATTATCATGTCAAATACTGCAGTTCAAACCTTCTTACAAAATGATATTTCACTTTATAAACTAAGAAATGGATCTGCAAATATTATAGATCCATTAAATAATGAATTCAGTATTAGAAGTGTGAATGACTGTAAAATACATCTTTATTATACACACAACACGTTATTTTCGGCAAACGGTGCAAATGATGTAGTATTTAGCTCAACGAACAGTGAATACAGCACCATTGGTGATGAACTTGTACTAATCACAACATATCCTATGACTGCCCGTCCCACGACAGGATTGGCCTACATCTCAATCGATAAATTTGATTTAGCTCTTAATATAAACCAAATTTTAATTGAATTAACAATAAATGCAACAAACGGGGATAATATAACCTTCACTGTAAATGAATTAAAACCAGGAAGCAGTTATTTAATTAAAAAAGATGGTGTGGATCTGACATCAATAAACACAGGTTCGTCCAATAACATTACATTTTCAAATTCAATATGGTCCACATCAAATAAAATCACAATAGAAGAACAAAGTGCCCAATCAACATTCTCAATATCAATCGAATGCAACCAACCAGAAGCAGCGGTTGTAGTGGATGGTAATCAGATACAATTAGGTAGTGTATCTATAAAATCAGCAAATCTAATTGAACAAATCCTGGAAAGTTATTCAAAAAAATAAAACTATTGTCTTAATGTACCTTTTCTTTTTGATTCAGACCACACTTTATCGAGTGCAATGTGTGCTTGAGCAACCTGTCCTGCCAGGATACCATAATTTTTAGTAACAAATTCAACCGCCCGAGAATCATGCATATATTTTCGGTGGCCTTTACTAAATGTCGCAACATATCCTATAGCACCATGATCTAATAAATTGTGGATGTACTTGTACTGACCATAAGTGTAGCCAAAAAAGTGCTGATCGAACAGAAGATGCTCGTGAATATTAGGCATCTATAACGCGATCCCTCGGAGTGGTTTTACCGGCCGTTTAAAAGTAACAAGAAGTCGATCACCTTTTTGGAGACTCCATTCATCAATAACCGATTTTGGGATTGTAATCCTACTACTGTCAATAATACTCAGAGTGAAACTGTATTCAGATTGCATACGTTATGACGTATATTTACTGGGTGATTTATAAAGGTTGCCCGTCATACTGGAAATTACTATGACAGCACAAATTAACCCGGTGCACGCAAGACTGTACCCTGAGATCTTACCAGAAGCAATTAATGTAACGGCAGTAGCCGGTGGAACAAGTATAGCATCTTACAGTGGATTCACACAAGCAGGATTCATAATGGTCCTGAACAGTCTATATACTGATGTTGGGGCTGCTGCTGATATCAGAGTAGATCAAGATTCATCATATGCAACCCTTGAATCAACATGTACCGCGACAAGTGATCGGGAACGGAGACAAGTAGAGATCCCATGTATCAAATCACTTGATTTATGGGCAGCTGGTGCAGGAATTGTGACATATATTGCATTCACAACAAAAATCATGAAGCCGACAGTATTCGATAAAATAAAATATGGATACCCTTTGTCGGCAGATGAAATCACCCTGGCAGACCAATTTGATATCAGAAAAAACTTCCAGGCTGGAATATTAAAACAGATGGATTCTCCAATGTATCAAAGACTTTATGAAGTAATTGATACGATCACCGTAGTCGCAGGAAGCCACACCAGAGTGGGTCCATTAATAAATGTACCAGCTGGTAAAAAGGCAGTTATCCTTTCAATAGGTACAAATGAAGCGGTTGCACCTGGCGCAGGAAATGATACTTTTATCACAATTAATAGGGATAGCGATATATCTTATGTAAAACTAGATACCGATGCTATGCCTGGATTGAATCATAATGTGGAATGTTATATTCCTGGAATTGATACCATAGAAGTGATATTAGAATCAGTCACCGGTATTGTAGCAATGCCAGTAAGGTACACATATTCGATATCTGACATAACAATACTTGAAAAGATACGATGGGGGTTGCCGCTATCAACAACAGAAGCATCAATTGCACAGGAACTAGATCTTTATGGAATTGCAGCAGCAGGATTGATGTAGGTAAACTATATAAATATATAGTGTTATAGTGAAATATACTATGGCACAACAGACAATAGATGGTACAAACGTTAAACGTGAAACTGTTACAGTAAACAAAGATGTGTATGCTGGTAAGTTTTACACCTTAACGCTAAGTGATTCTGCCAAAGAACAACTGATAAAATTGGCAGAAAAAAGCATTGATAACAGGCATTGGATCGCATGTCACATGAAATTAAAGGAAAAACTGACTGTAAATCATGAAGGTAAGTGTTTCCAAGACGACCTGGAACAGTTCAAACTGGCATTAAAATAACTCGGATACTGGGTTATAATGCCATTAAAACCCTATGAGGGTATCTACTACTGTGTAAGGTGTGATACCCCAATATTTTTTGCAGATACTGTTGATGGATGTGAATGTGGATCTTTCCATTTTATATCTAACATTGACCACGATATTCAACGACTATCTGCGGAGTTAGAAGAATGATAATTGGAGTAACCGGAGCAAACGGCTTCATTGGGAAACATCTATGTGCTCGATTAAAACAAATAGGTCATACTGTAATTGAAGTAGACCTTCCAAGAGGCAATATAAAAAACGCGAATTCATTGGAAGAATTATTAACAGCCGAAGTAATTATTCATTTGGCTGTATTGCCACTGGCAAATTGCAATCTGGATTACCACTCTTGTATCGAAACTAACATTACGGGTACAGCGAATGTGATGACAGTTGCAAGAGATGGAAAAGCAAAGCGAGTGATATTGGCCTCTGCGAGTTCGGTGTATGGGGATCCACAGGGAACACCAGTAGGTGAAAGTCACCCAACCAATCCATTGACACTATATGGAATGAGCAAACTGGCTGCAGAACATGTTGTGAAGATAATGTCCTCAAACTTTAAATTAACACATTGTATCTTTAGATTTACTAATGTGTACGGACCTGGTCAACAAAATGGAGTCATACCGATAGTAATCAATAAAATATTGAATGATGAAATAATTGAAATTGTGGGATCTGGAGATCAGACAAGGGATTTCATATATGTGGATGATGTAATTGATCACCTAGTTGGTGCAATTGATACACCAATATATAGTATGACTATGAACCTGGGGAGTGAAACCCAAACGTCAATATTAGATGTTGTATCAAAATGTGCCGGCTATCTAAATATAGCTGCAAAAATGAGGCATATACAGGCAGAATCAGATAGAACCCGTTTTATTGCTAATACAAGCAAGCTGAGATCAATATTCTGCAAATTTGGAATTACTGATTTTGATGATGGACTGGAAACAACAATAGAGTGGTGGAAAAATGGATCCGAAACCAAAACAGCATAATTACAAGAAATCGATACCTGAAAATAAATACAATCCATTATCATGGATTCATCCAAAAGCAATAATTGGGGACAATTGTTGGATTGGGAGTGACGTGATGATCTCTGAACATGTTGAAATTGGAGATAATGTTTCAATAAGCTGTGGTGTGAAAATACATGACCATGACACATCATATAATCATGCAACTGAAAAGAATATAGGGATAACATACTACAAAGTAAAAATCGGTTCAAACACCCAAATAGGATCTAATTCTGTAATAGTACCAACAGATAAAGATCTCACGATAGGGGACAACGTAATTGTAGGTGCTCTAAGTTTGGTGAAACATGATATTCCAGATCGACATGTAATGGGTGGCAATCCTTTGAGGTTTATCGGGGATATAATAATTAACTCCAAAAAAAGAGGTAAAAATGATACCAGTAGCTAAACCACATATTGGCAACCAAGAAATAATGGTACTGGAAAGATTACTGGCGGGAGGATGTGCTGCAGGGACTTGCCCGGAAGTAAAACTATTTGAACAGGAATTTGCGAAATATGTAGGATCTAAATATGCAGTTGCAACAAATTCATGTACTTCAGCACTTCATATAGCATGTTTGCTGTTAAAAGCGAATGAATTCAAACGAACTGCTGTGCCGGCATACACATTCCCCGCAACAGGATCTGCACCGATGTACTGCAATGCACCAATCAATTTAGTGGATGTAGATCCGGGAACCTGGAATATGCGACCAGATGCATTATCCATAAGGCATAAAATTGCAATACCAGTTCATTCATTTGGAAATCCATGTAATATGCCAGAAATAATGGATAATGCACACGATAGGGGAATATCAGTAATTGAAGATGCTGCCTGTGCGGTAGCCACAACCCTGAACAAAAAACACACCGGGACCTTCGGTGAAATCGGCTGCTACAGCATGTATGGAATCAAAGAGATATGCACCGGGGAAGGTGGGATGCTGGTAACTGATAATGAAGAACATTATGAACTGGCAAAATCACTGGTAGACTTTGGGAAAACATCATCTATGCCGCTGCCAAAGTTTGAACATCTAGGATACAACTACAGACTCTCTGCGATTCAAGCAGCGATAGGGAGAGTTCAGTTAGCCAAGCTGGACACTATGCACTCGAAACGAAAAGCAATTGCAAAGATGTACAATTCAGTGATCGACTCAGAATTGGGTGAGAGCGCACTTCATCAGGAATGCATACCAAGGGCAGTACATTCATATCAACGATATGCTGTGCTACTGAATATAAAATTTGACCGAAACCAGATAATGGAAGAGATGAGAGTGCGTGGAATACAAACATCTATAGGTACCTTCGACCTGGCCTCAATACCACAGTATAGCGATGGCAAGGACAGGCCAGTGAGCAAAAGGTTATTCAATCAATCCATCTCTCTGCCAATGTACCCTGATCTATCAATGACAGATGCAGAATCTGTGATAGATAATTTTGTAGATGTTTTAAAACAAATGGAGTGAGATAAAATGTTCGTAAAAATAATAGGTGGTGCTGGTTTTGTTGGGAATCACCTTACAAAAATACTTGCTGCGGCAGGTCACCATGTAACTGTATTGGACCTTAAAAAACCATTGGTCAGAAAAGCAAATGTGTATGTACCTGGATCTGGTGAATCATCATGGACAAATCACGTTAAATTTGAAAAAGTAGATATAACACAATATAATGAAATTGATTGGGCAATTGACCGTGGGGATTTTGTAGTCCATCTAGCTGCAGTAGCACAATTTGATCAAGCAGAAAGATCTCCGGGAATGACGACTGCAATTAATGTGGCCGGCACTGCGAATATTTTAGATGCATGCATAAACAATAATGCATCTCATATAGTATGTGCAAGCACGGGAAGTGTGTATTCAACAAAAGTGGTGTCTCCAATAACTGAAGATATGGAATTGGATCCAAAATCAATGTATGGGCTGACAAAACTATGGGCCGAGCAAGTGCTATTACATTATAGTGATAAAATACCGGTTTGCATACTGCGATTTCCACATATAATTGGAAGTGGGAAAACCTGGGGTGCAAATAGTATGATCTTGAGGATGATGAATGGGGAAAGGCCAACAATATATGGTGATGGGGAACAAAAAAGCGATTTCACCCATGTAGATGATATCACTCAAGCAATTGAATTGGCATTGAATAAACAGGCAACCGGGATTTACAATATAGGATCAGGTGAAAGTCGATCTACTCTGGATTTTGTAAAATGGGCTGAAATTGCTCTTGATAAAGCACATGCAAATCCAATTTTCACACCACCAAGAAATGTAGATTTCCTAGATTTCAAATATGACATATCTAAAGCAAAAAGGGATCTGGGGTATTCACCAAAATATAATCTGGAAGCTGGCCTAATAAAGACAGTAGATGAATGGGATCAATGGTTATAATATTCAAAGGATGGTACAATGAATATTTTAATAGCAACAACCTTTGATAATGGCGGCCAGATGATCGCCTTATCTAAAGCATTGAATAAATACACAGACCATAATGCAAGGTTAATCACATTCAAACAGTCATATTTAGATTATGAAACTGATGTTTTTGACCCTTCATTAAACACGGTAAAAGAAATGGTTGATGACTCAGATTTCTTAATTTTGGGTGAAATATTAGCCTCATCTATGCAAGCGAACGAAATATATCGGATGGTAAGGCAAGATAATACAATATTACGGGCTGGAGGATCAATAGCAAGACAATACCCTTATGCATACACAACAGGAATATTCAAAAATGTGATCAAAACCGGAGCTTACCATGATTGGTCTATTTTCAGTAAAATTAATCCAATGGCAAATACTGTAAATATGTGTCATTTTGATGAGTGGCCGAGGAATGACTCAAAAAATGGACCTGTTAAGGTTGTATTTTCGGGAACTGCATTAAAACACACTGATAAACATTCAGGTGCATTCAAACTAGTATGGGATGAATTACAATTGATATATGCGCCAGAAGAAGTGGAACTTGTAAATATATCTGGGGAATCATGGAAGAACACCCTGGCTATAAAGTCATCATGCCACATATGTTATGATCAATTAGCAATAGGCACCTATGCAAATTCAGCAATTGAAGGAATGTTCTACAATATGCCAACATTCTGTTATGCGAATGGGTGGACAAAATCAATGCACCCAGATGTGCCTGTAATCAGCAAACTAAGTGTGGAAGATATACTAAATGCAACAATGTCATTGATAGAAAATAGAGATTTGATGAATGAAATTGGGAATGCGGGAAATAAGTATGTTATGCAGGTCCATGATGCTAAACATGCTGTGAAACGATGGGATGGATTAATAGATCAAGTATGTGAAATGAGGGTAATAAAATGAGATATTTATTAGTTGGAGATCCAAGAGGAAAATCAAGATGTACAAAAAATAACGATGTGAATAATCTTGAATTATCAGGATTATATCTGTGGCAAAAAGCATTCGATATTCATGATGATGAAGGAAACATAGATACGTTTTGGAGAAAGGAAGACCTGGAAGATTATGATATTATCCACGTAAATTATACACCTTCAAATATCCAATTACCAACTGTGATTAGGCAAGAATTGGGTAACAACTCTTCAACAAAGCTGGTAATGAATATGGATCTTGATGTATCAAGGTTATCTCCAAATTGGGCGTATCAAATAACAAATATGGTTAATGAAATGAAGATGGCAGACCATCTATTCCATGTGGAACCAAAAGGGGCAGAAATATTAGGCCACCTGCTTGATAGAAAGATAACAGTAAATCCACACCCTGTAGAAGTATCAAGATTGTATGATTACATGCGAAATGAACGTGAACCAATCATCGCAACAATATACCATCGGTATACAGCTGATACTTTAACTCAGTACATCGCACAAAAAAACATCAATATGCGAAGAGTACTGTTTGGATACAACGCTGGGAAACACCATTATGTATCAAACCAGGGGATGTATGACCAAATTATGCCATACATGAAATTCGATGAACATATAGAAGAAATCAGTAAAGCAGCCATAGGCTGTGATCTATTCAACGGATATTCGTTTGGACGTGTGCCAATTGAATTGGCAGCATTAGGGGTGCCAACTGTTGTATCAAATACAATCGGTGCAGCAAACAAATTATTCCCCTACACATCGGTAGATCCTTTCGATGTAATCGGGGCCGAAAAATTATTTATAAAATTAATCACAGATCTTGACTTTGCAGATAAAGTAATAATGCATGCTCATTCGAATTGTGGATATTACTCACTGCAATCTTCTCATGCAAGATTCGTAGAAATGATCGAAGATTAATACTGGCACATAAAATGTGCCAACCCTTTTTTTATAAAATTAAATATTTAATCTAACATATCATTTATATAATTATATATTCTATTTTATAAATTGTATATAGAATTATATATCTCTATAATTTATATTAAATAACATTGCGGCCAACTAACATTAAATTAAAATGTAATGGAGGTAACATACCAAATGCTACAAATTGTAAAGAAATTAGATTTCGATTTTGATTTTGCAAGCACTAATCTTGGTGTAGGCGGCATTGTCGAGACTGGTGACAACACAAATTATGATGTTTTTGATGGTCAAAAATGGACCAACCAGTATAGGCTCGATGAACAATCTGTCGGTGAAATCGCAGGTATAGAACTGATTGGACCAATATCAGTTGGTGGCGTACGAGACAAACTCGAATATGTCAGGATGCGGATCAATGGGAAAGAATACCCATATGTCAATTTGAATGAATTGATGGCACCGTCATGGAGTCCATATGAAGCAAACAGATCTCCATTCTTTGGGGGTCAGGTAAAAGTAGGTGAAAACTACGAACAACTACCATTGGGATTCTGTCACAATATCGGAGTACCAATGCTTCTGGGTGGAGACCCAACCGATGCTGTACCAAAGGTAGGTCCTGGAGATACAATAAGTATTGAAGTCAAATCACCAAGAGCAGTTGAGGGTGGGGCCGCTGTAGCAAATCAGATGATCGTAAGATTGAGTGTGGTGGAATGCCGTACTACTGAAATGTTCCAGAAATTGGGTGCTCATTATGGATGGCTTTCAGGATCTGACATCAACCAAAGCTTCAAATTCAGAGATATGGAAGTAAACGGTGGAATTGAAGAATATGATGTATCAAAGACCACAACCATGCAAGAAGATGGCACATTCCAATTGGATAATTGGACTGAATTATACGGCGGTCTGGATGCAAGTAAACCATACATTTACCCATTGATCAGATATGCAAACAATGCAGCAGCAACCACACCAAACTCAGAGTATACATTCACAAAAGTGGGAAACAATGTTTTGCATGACTGGCAAGAACTCTCCTGGAACTATGATAGAAGGGATGCTGTAAGAATCAATCAAATTGGTGTATTATCCCATGCAAACCATAGATTCACAAGAGGCTTTATCCAGGGAAGAGATGAAAACCCATACTCTGAAACTCCTGCTGGCGCTCAGACTGAATATCCAATGCCATTAGATAGAACTCTACCACCAATTGTGTACAACGGACCCGCTTCATTAGGCCGTGGTATGACAGTATGGAATACAAAAGGACATATCGGTATGGTAGATGATGGTACAGCAATCCCAGCATGGGGAGCAGCACCAACCAGAGGCTCAACTGTTGCCATCTGGGGAAAACAATATAAATTCTATTAAAGGGGTAATGAAATGACACAGATAATATATAAATGCACAACCGCATCAACTGTAGTTGCTGGTGGTGAAATCACAACCGGAAATGTACATTTGCTACCACAATGGGCACCACCCATTGAATATATCGGTACTACCGATCCATGGCATTGTCTGTTCCTTATTGGGACAACTGCTTCAGTAGGTGGAGTCGATGCACAGCAGCCTGGTATGATCAAAACAGCAAAGGTAAGGTGTTACGGACGAAAAGCAACTCTGTATGCAGGACGCGAATGTTTCGGAACTGATACTGAAGTATTCACATTATATGGGTCTCAGACCGGCGCTCCAAATACTGGTAGACCATCAATCATGTATGTGCTAACATACCGTGCTGTCGGTGAATTAACGAGACCATGAGTGGGTTATTTTTAACCCATTCAATTTCATTCAGGAGGATTTGAATGATAATTGGTGAAATTCGTATCGGTACCACCTTTGATGCAAGTACAAGTTATGTACCATTCCCACCGGGATTCCAAAACGCCCAAGACTATGCATATGAGGGTGTAGCAAATAGGGGTATTTATGCTACAACTGCCTGGGTTGAAGGTGTTTGGGAGAGACAGGTATGGGAAGAAGGATACCTAGCAGATATCACTGCAAACCCTGGAAAATATGCTGATCCTGGGGGTATAAATGATCCTGCAGGTAGAAACAGACAATTAAATGGCATACTTAACAAAGGGCATAACAGCATAGGAAATACATTTGATCCTGGTACTACTATTGAAATTAAGGTGCGAAAGCTAAAAGCATTAAGAGCATCCCCAAATAAAAGTGGTATCCAAGTAAACCGAAGACTGGTCAAAGGCAATAAACTGGTATTCAGATACGTTGCACAGGGTGAATTAACCCGCCCAATATAAATTTTAACATTCGGGTGTAAAAACCCAATTTCTTTTTTTTTTTATAAAACAGACCCCCATTCAACTGTACCCTTAGATATACTGAAGAATGTATTTTTTTATATAAATATATAACCTTGATTAAATAACATGTCTTACAATGTTTAGAATATGATGGTACCCGGCCAGATTAATTTTGTAAAAGGAGAGTATACTAATGCCTGAAATTTTCAAACCACGATTATCTTTTATCAATGAAGAAACGATGCTGCCAAGTACATCTTCAGTTTTGTACATAATGGAAGATAAACAATTCGGATTGGGTGAACCTGCTGATTCAGGATACCTGGTAAATGATGGACCTGGAGCATTAACGGTTATAAACAGTGATGATGGAAAGCATAAAAGTAAACCGATGACTGTAAGAGTCGGAGAAACAGCCGTGTGGGAGCATGAAGATGATGAAGTGGTTCACACTTTGTTTTTAACTGCGGATGCATTAGGTGTAAATTATAGATCAAGATTCGCAAGAGGAAAACATATGGGTGATGGATTGCACGAAAGGGAGGAATTATAAATGGTACAACTAATACGGGGCCCTAACGTTGACTCAAAAGGAAGATTACAGGCAAACGTACAAGCTTCTGTAGGATTTGATGACCCAATTTTAGTGCATGATTCTTTTGATGAAGCACCTTTTGGATGGAATGCAACTGGAACTGGTGCTGATTATGTTGCACAACGATCACCCGAAGCAGCTTATTTTGGATCATTTGGATGTAGATTGCAAACCAAATTGACAGCACCTGCATTAAATGATTATGTGGATATAGAACGGGATTATGCAATCTCAAACCGAGACATAATCAAAGTAAGTGATCTATGGAAAATAGTAAATCCTGCTGCAGAAGTTCAATCTATGACATTAACTGCAACAAACCAGATGGCAAACATACTAGGGATTGCATCAATACGGTACTTGCCACCAACAGGACAATGTTATTATCTAAATGCAGCAGGAGTTTATGTAGCATTTGGAGATCCAATGTTATTATGTTCAGATCATTGGCATAGATTCGCAATTATAGCAAACACAACATCAGGGGTATACGGATCTGTTACCGTAGATTCAACTTATATGGATCTATCTGATATTCCAATTCAATTAGCTTTTAGTCCGGGAGTTCCTGATTACTTCAATGTAGCAATGAGAATAATTGCAGCTGGAGCTGCACAGGTAACTATGGATGTGGACAATATTATTGTAAAATACACTTCAGAAGGTGGGATTTAATGCCAGAAACTGCTTGTTTATATGATCAAGATGATTTTGGGGGAGCTGACTATGAAGAGACAGAGCCAGGTAAATTTGCCGTATGTGTAGTTATTCAAGGATCTGGTTAAAATGAGTGGGGCAGATTATACTGAATACGATGCAGGTAAATTTGCAACAGATGTGTTCATAAAAGGAGGATCCGCGAATCCATTCATATTCAAGGGTACAGTGACGACTGCCACAAGTGATGTGATATTTGCTTCTACTGATCTTGATGGACACGGTGATGATGCTTTTGTGGATTGGTATGTATTTGTCTTTTATGATACCGCTGGTACGGCAGCTGCACCCCAAGGTGAGTGGCAACCAATCTCAGATTATGTAAGTGCAACAGGCACCTTCACCCATACAGCATTCACTGCAGATCTGGTAGTTGGAGATGAAGTACTGATCATCCATGAAGATCTATTCAACGACACAGCACTATTGGCTGCAATATTTGCCATCGTAAATGCTCAACAGATCCTGAATGAAACTGGTGGAACAATAACCACTGACGGGACAGAACAAACTGTATATATCAATAATGATCCTGCTGGGGTGTACAGTCCTGAAATAGTAAAAGTCGATTTCACAAACCAGACTGCCACCGAATCTGTAATATTAAGAGAATATTACCGATTGAATGCTGGTGGTGGATTAATTATGCAAGATGAAGTAATTTTTGCTGGGGTTCAAAATCCATTGATCAAAAACATTGAACTAGATCCTAACAGATTCGGAATCCATGTGACAATTGAAAAATCTGCTGGAACAAACAGAGATTATGACTATGAAGTGGTGTATAAACAATGAGTTTAGGATATGATAATCAACCAATTAATCACCAAATACTCCTGGATCTCCCATTTGAAGAAGGAGTCGGCGCAATCACAAGAGATCTTGCAAAACCACATCATGAAGATGTTTTGCTAATTGCAACACCAACATGGGATGAAACTGACTCTGGAGTTGGTACGATAACTTTTGATGGAGCAACAGAGTATCTCGAATTAGATCAGGCTTCATGTGCAGATCTTGACTTCACAACAGAAGATTATAGCATAGGTATGTGGTTCTATTGGACTGTAGGAAATCCAACATTGATGTTAATGGGAAGAAACCAAGTTGATGTG
>Ga0307375_10003093_pt1 | contig 16584 bp, 13 predicted proteins | sample TR1MG_FD_202531 | JGI IMG/M metagenome (GOLD analysis project Ga0307375, IMG submission 202531) | Soil microbial communities from Risofladan, Vaasa, Finland - TR-1 | ecosystem: Environmental > Terrestrial > Soil > Coastal area > Acid sulfate soil | place: Finland: Risofladan, Vaasa | collected... | reverse complement strand
TGATTTTCACTCTGTGGCGGCGGTAACTCCCTTGACCCGGAACGGAAATGGCCGATAATGGGCTCACCATCCTTTCGAAAACAGGGTATCTGTATGTACGATCTGGTCTGTATCGGCAATTTCACGAAGGACACAATCGTCTCCGCCGCGGGCACCCGAGTGGTGGCCGGAGGGGCATTCAACTACGGCGCCCACGCCGCGCGGGCTCTTGGGCTCAAGACCGCCGCGATTACCCGTCTGGCGCGTGGGGATGCGGAGGTGATCCACGCGCTCGAGCGGATCGGCGTGGAAGTCCGCGTGACCTACACCGCGGAATCGACCTCGTTGCGTCTCGAGTACCCGACGGAGGATCCGGACGATCGAATTCTCTCGGTAACAGCGAGTGCCGGCTCGTTTACTCCCGCCGAGGTCGCGGACATCGAGACACGGGCCGTCGTTCTCGGACCGTCGTTCCACGGTGAAATAGGGCTCGACGTCATACGCATCCTGGCCCGCCCGGGCACGCTGCTCGGGCTCGATGTTCAGGGATACATTCGACGGGCCGTCGACGGTCGGGTTGTCTACGTCCCCTGGGAGGAGCGGCACCGGATACTTCCCCTGGTGACGATTCTGAAGACTGACGCCGTCGAAGCCAAATTCCTTACCGGCGAATCCGATCACCGCGCCGCGGCAAAGATCCTTCACGGCGAGGGGCCGCGCGAGGTGCTTCTGACCCATCGTGATGGTGTTCTGGTCTACGACGGTCAGGACTACCACGAAGCTCTGTTTCTTCCCGAGCGTCTGGTCGGTCGCAGCGGCAGGGGAGACACCTGTCTCGCCTCATACGTTGCGCGACGGCTTGTCGATCCGCCGGATCAGGCCATTCGGTGGGCAGCGGCACTCACAAGCAGGAAAATGGAGGCCGAAGGTCCCTACAAGGGCGACTACTCGAGCGTCGAGCGCTTCGTGCGCGAGCGTTACGGGGTGTCTGCCGGTCCCGGGGCGGTGTGACAGGCCAAAACAAAGATTTGACACCCCACTGGCCGGGTTTATAATGAGCAAAGACTGAATCCTTATCCAGGGAGGAGACGTATGAAGAAAGGTACATTCATTGTTCTGTTCATCGTTGCGATCGGAACACTCGCCTTTGCGACCGGTCAGACGGAACGAAAGGTCCTCCACATGTATACCGCATTTGATACCGAAGAGGCCCAGTACTACATTCAAGCCTTTGAGCAACAGTCCGGCGTCGATGTCCAGTGGGTCCGCCTGTCTGCAGGCGAGGTGCTTGCCCGAGTCGAGGCAGAGGCGGCGAATCCCCAGGCCTCCGTGTGGTTCGGCGGGTCGAACACTTCACATATCGATGCTGCGGCGAAGGGTCTGCTCGCGCCATACAAACCGAACATTGATTTCACGCTCGCCGACAGCTTCCACGATCCGAACTGGATGTGGACCGGAATCTACACAGGCGCCATCGGATTCGTCAGCAACAAGAGCTTTCTGCAAAAGAACAATGTGGCGGCTCCGACCTCATGGCAGGATCTGTTGAACCCGGCTTTCAAGAACAACGTGGTCATCGCCTACCCGTATACCTCCGGCACCTCCTACACGACCTATGCAACGCTCATCCAGCTGTATGGGTTGGACAAGACTCTGGCGTTCTGGAAGCAGTTCGATAAACAGAGTGTGTTTCAGTACACGAAATCGGGGACCGGAGGAATTCCGATGGTCGGCCTTGGGCAGGCCGCTGTTGCAATTGGTTTCTCGCACGATATCGTGGCCAAGGGAATCGACCAGGGTTATCCGGTGGTCATGACCTTCCCGAAAGAGGGAACGGGAAACGAGGTCGGCGGGATCGCCCTGATCAAGGGCGGTAAGGAACCCGAAGTAGCGAAGCAATTCATGGATTGGGCACTCTCTGTTCCGGCACAGAATCTCTATCAAAAATACGAACGTCTCCCGCTAAACCCGAACGCGACGGTATCGAAGGGGGCGGTCAAACTCAGCGACATCAAACTGATCGGTTACGACGCTCAGTCGGCAGGACTCAACCAGGACAAATACATACAGGCGTGGAGAGACGCCATCGGGAAATAATCCCGGCGATCGGGACATTCGGTAACTCAGGCCTCCGTTGGCGCGCTGCGCGGAGGCCTGAACCATTACGCGCTTCAAAGCGCATCGATTCCAGGTCACCATTTGGAGGTGTTCACGCAGATGGCACACCGCGGTCGTTCTTCAGCGGGCGGACTGGAAGGGTCTCGACTGATTCTTCGTGAACCGCTCGTGCTGATCGTAATTCTCGGAATCTTCTATCTCCTTCTGGTGTTCGTTGTGCTGCCAATCGCCGATGTCGTCGTCAAGAGCGTCCTCGTGAAGGGACGCTTCACGCTGAAGAACTACATCGACGTGTTCTCCAAGGGCTACCTCATCGCGCCCTTTTTTAATAGCATCCTGCTCGGGTTCTCCACCGCCTGCACGGGCACGTTGATGGGTTTCGTGTTTGCATTTGCGGTCACGCGCACGTCGCTGCCGGGAAAGCGTTTCTTTCGTCAGATAGCTACCTTTCCCATCGTCTCCCCTCCCTTTGTCGTGGCGCTCGCCGCCATTCTGCTTTTCGGGCGCGCAGGGATCCTCACGTCCTACGTCGAGGCGGTTGTCGGTAGCTACTCCATTTACGGGCTGGGAGGGCTGGTCCTTGTCGAGACGATAGCGTACGGGCCTCTCGCCTTTCTGGTCCTTGTCGGCGTACTACAGGCAATCGATCCGGCCCTGGAGGAGGCGGCGATGGATCTCGGCGCCTCCCGAGCCAGAGTGTTCGCGACCGTCACTCTGCCGTTGTCGGTTCCGGGAATCGCGGCGGCGTGGCTCCTGGTCTTCATCGAATCGATAGCCGACTTCGGGAACCCGATGGTGCTGTCGGGTAACTTCAGCGTGCTCTCGGTCCAGGCGTACCTGCAGATCACCGGAGCCTTCAATCTGTCGACGGGTGCCACGCTCGCGATGCTGCTCCTGCTTCCAACTGCGTTGGCCTACGTTGTTCAGAAGTACCTGGTCTCGCGACGGTCATACGTGACAATAACCGGGCGCCCGAGCAGTGCCGTTCTGCGTAATCTCGATTGGTACGTGAAGCTCCCGGTGTACGGCCTGACCTACCTCTTCACCGCGGTCATCTTTCTCTTCTACGGGATGGTTGTGTGGGGCTCGCTCCAGAAGCTGTGGGGTGTCGATGCGACCCTTACGCTACGCAACTACGCGCAAGTACTGCGAGCCGGCGGCCGCTACATCACCGATTCAATAGTACTCGCAGGGATCGCGGCTCCGATCTCGGGAATCCTTGCGATGATTCTGGCATACCTGATCGTCCGGAAACGATTCGTCGGCCGTCGCGTCATGGAGTTTGTCTCGATGCTCACATTTGCGGTCCCGGGTACCGTCGTGGGTATAGGGTACATTCTGGCGTTCAACCAGCGAACCGCGGTTTTTCCTTTCGTCCTGACCGGAACAGGAGCGATCATCGTGGCGCTCCTGGTCTTTCGATATATGCCGGCCGGAATTCAGTCCGCCGTCGCCGCGCTGCAACAGATCGACGCTTCGATCGAGGAGGCGTCGGCGGATCTGGGCGCGGCGTCAGTCACGACTTTCTGGAAGGTTACGCTTCCGATGATCGCTCCGGCATTCTTTTCGGCTCTCGTCTACAGTTTCGTCAAGGCGATGACGGCGATCAGCGCGATTATCTTCGTTGTTTCGGGCAGCTGGAACCTGATTACCGTTGCAATTCTCGGCTACGTCGACAACAGCCAGTACGCCCAGGCCGCGGCGATGAGCCTCTTGCTCATCGGGATAATTCTCGTTGCACTTGGCGTGATCCAGCTCTTCGTCAACCGGGTCGGCCGCGGCGCCCGGGTAGCGAGCATCCTCGGCAGATAAGGAACGGTTGGAACCAAATGACTCACGGGTATCTCGCATTGAACCGGCTCACAAAGGAATACCGCAGCGGAAAAAGCCTCGTACGCGCGGTCGATTCCATCGACCTTGAAGTCAACGAAGGAGAGCTTGTTACCCTTCTCGGGCCGTCGGGCTGCGGAAAGACTACGACTCTTCGCATGATTTCCGGATTCCAGACGCCGACTTCCGGGGACATCTACATCGACGGCGAGAAGATGAATTGGGTCCCGCCGAACAAGCGTCCGACGGCGATGGTGTTTCAGAACTACGCGCTCTTCCCCCACCTTTCGGTATTCGACAACATCGCGTATGGGCTGCGGGTCCGTCACGAATCGCGCGAAGTGATCAACCGCAAAGTGCAGGATGTGATGTCGCTCGTGGGTCTCTCCGGCCTCGAAAAACGCGCGCCGGGAGAGCTGTCCGGCGGGCAGCAGCAGCGGGTCAGCCTCGGACGCTCTCTGGTTATGGAGCCGAAAGTGCTGCTGCTCGACGAGCCGTTGTCGAACCTTGACGCGAAGCTGCGAATAAGTATGCGGATGGAGATTCGAAAGTTACAGCAACGCGTCGGCATCACCACCGTTTACGTGACCCATGATCAGGAGGAGGCGATGACCCTCTCGGACCGGGTCGTGATCATGTTCGACGGGCGTATCCAGCAGGTGGGCAGCCCTCGCGAAATCTACGCGAGGCCAACGAGTCGTTTTGTTGCCGGTTTCATCGGGAAGGCCAACTTTCTCGAAAGCCGGGTGGACGAAGTCCGGGGAGACCGTGTAGCCGTAGGGGTTGCGGGACAGAAGCTCGAAATTTCCGCCGCCGGGCGAGAGTACGCCGCGGGTGACCGCGTGCTCATTCTGCTGAGACCGGAATCGGTGACAATTGGAAGACCGGCTACGGGCCATATCCCGGGTACCATAGCCGAGAGCGTCTATCTCGGCTCACAGGTACTCTACGGGGTACGCGTCGGCGACCAGATCATCAGCGTCGAAGAGGCCGATCCGGAAGAACGGGAGATCTTCGCGGTCGGGGAATCCGTCGCAATCCAACTCCGGGCCGGAAACCTCCATCTGCTGCCGTTCGAGGAGGAGCACAGCTGACCGACGGTGTCCCGACTCCGGTCAGTACTTCCGCACCGCTCCAAGGTGACTATCAAGGTCTTTTCTGGCGCCGAGGACGGATTTGCTCGAAGAGACTTCCGGAACCCCCACGCGCCACCAGCTTTCATAGCCGTGCGTCATCGACTTCCGGGTAACCTTTATGTCTATCACGACCGGTCCGCTTTCCGACTTCGCCGCCTTGAGGGCGGCGCGAAGTTCTTCGAGCGTTCGGACGCTGAATCCGGCCGCTCCATAGGCCTCGGCATGCTTCGCGAAGTCGAGCTTGAGGTAGTCGCCCGTGAGCTTGCCTGACCTGGCGTCCCGTTTCCGCCATTCGTTTCCGTAACTCGAGATTCCCTGATTGGTCTGCAGGTTGTCGATCACCTGGAACCCGTTGTTGTCGAAAACGAGCACGGTGATCTTGGTGCCGTCCTGGACTGCGGTAAGAAGCTCGGAGTGAAGCATGACATAACCGCCGTCGCCGACAAGCGAATAGACCTCCCGGTCGGTTGCGGCAAGTTTTGCGCCCACAGCTGCGTTGATCTCGTATCCCATGCAGCTGAATCCGTACTCCATGTGGTAGCTCTCCCGGGCGCGTGCGCGCCAGACCCGCTGCATGTCGCCGGGAAGGCTGCCCGACGCACTCACTACGATGTCTTTGGGGTCGAGGAACCTTTCGTTCAACTCACCGAGCACCCGTACCTGGCTGAGCCCGGCAGGATCTTCTTCGGTGTAGAGCCGGTCCACTTCCGCTTTCCAGCGGCGGGCTGCCGCTCCGATTTCGTCCTTGTATGCGGAGTGATATCTGCGTTTCGCGAGTTCCCCGGAAAGCTGTGCAAGCGCGGTGCGCGCATCTGCGAGAAAGGGTTCGCCGTTCATCTTCATGGCGTCGAAGGAGCCGACGTTGATGCCGAGCACCTTGAGGTTCGGGTTCTGGAATGCCCATTTACTCGCTGTGGTGAAGTCGCCCATCCGGGTTCCGACAGCGATCAGAAGATCGGTATCCCGAGCGATCAGGTTGGCGGACTCGGCGCCGGTGACACCGATCCCACCGAGGTTGCACTCGTGATCCCAGGGAAGAGTTCCCTTGCCGGCTTGCGTTTCGCCGAACGGTATTGCGAACGTGGACGCAAAGCTGCCAAAGACATCTCCCGCCTCACTGTAGCGAACGCCACCTCCGCATATCATCATCGGCCGTTTGCTCGCGGCGATAAGTTCCGCGGCGCGCATCAGGGCAGCATCGGTCAATGGTCGCCGATCGATATGGTGGACGCGCTTCTGCAGAAACTGCTCCGGGTAATCATAGCTCTCTCCCTGGACATCCTGTGGAAGGGCGAGCGTCACAGCCCCGGTTTCTGCCGGATCGGTGAGAACGCGCATCGCGTTCAGGGCCGCGGTCATCACCAGCTCGGGTCGGCTTATCCTGTCCCAGTACTTGCTCACCGGTTTGAATGCATCGTTTGCGGTGGCGGTAAGGTCGTTGGGAGATTCGACCTGCTGGAGAACCGGGTCCGGCTGCCTGCATGCGAACGTGTCGCCCGGCAGGAAGAGCACCGGGATCCGGTTGACTGTCGCGGTCGCGGCCGCCGTTACCATATTCATTGCTCCCGGTCCGATCGAGCTGGTAACCGCATAGATTCGTCTGCGGTTGCTCTGTTTGGCGAAGCCCATTGCGGCGTGGCCCATCCCCTGCTCGCTGTGGCCCTGACGAAAAACAAGGCTGTGCTTGCTTTCGACGATTGCTTCCCCGAGGCCCACGACGTTGCCGTGGCCGAATATTCCAAAGATTCCCTCCACGAACTTGTACTCGACACCGTCGACCTCGACGTACTGGTTGTCGAGAAATCGAATCAGTGCCTGCGCCATGGTGAGTCGTACGGTATTCATTCGCTCTGCTCCTGTTCGTCGTGACCCCGCAGTCCCTTGCGGTGGGCGCGTGTCACAGCCAAATCACTGGTTTCGCAACACTTTGGCCAAATCCGCGTCGGGCCAGATCGGGGCCTTTGGATCCATCACCCATTCATGTTCTTTCACGAAAATGCGTGAGTCAGGGCCGAACCTGTCATCCGGCAGGTGGGGTATCATCCAGATGTAGTACATGGCATAACCCGGGGCGGCGCACTGCGGGTGAACGACATGCGGCGGAATCGTCACGGTGTCACCGTTCTGTACGCGGTACAGCTGGTCGCCCTGCTGTGAGAAGCCAAACCCCTGAGACGGAAAGAACCGGAAGTGGTAGATTTCCGGCTGCGCGTGGTGATGAGGCGGATAACTCGACCACTTGCCGGGAAAATTCACCACCTCCCCGAGAACCATCTCGCTCTCCGGAGCCGTTGCGGCATCGAAGAATGTCCTGACGGTTCGCGTGCTCGTGTCCTGCAGCGTGCCCTTTCCGAACTGCTCGCTGCGATAGTCACCTGGTTTCCAGAGCCTCGGCTCGAAGCGGCGGCTGTTCCGCACCCGCTGAACAGCGAGTTCTGCAGTTCCCCCGCCGGCGCCCGCGTTTGAAAGCGTTACCGCGCTGCCTCGCGGTACGTGAAGCACGGTCGGCTCCTCTTCTAGCAGATTCGATCTGCTGGTTTCGAAGGCAGAAGACCCGCCCGCCGTGCGCCATTCAAAGCGCACGGTTCCCGACAGGAGCAGAAATGCCTGCTCGCGGTCTTCGAAACTGCTCGTGAACGGGTGATCCGGCTCGATTCGGACAATCCCAAAATCCGTGAGCATCTCGGAATGATTTCCGCCGATCTGGGTGACCGAAGTGTAGCCGACAGGGAATTCTTTCTGGTTCTGCTGAATAAGCACTGCTGCCTCCTAGCGGGGTGAAAGATAAACCGGCTTTCCTGATCGTAAACTCTCCGTGGCCGCATACGCAACAGCAGTTGCCCTTGTCCCGTCGTGAACCGAAACCTCCGGTCTGCGGCCCTCGCGTATGCAGTCGACGAACTCCTGGATTTCGAGAGTGAACGCCTCGCCGAAGCGCTCGGGAAACGCCTCGACGCAGGCTTCCGAAGTTCCGCGTTCGGAGTAGAGCGTGACTCGGTTCTTGCGCGGCACGCCGTCGATCCTGATCTGACCCTCGGTGCCGACGATTTCCGTTTCGATGTGGTAACCGTGGGCCGCGGTCCTTCCGGTGAAGAAGAGCGCCATCCCGCCGCCCTCGAACTGCATCAGCGCCGTTGCGTTGTCCACATCACCGTGAAGCGCGAAATCCGGGTACTTGAAGGTGCCGCCGATCGCGTGAACCATTGTTGCCTCCGCGCCGAGAAACCAGCGTGCGAGGTCGATGTCGTGGATCATCATGTCGAGAAATATGCCTCCGCTTGTCGCGGCGAACCTCAGCGCCCCGTCGATGAGCGCATCCGGATCCAGACCGTAGGCGCGTACCATGAAAGGTTGCCCGACGGCGCCGGCGGCGATCTGCCTTTTTGCGTAGGCGTAGGAGGGGTCGAATCGTCGCATGAATCCAAGCATGAAGACGAGATTCCGATGAGTTTCAACCGATTTTTCCGCCGTTCTGCATTCTTCGATCGTCGTCCCCAGCGGCTTTTCACTGAATACGTGAAGCCCGGCATCGAGTGCCTGCGTGATGTGGCTGACGTGCTCACTGCTCGACGAGACCACAAGAACCGCATCGATTCCGGCGCCGGCGATCATCTGCCCAAAGTCGCTGTAGCAGTGTTCGACGCCAAGTTGTTCCTTGACACCGGCGAGCTCCGCCGGGTTCAGGCTGCAGGCGGCCACGAGCTCGGCCCCACGCACGCAGTAGCGGGCCGTTTCCGCGTGCCGCATTCCGAGGCGGCCGAGGCCGACGATTCCCAATCGGACTTTCTTCACAAAGCGATTTCCTCGATCTTAACCGGTCTATGCTCCTTTGCAGACCGGGTTGCCGCGAGTCCGATGAGTATTGCCTTGAGTCCGTCGCTCCCGGTTACCGGTGCTGGACTTTGCTCCGTGAGGGCCCTGACGAATGCCGCCGATTCGGCGACAAACGCCTCGGTGTACCTTTCGAGGAAGAACCAGAGCGGTTTGTCGGTATGCTGGCCTTCGGCGGTCATGCGTGCCACGTGCGTGGCGGTGTCGTTTTCCGCGCGCAGCATCCCTTTGGTGCCGAATACCTCGACCCGTTGGTCGTACCCATATGCCGCCTGACGGCTGTTGTCTATCACTCCGATTGCCCCGTTTTCGAACCGAAGCGTGACTACCGCCGTATCCACGTCTCCGGCCTTTCCGATCGCGGGGTCGATGAGGACGTCTGCTGCGGCATATACCTCGGTAACCTCGCTGCCGGCGAGGAAGCGGGCCATGTCGAAATCGTGGATGGTCATGTCGAGGAAAAGGCCCCCGGAGACCTTCACATAATCGAGCGGTGGCGGCTGCGGATCGCGCGAGGTGATTTTTACGATCTGTACCTGCCCGACCTCTCCGGCCGCAGCCGCGCGTTGCACCTCTGCGAAGTTATGATCGAATCTTCGATTGAATCCAACCTGCATCGTCACGCCCGCGTTTTCAACCTTCCCGATTGCGGCCCGGACCTTGGCGGCGTCCAGATCTATGGGCTTCTCGCAGAAGATGTGCTTGCCCGCATCCGCCGCTTCACCGACGATGCGCGCGTGGGTGTCGGTGCTGGAGCAGATGTAGACCGCGTCTATCGTCGGATCCTCCAGAATCTTGCGATGATCCTCGTAGGTCCGGCGGATGCCGAGAGCGGCAATCCAATCTCCTGCCGCGGCAATTCGCGGATCTGCGACCGCTGTCACGGTCGCGCCGTCAATTCGCTGCGTCAGATTCGTCGCGTGGATACGGCCGATCCTTCCGACGCCGATTACGCCGACACTGATGCTCTTCTTCGAGCCTCCTGCTGCCATTGCGGTATCTCCTTTGTGTTCGCTGTTTCCTGAAAAGGGGCCGAAACGGGATTACCGTGTCGCCCGCGTCACATTTTCTGCAATCGTTTCCAGCGACAAGAGCATTATAGTCCTCCCCCCGGCAAATGGCAAACGGGAAAAACGCCGATTTGCAGTATATTTGCGTGCGAAAAGCCGCAATTCTTGCAACCGTGTGCAAGATTTCAGTTGCGAAGTGCGAAGATTTCGGAGATACTTGAAGCGGTGACAATATCATGAAATGCGTTTGATCTTGGCTGCCAAATGAGGAGACAGGCGTGATACGAATAGCAAATGCTCCCTGTTCGTGGGGAGTGCTGGAATTCGGGCTCGAGGGGTCGACGGCGGATTATTCGCAGGTCCTGGATGAGATCAGGGAAACCGGATATGCCGGTACGGAGCTCGGTGACTGGGGATACATGCCTACCGATCCGGGGCAACTCAAGGACGAGCTTCAGCGAAGAGACCTCGAGATGGTCGGCGCGTTTGTTCCGGTCGGCCTCCGAGATCGAAAAGCTCACGCCGCGGGAATCGAACAGGGGATTCGCACTGCGCGACTCATTGCTCAGGCCGGGTTTTCGTCGGCAAAAATGGTCCTTTCCGACAACAACGGCACCATGCCGTCCCGAACGGGTCACGCCGGCCGGGTCACGCCGGATCTGCAGCTCACGCGCGAGGAGTGGAAAGTCTTCGTTCGCGGCGCCGCAGATTTCGCAAAACAGGTTCGCGATGAAAGCGGCCTGCAAACGGTGTTTCACCACCATTGCGGAGGGTTCGTAGAGACACCGGGTGAAGTCGAGAAATTCCTCTCAGACACCCCCGCGGATCTCATCGGCCTCGTTCTGGACATGGGCCATTACCGGTTCGGCGGCGGATACCCGGAGGCGGCGATAGAACACTTCTGGGACCGCATCTGGCATGTTCATTTCAAGGATTGCTCGGAGTCAATTGCCGCTCGCTGTAGGGCCAACGGCTCAGATTACTTCGCGGCGGTCCGGGAAGGGGTCTTTTGCGAGCTTGGCAAGGGTGAAGTCGATTTCCCCCGGATCATGCAACGCCTTGTCGAACGAGGCTACGATGGGTGGATCGTCGTCGAACAGGATGTTCTCCCCGGAATGGGCTCGCCGAAAACGTGTGCGGCGAGAAATCGCGAGTTCATCAAGGGGCTCGGACTGTAGACTGATGACGATAAAGGATATTGCAAGCCGCGCAAATGTGAGTGTTTCGACTGTGTCGCGGTGCCTGAACGACAGCCCTCTGGTTGCAAGGGAGACTAAACAGAGGATAGTCGATATCGCGCGGGATGCTGACTTCCAGTTCAATGCGAACGCACGGGGGCTCAGCAAGAGTCAGGTCGGCACCATCGCGATCATCCTTCCGGACGATTATGACAAGTTCAATGTCTACTTCTACCACAGCGCACTGCACAATCATCTGCGACGAAGTCTCGAGCGGGAAGATGTTGATCTGATCGTCGGGTTTTCCCGAAATCGATTCTCTCACGTCGACAACATCCGGAAGCTCGTGGGGAGCAAGAAGGTCGACGGCCTTATTCTCGTTACGCCCGGAATCCCCCGGGACACCGAGCGTTTCCTGAAGAGTGAGAATATGCCCTACGTTTTTTCCCATTATCCGCCGCCCTCGGCCAGGAGCGATGTCGACCGGGTCTACGTCGATCACCACAAGGGTGGAATGTCGGTGGGCGAGCTTATGGCGAATAACGGTTATCGCCGAGTGATTGGTTTTCATGATCGCGGAGCCCCTCCGGAGTTCGAACAGCGCCTCGAAGGATTGAAGATAGGTTTTTCGATGGCTGACCATGAACTGGAGCTTCGCGAGGTCGAAGCGACTTCGTCCTTCGAGAGCGGCTTCGAGCTCGCAACCGATCCGGTCCGAGGACTGCACGAGGCAGACGCTATTTTCGGGCTGAACGACCTGATGGCGATGGGAGTAGTCTACGGTCTGCAATCCCGCGGCGTCCGTGTTCCCGCGGATGTGGCAGTGGTGGGGTATGACGACACGCCGCTTGCCGGCATGATAGTTCCACGGCTGACCACCGTGCGCCAGCCTTCCGAAGAGATTGCATTTCTTACATGTGAACGGCTTCTCGAGGTGATCCGGGACCGACAACGCGGCGTCCCGCACGTGCCACGGCACATTGCGTTGCAGCCTCAGCTCATTATTCGAGAGACCTGCCCCGCACAGGGCGGGGCAGGCGGATGAGCTACTTATCGGGGAAGGTTATCGTCCCGTCCCAGCTGTTCAGTACCTTCGCGTCGCGGGCCTCTTCCTCGGAGAACCAGTGCGAGGTCACACTCTTCAATTCAGTAAAAAAGCGGACACCGTCGGTTCCCATGGTGTGCAGATCGCCGAAGAACGAATTCTTGTGGCCCGTGAAACCGAACACTCCGAGCGGCACCGGGATGCCGACGTTCACGCCGACCATGCCGGCGTGAGACCGGCGCGAAAACTCGCGCGCGTAGTACCCTGACTGAGTGTAAATTACGCTGCCGTTCGCGAACTCATTGGCGTTCATGAGTTCGACACCTTCGTCGAAGTCCTTGACCCTCTTGATGGCGAGTACCGGACCGAATATCTCCTTGTCACCGATATCCATTCCGGACTTCACGTGGTCGAAAACCGTGGGGCCGAGGAAGAACCCCTTCTCATGATCTTTGACCGAAACATTGCGGCCATCGAGCACCAGCTTCGCTCCCTCGTCGATTCCCTTCTGTATCCACGCCACCACACTCTCTCGATGGTCTGCATTTACCAGCGGGCCCAGCTGGCTGTTCTTGTCACAGGAGGGACCGATGCGCAGCTCTTTCAGCATCCGCACGAGGGTTTCGGTCAGCTTGTCGGCAATTGACTCTTCGACGACGATTGCAGGAAGCGCCATGCAACGTTCGCCCGCACACCCGAAGGCGGAGTTCACGATACCGCGAGCTGTCCGCTCGAGGGCCGCGTCGTGCATGACCAGTGCGTGGTTTTTTGCCTCGGTGAGAGCCTGCACCCGTTTGCCGTTTGCCGCTGCCGTTGCATAAATGTGTTTACCGACCGCGGTGGAACCCACAAAGGAGACGCCTTTGATGTCCGGGTGTTTGAGCAGGATTTCCGCCTCATTCCGCGAACAGGTTACGAGGTTTATTACGCCTTTCGGAAGTCCGGCCTCATCCCAGAGCTCGAGAATTCTCATGGCGCTTTGCGGGACGAAACTCGCCGCCTTCAGAACGAAGGTATTCCCGGTGGCGATGCAAAGCGGCGCCATCCACCCCATGGGTATCATCGCGGGAAAGTTCCACGGCGCAATGCCCGCAAATACTCCCACAGGTTCCAGGTACTGCGTCGTATCGTAACCGGGGGTTACGTTCATCAGCGCCGGACCTTTCAACAGATGCGGAATGCCGCATGCAAATTCGATCACTTCGGTGACTTTCAGTACGTCACCCATGGCCTCGTCCCAGACCTTGCCGTTTTCGGTCGCGAGAAGCGTCGTGAGCTCGTCGAGGTGCTTGTCCATGAGAGCTTTCATTCGAAACAGCACCTGGACCCGTTTGTTCGGCGGCGTATCAGCCCACGCCGGGAACGCCGTGCGAGCGGCCGCGATAGCTTCTTCGACTTCCGCCGCAGTACACTGCGGCGCCAAAGCAATGACCTTTCCGGTGGATGGGTCATAACACTCCATGTACCTGGTCGTGGCCGAGTCTTTCCAGCCGGCCGCATAGTATTGGAGCTTCTTCACAGCGGTACCCATAATGTCTCTTCCTCCATGATGATTTCAGGCGTCGGGATTTGGAATGAGATGATCCCGGATGAGTGCCGCAAGGTCGTCGGTTGCCTTGCAGAACTGCCGAAGCGTGCGGCGAGTTGCCCCGTACGCGTCGAACTCTTTTACCGTCATCCCTTTCTCGTCGTAAGCTTTTCGGAACTCAGGGAATTTCTTCGTCAACTCTTCGAGGACCTGAGGGGCGACCGGCGTGTCGATCCGGTTCGTCACGCTCAGGCCGGACGCGTTGAAACGTTTTTGCCACTCGAACGGCGGAGATATGACCACGTCGGCGCCCATGAATTCGCTCCAGTGGAGATGGTTGCGGAAGGCCGCCGAAAGAAGCCGCAGTCGGTATCCACGTTTTTGGTAGATCTCATACGCCCGCTTCATGACCGCAACACCGGCCCAGTCGAAAACCGAGGGGTCGGCGATAGTGCCTTCTTTTTCCGCCACCACACGCATCCAGTCATCGACACGGCCCACCATGATCGTACAGACCGGTCCCATACGGGAAATATCCTTTTGTTCCTTTTCACGGCGCGAAAGACCGCGTTCGACGGCATCGGCAACGGCTATTGCCTGCGGCACCGTGAAACTGACCGTAGCGTTGATGCTGATACCTCGATAGGTCGCCTCTTCGATGGCTTCGATACCGGCACTGGTGGCGGGAATTTTGACAATCACGTTGGGGGCTATGGAAGCGAATCGTTCTGCCTGGTCGACAATCGCTTTCGAGTCGCGGAAGTACTTGGGGTTCGTCTGGATGGACAGGCGTCCGTTCTTTCCTTTCTCCCGTTCGAACACCGGCTCGAGAAGCTTTGCCGCCTTCACCGACATTTCTTCGACAAGGCGCCAGGCGATCTCCTCATCGGAAGCAACAGGCATTTCGTGGATAAGCGCAGGAATGCGGTCTTTCCAGAGCGACCACTCTTTCTTGAGCACGTTGAGCACGATCACCGGATTGCAGGTAGCACCGACTGCGCCGTTCTCGGCGATAGACGCGCTGAGCTCCTGAATTGAACAGGAATCGTTCCACAGACAGGTGCTTGTAGTCGACGTCATTTGCGAAAGGATCGAGCGAGTCTTCTGATCGGTCATAAATCGCTCCTTGAGATGGTATTTCAGCCGCGTGTCGTTCTCCGGCAGATTCGAAAAATCCTGTCGATACTTTCCAACCCGGGGCTCGTCAATCGTCTTATTGTATGATAATATGAACTTGCTGTCAAGTGAGACGTTCAATCGACGGCTCTGCCGCCAGCGTGATTTGGCGTCCGGTGTCGGAAGGAGATGAGAGATGGCCGATACGGTAGAGAAGATTCACCAGAAAACGGTGGTCACGCAGGTAATGGCGCGCATCAAAGAGCTTATTGCGTCAGGTACCTACAAGGTGAACGATCGAATCCCAACGGAAAACGAACTGGCCCAGATGTTCGGCGTCGGACGCTCGTCGGTCCGTGAAGCAGTAAAGATCTTCCAGCATCTGGGAGTGCTCGAAGCGCGCGTCCCGAAGGGAACCTTCGTGTGTGACCGGGCGAAGATCTCCAGCGAGGCCATCACATGGGCGATTCTTCTCGGCGAGCACGGTCTGAACGAGGTGATCGATCTCCGGCGGGTAATCGAGTTGGAAGGCGTGAGCGCGGTCGTAATGGGTCTGCGGGTCTCCGCACCCGAGGCCGCCGCAGTCGTCCGGAGGCTCCGCACAATCGTCGAAGAGATGAAAACCGCCGCGGAATCGGAATCCATCGAAGATCTGGTGCAGGCCGATTACAACTTCCACGCCGCGCTTATCGGCGCTACCGGAAACGCCCTTTTCAGTTCGATCTATGAAACTCTGCACGCCTTCATGCAGGAGGAGATTCGCAGGACCTACCAGTCGATACGCGATCTTGCAGAAATTCCCGCCGACCACCAGGACATTATCGACCACATTGTCCGTGCCGATTCGGCAGATGCAGCGGCACGGCACAACGAACACTTCGGACGCATCCGTCGGCTTCTTCGCGGGCCGGAATCGCCGGTCTAAACACGGGATCAGCGCAATTCACGCAGAGACCGCAAGACTCCCACGTGCGGAAGGAGTTTCACGCGGCCAGATAGCGCAGGCTTTTCTTCAGCTCATCCACAACCTGAGTCCTGCCCATCTTCTGTACCGACTCGGCAAAAGGCTCAAAAGAGATCGGACCGGTGTACCCCAGTTCCAGCAGAAGCTTGATCTGATCTCTGCTCTTCATGCGGTCGGCCGGTCCGGGCAGGACACGATGCGCATCCAGATAGGTTTCTTTGGGAATACTGGCCTCAACTCCGGAGACGTGCAGCAGGCCGATCAACGACACGTCGAGCTCTGCGCGGATCAACGCCTCCGTGTCCGGGCCGATGTCGTGATGAAACGTGTCGAAGACGATCCGGTAGCAGGAGTGTCCGGACTTGCGGATTGCATCCTGTGCGACCTTCACCGACGCGAGTGAGGAAATCGAGAAGCCGAGCGGCTCGACGAGACCGATCACGCCGTTCTTTGTAAAGAGCGGGCCGAACGCCTCAAGAGCGTCGACCGTCTCCGAGAACCTGCCCTCCGGGTCCCGGAGGTCTGACGCGTCGTTGTTCGGGCACATGACGACCGCGCCGCACTCTATGCTTCGCGCGAGGCGCAGCAAATCACGAAGTTCCTCCACTTTTGACTCGCGGACTGATGCGAGATTGAACTTCTGTAGAGCGTTTATGGTAATGACTCGCATTCCCCGCCGGTGAGCGAGGTTCAAAGCCGCCTGAGGATCAATATCGTCGATGACCTTGCCGTCTCTGATATCGTTGCGCAGTTCCACCTGGTCCATTCCCGCGTCACGGGCGATATCGAAAAACTCGTCGAGGCCTGCCGATGGATAGACAATGCGATTGAGCGCGAATCTGCGAATGT
>Ga0307375_10003091_pt1 | contig 16587 bp, 16 predicted proteins | sample TR1MG_FD_202531 | JGI IMG/M metagenome (GOLD analysis project Ga0307375, IMG submission 202531) | Soil microbial communities from Risofladan, Vaasa, Finland - TR-1 | ecosystem: Environmental > Terrestrial > Soil > Coastal area > Acid sulfate soil | place: Finland: Risofladan, Vaasa | collected... | reverse complement strand
CGAGAGGGGGATCGGCAATGCGAGAGTCAGCACCAGGGTCACATACAGAACAGAGTCGGAAAATGCAAAGGGGAGCAAGAGGGCATTTCATATCTCAACAGAGGAGAGGAGGCGATGGTAAAGGGGGGCACACGAACCTTCGTCGAGAACGACCTGAACTTCCTCAACGTCATTCTCGGCGTCTTCGGCAGAAGGGACATATGTAAAGTCACCAGCGAAGTCCATGGGGAACAGTAGTATACAAAAATGATAGGGGAGAGGCGATGTAAGCCAAGGGGGATGTGTAAACTGGTCGGGTTCAGAATAGAGTGAGGGTAGGAGGGTCCGCAAGCGTTCGTGGAATGCTGGCGACGTTGATGCCTGCTCCCCAGTCCCCACAAGCGAAACCTGCTCCACTCTGGTCTTCATTCATCTCTGAACATCTCCCATATCCTGAAAAGGGAATCGATGATACTCATTCTACCAGTATCGGGGTGTAATCCCTTGCAGTGTAGCTGTGGAGACTCGCTTCTGCCGTATTTCTCACGAGGAGGTCAAGCTGGACCTGGAGGAGAAGGATGCCACCCTCCGAACCTGGACGTTTCCAGCTTCCGTTCTAGCGTTGATCGGAACCGTTTCCGGATCTGTTGTTCATTTACATACAATATCAGCGATGATGTTTCTTAGGATGGAATCTCTTGATAGAGCAGCTTCCGCTTGAGCAATGGAGTCGTACTTTCCAGACGCAAGCAGGATGGCTATGGGGACAACTCTCTTGTGCTTTCTAGCTTGTTGATAATGCTGAGAGATTGGCATTTGTAATATATGCTCGGTGAGAGTGTCGACGCGATGAATGGACCTGAGAATGGCATGGTGTGCAACGGAAGTCGGTACGCAAAGAAGCGACTGTACAAGGTCGATACCACGTCGAAATAGCTTGTCATTGCTGAGAGTGAGGTCAATCATTCTGTTAGACCATACTTTGCCCTTAAGAACGTGAGCACCGGTCGAGATGGCGTTACAGATCCACTTCGCTGAGATCTCAACCGGAGAATAGAGTCCAGGGACGATCTCGTTCGAAGGAAGAGATATAGGAATCACAATGACTCGATTTCCACTCGTTAAAGGGACCGAGATAGATGACAATGACGAAGAGGACGGTGGCGCGTCGGAGATGAAGTCTCCCTTCGAGTGAGCTCCAATGGACACGGATTCGACCAGTTTTTCGTCCACAACTTCACTTCGAGACCAAGAAACTAGAGCTCTCTTTAAATTAGGACAGTGCAGAAGGCACTTCGAAACGATGGAGTTGAGTCTGTCTGAGCATTGGCCTTCAACATGCAGCACTACCAACAAATCTCGTTCAGATAGCGATGGTACGAAGTTTGAGAGGAAATCCAGGTCCGAAATCTGATAGTTGATGCCATGAGAGGACATGTCGCCTTCGATGTTGTTCATTGTCTCCCATCCTCCTGGAACGAAGCCTCTAACATCTGAAAACTCTGCGCCATATGTAGGGGGACATTCTGAAGCGTCGATCAGAGCGATGATGGCAATAGAAGCCTCACCGATGTAATAAACGTGTCCGCCCTGTTTTAGAGACTCTCCAGCCATCTCGACCACTTGTGCGATCTCCCGTTCTCTAACGTATGTCCATCGATTAACCCTCTCGAAAAAATCAATAAGCGATACAAAGGATGAATGCGAGGACCATGAGGCGGAGGATGTTGAAAGTTGGGAAGTGTTGGCTGGCGAAATTTCGACAGAGTTGGCAGAAGTTTGGGTCGTTGAAGTGAAGAGGGGCAACTGCGTTTCAAATGCTCGATGTAGTACTCTAACAGCGATCATTTCCAAGAGAAGCTTAGTGATACTCCCTCCCTTCATGCGAGAGGATCCAGCGACAGGCTCGGGACCAACAATAGGGTTGAGAATGTAATGTCGACCGTCTCCAACTTTCGCGCTCAATTCCGAGATCACTTGATACATGGTCTTGTTAAAACCTTCAATCGGGGTCTTGCGGCTCATTTCGACATCATTAAACCCCATTAAGATGGTCATGAAACGTATTCTAGAGGGATGAGAGCTATGCAAAATCCAATCGACTTGTGAACCGACGTACGGCGCTGACATGCCGCAAGTGATGCCAATGTAAACCGCAAAAGTACAGTTCGGATCGTTGTCTGTAACAGCCTTGAGATCATCTATCGATTGAACCACGTCGTCCTCTGCTTTCTCCTGACTCTTGATGAGCGCCAAATCATGCCCCGCCATGAGGTATTCAAACTTGATGTTGGCATTCACAGATTGAGCAACCTGCATAGACATGGCATGGGTCAGCTTCTCTCCGCAAGAATTGGTTGCAATCGGTACTGTAAGGATTGGGGGACATGATTCATGGCGGAAAAGACGTCAAGGGGCTTTTCGTACCTTGTTTAGCGTTCTCGCACAGTAAAACGAGAGTCTTCCACTAGTACCGGCACCGGACATGATGAATTTGACGTTGCATGGTTGGTCGGGAGATGAGCGAGCTCGAATTTCGGGGAGAATTGCATCCGCGAGTTGTTCCAAACATTCCAGTGTCGGTGCATCTGTCAATCCAGTCCATTCCTCCCATCCTGCAAAGACCTGAGCATCACATTGACGAAGCAATCGAACTATGCCACGAGATCCAACGACATCGAGATTTCGGGTCAGGTCATTGACCCTCTCCGAGATGGCCTGCATGATGGAATGAAAGGGCGTGGGTTAGTAGAGAAATGCAGAGCCAATACATGGGGAAACGCGAGACACATAGGGAAATTTAACGTGCAGGTAGAGAGAGAGAGGAGAGAATGCGAGGATCTGAGACGCTTGCTCTCAAAGCAGGCAGTCTGTTGCCAGGCGACATCGGTGTCAAGCCATCATCTTTGGTTCCTCTTGGTTTCATCATCCCGTTGTCATTTTCCGTAGATACTACCTCAACCGACTCGAAGATACAGAATGGTGCGTGCCGCTCTGTTGCATTGTGTTTGGAAGCTCCTTTTCGTGTTTGTAGTGACTCCCCTAACCCTTGACTGTGTTTTTATGATCAGGCGAACTACATTTTGTATGAATCTGCCTCTGGCTATGCGCTTTTTGAACGTACTGGCGGAGAGGAGATTGGAGAGAGAAACTTGGAAGTGCAAGCCCAAATTCAGGACTTCAAGAAGTTCTCCAAGAACATGCATCTGCGATCCTTCTTCCCCTTCTCAGATGGAGAGAATGCGTTGTCTAACATCAACGACGTCTCCGAAGGTGCGTAGCAATCATCGGTCGGACGAATTCTGTGCCTTTCTTGGGATTCCGATGCCTCGTAATGCTCCTGTATCGAGATGTTGCAACGATTTGGAGCGAATTCAAGTGTCATCTTGGTGGAAGCGGTCCATCGGCATCCGGTATCGGTGTTCGGATTCTTTCCTCTATTTATAGCTGAGTGAGGAGTCGGAAACATGGAGAAATGTGTCTCGCTTGAAAGTGTCTAGAGATTCCTTCTGTCTGAGTTCTGACCTCCGTTGTTCTCTCTGCCTCTCTCTATCTCTCTTCTTCCTCCTTAACAGGTATCCTGAACGACACATTGAAGAACTTCTTGGAGGCGAACTTGCCGCAGGATAAGAGCTTGAAGCTTGGCGTTGTGGACGAGAGGTTGGCGGTTGCGATCAAGGACGCCCTCGGTGTTAAGATTGAGCGTTCGTCTCAGGTTCAAGAGTTGGCTCGTACGATTCGTTTGCATTTCCCGGTGTATCTGAAGCAGTTGGCCGGAGATAGCTTTGAGGCGGAGGATGTGCGTACAGCTCAGCGTGGTTTGGCTCACTCCTACTCTCGTTCTAAGGTGAAGTTCAACATCAACAAGGCGGATACTATGATTATTCAGTCGATCTGTCTGTTGGATCAGTTGGATAAGGATGTGAATACGTTTGCGATGAGAGTGCGTGAGTGGTACTCGTGGCACTTCCCCGAGTTGATCAAGATCGTCCCCGACAACATCATGTTCACGCGTTGTGCGAAGTTGATTGGTGCGCGTTCGAATTTGAATGAGGAGATGCTGCCAGCGCTGGAAGAGATCATTGGAGACGAGCAGAAGGCGCGCGACGTGTTCCAGGCTGCTAAGATGTCCATGGGAACCGATATCTCCGAAGTGGACTTGGTGTCGATTGAATCGTTTGCGGAGCGCGTGATTTCGCTGGCTGAGTACAGAGCAGAGCTACAGAAGTACTTGCACTCGCGCATGGGAGAAGTTGCTCCGAACCTCTCCGCGCTCGTTGGAGACGTGCTCGGTGCTCGTCTCATCTCTCGCGCGGGCTCTCTCACCTCGCTTTCCAAGTACCCGGCCTCCACGGTGCAAATCCTCGGCGCAGAGAAGGCACTCTTCAGAGCGCTCAAGTCGCGCGGAAAGACGCCCAAGTACGGTCTCATCTTCAACTCATCATTCATCTCCAGAGCCAAGCTCAAGGACAAGGGAAGAATCTCCAGATACCTCGCCAACAAGTGCTCCATCGCTTCAAGACTCGACAACTTCTCCGACGTCACCACCTCCGCATTCGGCGAGGCCATGAAACAGCAAGTAGAGGACAGACTCAAGTTCTACGAGACCGGTCAGGCTCCCGCTAAGAACGCAGACGTCATGCACGCCGCACTCGCATCGCTTGGAGACTTGCAATTCGACGACGCCGGTGAGGAGGAGCGCGACGCAAAACCCAAGGCTTCATCATCCAAGAAGTCTGCCGCCATGGACGTGGACGAGGAGGAGGAGGAAGAGGAGAAGTCATCCAAGAAGAAGAAGGAGAAGAAGGACAAGAAGGACAAGAAGGATAAGAAGGACAAGAAGGACAAGAAGAAGCGCGACTGAACGAGAGAGACAGAGCCTGCCTCTCCCCTCCCCTGCCTTGCTCTCCCAAAAAATTCTGTGTCACATAAACCCAAACTACACCATCTACTATTCTCAAATACACTTCACGTTCTCTTTTGCATTCACTGACGCGCTGGGCATGGCGATCGAGGGTAGTGTCGACTCTTGCCATCAAGACTGGTGCTCTCCAAGTCTTGAAAGTGAACATGTCTCCCACTTTCCACTGGAAATGAAGTCTAGAGGATGTGGCGCACACGATTGGAGGACAGACTGGAACCGTTTTCCACTGCTTTCCGCCGTGAGCAAGACCTGCTTCAGTCCCAACTTGACTCCTCTCCTCTTCACGACACCCCTCCCTCAACATGTCTACTGACTACGAGATCTTCAATGCCGCAGAGAAAAACGACTCCAAGAAGTTGAAAGCCCTGTTGGATGCCGGCATGGACCCAAACATCCGCGACTACGATCGAGGCGCTACGCCGCTTCATCTGGCCGCCAACAAGGGCAACGTGGAGGCGATTGAGCTTCTTATTGACGCAGGCGCTGATGTGAATGCCGCTAACAAGCGTGGTCGTACTCCGATACATGCACTCATCGAAATGAGGTTCTACAAAATCGTTCTTTGGCTCATCAAGTACTGTGGTGGAGATCCCTTCCTAGCCGATAGCCGCGGCCTCACGCCGTACGATTTGGCCCAACAATTCATGCAAAAGGAAATTGACGGTACGTCCATGTGTTAAACTGCTCCGAATACGAACGTACAAATGAGGAAACTGCGGAATGAGTGCCGCCAGTTTTCGGCGCCCTCCTTCCACGCCTTCTCTGTGACTCCAATGCCCCCCTTTCACCACCGCTTCCCTCCTCTTTCATCCTTTGGATCGTCACGAAACGCAAAGAGTTCTGTACTAGAGCAAGATGACGCGTCTGGAGGTCGGATCGCGACGGATCGAGCTCGAAAAATGCAATTTGCCCCTGCCCTGCCCTTCTCTCTGCCCTTTCCGTACCGAATTAGCGTGCTAATGCTTCTTTTCTGTGTGTTTAATGTGGTTTAGACTGTTTGAAGTCGATAGGAAAGATGGAAGACCCGGAAAAGCACGCAAAAGCGGTGGAGGCTGCGACCGCGAAAGCGAACGCCGCGGCTGCCTCAAGTGGCTCTTCTTCCGGTTCGTCTGGCTCTTCTGGAGGCAAGGATGAGGCCGTTGTGTATAGAATCCATTTGCCGAATCGTTCGTACAAGTCTGTGAGGACGACGCCGCACTTCTCGGCCGAGATGGTGTTGGAGAGCCTTTGCGAGAAGTTGAACCTGGAGAAGGACGCTGCCAGACATCTGGTGCTCTTCGAACGAGTGAAAGACAGAGAGCGCAAGGTGAAGAACACGGAGCTCATTGCAGATATCGTCAAGATGTGGCCCACGATCCTGGGAGAGAACGGAAACGAGACGTACAAGCAGTGCTACTTCCTCGCGGCCCCGTTGTCCACTGCACCTGACAATGTCCTCGCAGCCATCAACTTGTAAGAATATACCACAACGCGCATCATATGCAATTGAACATACCAGGGGTGCATGCCACTGAATGCACCCACATGTGGACCCCTTTCTGGATCAACAATGTGACTCTCCAAACCCACATCTCAAGCCCAATGTCTGCTGTAAGCACTGCTTTTATCTACACTGAATGGATTCGGAATCGGGACCCAAATTCCCAGTCACCAAATGGAAAGTTGGGATTGACTTGCAGCGTAGCGATCCATGTAGGAATCGGATTTCGAAATTCAATTGCAAGGTTGTTGATGATGTGTTTTAGTGCAAAATTACAAGTATGTGTGGGTGTGGGAAGGGAGGAAGCAGTGGAGAGGGGCCGTCCGGCCTCGGTCTACTCCGGGTACTTCTCCTCAGCTCTTCCTGCGAAAGGCCGAATGCAGTTCCTTGCCTTCTTGTTGAATGTGAAGACGAGTGTCAAAAAGAGTATGGCAAGCAGAACTCCTCCAAGCGTTGCGCCCAAGATGATCCATTTGGTGTCGCAGTTCGAGTTGTCCACGGTGAAGATGACGGCGAGCTGATCTGCTGGTGCGTTCGGGTCCTGCTTCGCGGTCGTCGTCGCGCACCCGTTTTTCGATGCATATTTGACGGTCACTTGTGCAGAATTGATAGCCGAGCAGTTTCCTGATTGTGTGACGAGGATGACACGTCCGTTTGGCGGCGGGTTGCCCTGCTGGAGTTGGACAACGATCCCGTTTGGCAAGTTTGCGCATCCGTTGAGTGTGAGTGAGGATCCGGTGCCGATGAATGTGATGGTGGAGTTGACGGCGACACTTCCATTGACGGGGATAGTGCCTGAGTTCGGAGGAATGGTGATGGAGGGTTCAGAAACGGAAGTCGGAGAGAAGAGCGTTCCGCCTGCTGTGCACATGAATCCAGGCGGCAGGGCGCTACAAGGCGTCGTTTGGCCAGAAGCCGAGGTAAACGTGCGGTAGATGAGGAGAGGAGGCGAGAGGAAGGAGACGTCGAACTGGTATTGCGAACCGGGATCGACTTTGGAGGTTTGCAGGGTTTGTTGCTGAGTGACCCCCTCGAACTGCGCCAAGGGGTAAAGTTTCAAGTATTCCGGGGGATTGGCGTCGGGCCAAGCGATGGCGGCGGTGGGCGGGGGCGACGTGAGGTGAGCGTTCGTGGTTGTGATTCCCTTTGAAGCGTTGGATGCCGTGTAGATGAGCGTGGATACGCCCAAGAGGGACACGGATACGTTGGTGATGTAGATGGAGTGGAAATTCCAGGTGGGGTAGGTGAAAGAGGAAGCAGCGAGGATGGAGGTGGTGGCGCCGAGGATTGACTTTTTGACCTCCAGATTCTTCAGGAGGAACGTAGTTCCCGCAGCAATGTAGAGAGAGGAGACGCTGAACTCTGAGGGCGTGTCAATGGACATGGCGCCGGAGTAGGAAGCTTCCAGACGTGCAGAGGGATTGCCGCTCGGGTTGTCGAAGGAGAAGTTCTTCATAGTGCCAATAGTGGTGTTGAGGACGACCTTTGCATTGGATGTCAGTTGAGAGACGACAGTGTTCTCCCAGGAAAAGTATGAGGTAACGGTAAGATCGACATCGAAGTAGTTGCAACCGATGGAGCTGAATGATAATGTTGGGTTTCCGATGGCGAGCCCGCGAAACACTGTGTTGGTGAAGATGTAGGAATTGGTACTCGAAACGAGAGGGGTGCGAGCGTTTGCAGCGCCAATGAACTCGGAGGAGTCAATGATGAGAGAGGGTAATGGAAGGCTTGTGGCGATGAGTCCTCCCACAAATGTGTTTCCCATCATGTCGAACGTTGATGATTGTATTGTAAAGAAGATGACTGATCCAGCGGAAAGCAGACCGTTCGGAACGACGAACGTAGAGTCGGTGATGTTGAGCAGAACGAGATTCGCACCCGTGCCAATCGCAAAGATGCCCGTAGAGTTTATGGTTGTGCTCTGAATGGACAGGCTGGGGCAGGCAACGGACAGTGGATTAGAGGTGGTACTGTTGGATTGCAAATCACAGCCTTGAATGTAGGCAGAAATCGCCGAGATGGTCAAAGAGGCCTGGCTGCTGATCCGGATGTTGTTCACCATCACCGTGCCACTCACAGACGTCAACGAGAACAGTGTGTTAGAAAAGTTGGCCTTGGCACCAGGTACAGAGGGAAGCCACACATCCACGTTGAGCGTCACCCCGAAGGGAGACTGCAGCGCGAAGCTCGCGAGGCCAGCAACCGACTCGCCGAAGTACACACTCACTGTCCCCGCCGGACTCGTCACAGACCCTGATATGGATCCAGAGTAGGAAGAACTCGAAGTAAAGATGATATCGCAGGCAGTGGAGATTGAGATGCTCCAAGCGGAGGAGGGTTTGCACGGCGCAGTCACAGGACAATTCGCTGAGAGGCAGGAGCCACTGAAGGAGACGGTACCAGAAGGATGCAGAAACACTTGAGTGCAAGAGGCTAGATCACACAACATGATCACTAAGAGGAGCCAGCAGAGCCAATTTCCGAGGAGAAAACGGGGATGCAAGCTCTGGAGCTGCAGACACGCAGTTGCCTTCATCATATGCGTCCTTCAATCCACGCAAATCACATTACTCCCCAATGGGACCAACAGGCACACGATGACAGAGGGTTCGAGCACCCGGGAGAGGGCACAAGAGAATGACTGAAGGGCAACAGTGCAGCCTGAAGGGCGGCGATTCGAGGGAGGGTGAGCGAGCGCGCCTCGTGTCACCCAAGGAAAAAAAGGGCGGAGGAGACGGAAGTCACGGAACGGCGGAGCGTTCCTATTCAGCGGCAAATATCATAGTAGCTCTCAAGTATTAGAGGAATATAGAGGAATACTTGGTTGCACAATCACGTCTGCGCAAGGCAGATCCAGTCGATGCCCGGCCAGAGACGGGCAACGAGAGGAGCTCTTTGAGGTCGATCTTGGCTACCATTGTGACGTAGAATTAGGCGATTGGACTCCCATGACCTAAATGGCCTGTCATTCGGTTTCCTAGGTCCCGTCAGTGACTTTGCTTCATGTTATCCATGAGAGATTTGCAAGGGATTGGAATACATTTGAAATAGAGATCGAATGTGGAGACGGATCGAGAGATTGCGTTCTAGTGAAGTCAGGGAGAGAGCGAGGCGGATGGACTTTGATCACTTCTTGCCATTCTTGCGAACAAAGAGGACCACGGCAACGAATGCGGTGAGAGTTGCGCCTACGATGGTGCCAATGATGAGAGTGCTGGAGCCTCCAGAGGAAGAGGACGGGGCGGGGGAGGGTGAGGTTGGCGTCGGCGTGGGTGTGACGGGAGCGACGTGCGAAGCTGCCTTTGGATGATGATGATGATGATGATGATGATGATGTGGTTGAGGAGGTTCGTGAGATGACGTTGAAGGTGCGGCAGTAGCGGCGGCAGAAGCAGAAGAACTGGCGGCCGCAGTCTTCTTGTGATGCGCCTCCTCTTCCTCCTTCTGCTTCTTGTGATGCGCCTCCTCTTCCTCCTTCTTCTTCTTGCGGTGCGCCTCCTCTTCCCTCTTCTTCTTCTTGTGATGCGCCTCCTCTTCCTCCTCCTTCTTCTTGTGATGTTCAGCTTCCTCCTCCTCCTTCTTCTTCTTGTGATGTTCAGCTTCCTCCTCCTCCTTCTTCTTCTTGTGATGCTCAGCTTCCTCCTCCTCCTTCTTCTTCTTGTGATGTTCAGCTTCCTCCTCTTCCTTCTGATGATGATGATGATGGTGGTGAGCCTCTTCGTGCTTTGGATGTTCATCAACGACGGCAGTAGCAGCAGTAATAGTAACAGTAGCGAGAACTGAAGTTATGGGCGCTAACGTTGTGGTAGTGGCAGTCGCAGCTGAAGAATGAGCAGTGACATCTTCTTTGGGGTGAACTTCCTCGTGGTGGACCTCCTCATGTAGTTTCGCATCTTCTTCAGCTTCAGCCTTCTGATCCGACGCAGTGGTCATCATCGTGGTAGCAGGAGATGCAGTTGACGTGTGGGTAGATTCGGCCTCGACTGAAGTCGTCGTAGTAGCAGAAGCAGCAGTAGTAGTAGTAGTAGTCTTTGAAGCAAGTGAAGTGGAAGATGATGAGGCATTCATGATGTCGGCTTGCGTGACGTTGGCAACACTCCTTCTCTTTCCGGCGGCGATGTCAGCGTACGACGCAGGTGCCACTGTCTCCTCTTCATTCTTCTCCTCCTCATCTTCAGGCTGTTGTTGTTGTTGTTGTTGTTGTTGTTGTAGTTGCGGGGGCATGTTTTGAGGGGGATTGGAGAAGGGGATCGTCCTCGGTTTGAATGTCTCGTGATCTCCACTCACATCCTTATCCATGAAGAACTTGAAGACCGAATTCACCGCACACGGAGACGTCCACTCGTGCTTTTCATGGCCAGAACTGAAGCAATCACAACCGGCACCGTCGCGCCTCGAAGGCTCGGGCGCGTCCAGCGGCAACTTCGACATCACCCAATCTCTCGCATTCTCAGAAACCCACTCCTTCACTTCCATAGAATCCGCATCTCCAATCCAATGCACTGAATCGGTAAAGGCAAGAGCACGCAAACGGCGACGAAGCTCAGAAACAGGCTCTCCATCCTTGGCATCAACCTCCGCCTCCTCCTCCTCTGCATCCTCTTCGTTGTCGTCCTCGGGTGTTTTCAATTCAATAGTACCGACCTTCTTCTCGATTTTCGACTCAGAGAGTGTATACTTGTGCGTTGGGCGAACCTTACGTTTTGACTTGGAAACTTTCACATCACTCTTCTCCGCTCCCTCCTCATCCTGATTCTCGCTATTATCGACAACATCGATGAGAGACGATGGCAAACGATGATTGAGCAATTGAAGAGCAGAATCGCCACCACGAGAGTGCGCCACCATCCAGATGTCCTTCGCATCGCTCTTCACCACGAACTTGTCCCACACGCAGAGGATGTGTTTCACGTGAGTTTCATGACCCAAGATCGGATAGTCGTGTTCGGAGTCAAAGACGCCCAATGGTTGCTGTTCGGATTTGACGCGCAGTCTCAGGCGCTCCTGATTCGGGTTTAGCACAATGGTTGCCATGCCCAACTCGCGAGCAATGTCGAGATAGTCAAAAATGGTACCAGCCTTGAGAGAGTGATTGATGCATAGCGCACGAGCCCATTGACCAGGACGAACCGCTCCAGAACCCTGTACGATCACCAGTAGCTTCTCAGCCGTGTAAAAGTCCGGAGATATGAAGATGTTCACCTTAGCATGTCTTTTCATTTCGCGAGCACTCACGCGTGGCAAATCAGAGGCGTCAATTGTAAACACACCACTTCGACTCGGTTTGCTCCACACCAACGTGTCCTTCTGCTCGGCAACGTCGCGCTTCTTATCGCCTCCTACAATGTGGTCCTTAGTATGCGCACTAGAGGAACCTAGAGAGTCACCTGCGACTTCGGGGTACTCGCCACCGAGCCAAATCTCCTCCATGCCATACTTGCTTATCATGTAGTCCTGGATCCATTCCGTCACTTGATCGCCCTATATAATACATCATGCCGCAAAAAATGCGCAGAAAGCGGTCAGAAGGAGGGGGCAGAATGGAGAAAAGAGCGGAGCGTGAAACTCAAGTTTTTCCTAGCGCCTTTCTGCGACACATGTACTGCAATAAGCACCATGGAGAAGTGAGAGCGCACGTACAAGTACATCGTAATGCAATTGACCCTCCCATTTGAAGGGCTCGTTGTTCTCAAGCTGGAGAAGTTGAAGAGAGTCATTGAAGTAGTAACCCATGGCTGCCAGGCCTGGATGTTTGAATTTGGACGCCATTCTGCAATACCAAGAAGGGAGTTCGAAAGAGGCAAGCGAATCCAGAGGAAGTGCACAGCGTGGCAGGAAGAGTGGGTGTGGAGGGAAGCCCGCAAGAACGAGAGCCTTTTCCGGCTCGGAATCCGAAACTCTGCTCTCTCACTTCACCATCTGCTGCAATCCCTCTTGCATCATGTGGAAACGGCTGCCCTCACATGGACCAAGTACTCCATCGCCGCGAAACTGCATTTCTATGGACACCGACGGAGAGAGAGCGTTCGTATTTGGTGGACTCGGTGCCTCATCGAAAGAGCGATTCAACGATCTTTGGATCTACAATCCTAAAGGTGCGCACATGAGAAATCACCTCTTCTAGCAGTCCGTTTCTGAAAGAGTCTACTGAGAGAGAATTGAACGCAAGAAACACTTCTAACGGCCCGACAACTTTACAGATACCACTTGGACACTTGTGGAGCCTCTTGGAGATATTCCAATCGCTAGATACTGTTGCACCATGAATGCTTATAACGACAAGATGGTCTGTTTTGGTGGATTTGGTGATGGAGATCGGCTAAACACCGTTCATTTCTGGTCGAAGGGTATGCTGAGCGATTCGTCCCTCTTTGTGCTTGACTCTGTGCTTCCGCCCTCTCTAACCCTTCTTCCTGAATTCTAGAATCCTTGGAGTGGAAATTCGTGGTGACAAACGGAGAGCTACCGGAAAAGAGGTCTCATCACACGAGTGTCATCGAGGGCCACCGTCTGATAGTATTTGGAGGCCTCAGTCAGGAAGGCAAGCGGTTGAATGACTTGCATGTGCTAGACCTTTGTACGTTCCGTCATTTCTGTTCTGTGATTCTTCTTCTTCGCGGGTGTCTAACCTTGGAAAGGGCGTGTCTTTCAACTTTCCTCAACTTTCCTCTCACTTGCCAACCTGAAATTTCGCCGAACTTGGCCATATTCGCGTGATCCTTCAGTGACGCTGACTTGGAGTCAGTTGGAAGTTCGAGGACAGCTGCCTTCCCCCCGTCTGGGCCATTCTTGTGTCATTCTCAATTCTCGAGTGTTGGTCGTATTTGGAGGGTATGGAGGACCCGAGGGACACACGAAATACAACGAGATCAACTTGCTTCACTTCGACACGATGACTTGGACACAGCCTGTGATTCACGGCCCTATTCCTCCGCCCATGTATGCGCATAGAGCGCTCGCAATAGGAGACAAGATGATAGTGTTGGGAGGTGACACTGGCACTGGCAGTCGCATCCTTTCGAATGAGGTCTGGCTCTTCGATTTGTCAATGATGCGTTGGACTCAGATTGACAACTCTGGCGATATCTTTGCGCCCAGATCTCACTTTGGAGCAGTGGTGGTTGAAAACCAACTCATCGTCTTTGGTGGAAGCGGTAAAGGAGAGAGCGAGAAGTTGAACGATCTATTTGCACTCGACCTTTCTTCCTTAGAGGCCCTTCAAACGATCCCTTTCGAATTGCTCCAACAAGAACTCGAAGCTACCTGCGAATACGTCATATCAGAATCCCTCAAAACTCATGTGGAAGCCACTGCGAAGGAAACGAGATCCGTCAAGAAGATGGTCGATCAGAAGATTGTACCCTTGCTGAAGGACTTGCGTGGACAGTTTGAAAGTGTAGTGAAGGAAAGAGAGATGTTCGTAGAGTGGTCACAGGCGCAACTTGATCAACTGGAAGAACAGGAGAGGCAAATCGTTGGGGCAAGGCCCGCACTCGATAACATCCGTCAATCGCCTACTGGCAGAGTAGTATTGAATGTTGGTGGACAACATTTCGACACCTCTCTATCGACACTAACGAGAGACTCATCAACGCTGTTTGCTGCCATGTTCTCCGGAAGGTACCCTCTTGAGCCCGACCCTGATGGATCTTACTCCATCGATAGAGATCCACTTCACTTCCGATACTGTCTCAACTTCTTAAGGGACAATGCCATCTCCTTGCCACCCAACAGAGCGCTTCACTTGGAACTCTTGCGCGAAGCTTCCTGCTACCAAATCTCCTCCCTCGTCGACCTCCTTCGTGCATCCCTAAGGAAACTGGACGTTGCTCTCGAACCGTATGGCCCAGAAGCAGAAAAGGAGAGAATGAAGGGCAAGTCCAAGATCTGATCTTTGACGTACCCATCTTGTGTCTGTATAGTACTGCATCCTCTTTGTATTCGTCAATGTACATAGCTGTTGTTTCATTACAAGTGTTCATGTGTGTCACTGGGACCTGATTGCTCAGGAAACATCAAACGGCCACGTTCTCTGAATGATCCTCGTTGTTTCATGTCTGATGTGCTCGCACAGGCGTGTCATACTTTTCCAACCTCTTGTCGTCGTTCATAGAAGAGTATGTAGGCAGAAGCAGAATGTTGAGGTTCTTCGGGATTGTGATTCCAACATCCGAACGTTTGGTTCATCAGACCGTCTGGGTCCGATACCGGCACGACGTGGTGGTCGTTCATTTGGAGCCACTTGTCTCCGGAACGTATGAATGCGATGTAGTGGCCAGATTGAGCGGTGGGACCGAGGTGCACGACCATGCCGCAGAGGAAGTAGAGTGGATCGTCGTTTCCTTCACATACATTCTCTTGATGGTGTTGTAGTTCCTCTTCTGCTGCAGAGAATCTGTTTTGAGCGTTGGAGAGGTCAGCGTTGTATTGGATGCTGGAATGAGGGCTGTAGGCGTCTGCTGCGTTCTCCTCGTCCTTTCGCTGACTCATGACCGACGGTACTCGAAGTTCCAGTGGAAAAGTTACTCGGTGTGATAGTTTGGCATGAATTCCGGGATTCTCGAGGTATTTGAAGCGTTTGAGATGGAGGATGAGGATCTTGGGCAGGACTTTGAATCGCGTCCTCTTCTCGGCCTCCTGAAGTGCGCCACAGCATTCGCAGGAGAATTTATTGGTGCCAGTGAGACGCTCTACCTTGGAAAAGCGCTTCAGGCAGTGGGTGACAGAGCTGTTCTGCTCAATGTCGACTGGAACATCCAGAAAGTGCTCGTCTCTGCTCGTCACAGACTCGCACGTCAGGCACCTCGTTTCATTCGTCAACGTGCCTTGAAAGATGGATTGTACGAAAGTGTTGGCACTCATACATGGGGCTGCAGAACGCAAGCGAAATCGATTCGCCGTTCCGCCTTCGTCCGACGACGAATCATCAGAATGCGCTGCACCTAAATCGCTATCTAACGACTCCAAACGTTTCAACTTACGGTCCATTGCACTAGCCTGCTTCATCAAAGCGTCGGAGATGTCATTCAACAGAAACATCAGAAACTCATGCGCATCCTGCTGATTGAACGAATCGAACATGACTATGGCCAAACATATACCAGAATACGTTAGAAGGGACTTGTACAATGAAAACACACCAATAGAGTCTTCAGAAAAGAGGGGCAAGGAAGCGAGAAAAGGGGACAGGAGTGGCGCAAAACAAGAACACAGCTATGGCGGCACAAGAATACGTACTGTTCTCACGTTTTAGAGTGGAAATGAATTGACCAGGCTTGATAGTTCCAGTACGACGCTTTTGAGATTGGATTTCCTCGAACAGCATGGACAAGGCGGTCAACAACGCAGGATCTCCTTCTCGAATGCCTTGTGACGTCACACTAGAGGCGACCTTGCGCAATGTGTCTGTAAATGTGTCCTTTGGATGCTTGTCTTGCTCCATCTGTAATTGTGCAGCTCTCTGAGATGTCCAGTTCATGATAGCCATGCGGAAAGGTTGACAGAAAAAGAGTGCCTGTAATACGCTATTGGCGTAGCACGTATTTCCATACTACAAAGAGATTTCCATAGAAGCGTTGGCATTATGTGAGTTTCAAGGGGTAAGTGGACAGAAGACAGAAGAAGAAGAGCAGAGAGTGGGAAATGGAGGTGGAAGCAATTGGAACGAACGTTGTATAGGCCATAGTAGCGTTCAGTGGAGGGAAAGTCCTCTTCCAGACTTTTGTCGAGCTTGCTATCGCCGTTTCCCATGTAATAAGAGGGAAGGCAAGACCGAGAGTAGGCCAAGAGTAGGAGGCGAGGAGAGAGAATGGGCAGCCGGAGGTTGGGGATCGGGCTTGTGCTCGATCCAATCTGGGGGCCCTGCTGGTCATGCAATCGACCTTTGCTGAAACTCGAGCGGATTGTGGCTCAAGACATCGTTTGAAGGACTTTCCATCGATCTGTCCTTCTGAGATGAGCGCGTTCGAAGGCAGTTCCATGACATTCCGTGCGGGATGCGATGCTAGGAAAGAGGCTCTTCCGGAGTGAATTTACGGAAGCACCCCCATTCAACTGGCATAAAACCCATTTGGATCAATACGGCAACCACTTCGACCCCGCAGACCCGTCTTACAGAACTGCCTCATGACCGGACGCGCCGACATTCCATCGTTTTTACCATCCTTTCAAATGTTAACGAGCCACAACGTGCCATCACTCC
>Ga0307375_10003088_pt1 | contig 16595 bp, 18 predicted proteins | sample TR1MG_FD_202531 | JGI IMG/M metagenome (GOLD analysis project Ga0307375, IMG submission 202531) | Soil microbial communities from Risofladan, Vaasa, Finland - TR-1 | ecosystem: Environmental > Terrestrial > Soil > Coastal area > Acid sulfate soil | place: Finland: Risofladan, Vaasa | collected... | reverse complement strand
TTTATGGGTGATGTCCTCACTGAACCGCACAAAACAACGCAGCTGATAACGGAAGTCGGAAAGTGTCTTGAATTCATTCTTGTTAAGGATATTTCTGGACATGATCATCCCATATAAATTTATGTGACCGGGAAGCAAAAATCATATTGCAATAATATCACGATATGATATATTTTGAATATAGTTTTGCCAGTTTACCCTGTATGTTTTTTTATAGGGTCAGTTTCATGGAATTATTTTGTTCTTTTCACTGGTTTAATGAGGAGGAAATTATGCAGCTACCCGACATTGATGATGAAGGCTATTTGGTTGACCCGTTAACGTGGACTGAAGAGATAGCCAACGAGTTCGCCAGTCAGGAGAATATCCAACTTACGGCGGATCATTGGGATGCGATTAACTTCATGCGAAAGTGGTATGACGAAAGCCAGGTCGCGCCGGATGTCCGCCATGTAACGAAGCATCTTGCAGAGCGATTGGGACCTGAATCCCGGAACATCATCTTCGAGCTGTTTCCGTACGGCTATGTGAAGCAGGCGTGCAAGATTGCCGGTATGAAACGCCCGAGAGGTTGGAGTACGGGTTAGAAGTGCAGATGAATGCATGGTTCGCCAAAAAACTGGGCGACGCAATGCTGGCTTGGGATTCGCTCGATCGAATCGAAACCTTGTATACATCATTGTATGGGGGAGTTGATGGCTGCCGGACATAGCCGTATTTATTCGGCACGAATCAGGGGGCCGTCTGCATTGTGAAGTGATGGCCTATTTCTCCCCCAATTCGTTTCTATTGGCTGCAGCGCTTGATGCTGCCCCGTGCAAGAGACCTTTGAAACACGATTTAAGTCTGCATGTCGGCCCCAGGGATTCCTGGCGGACACTTTTCGACCCATGCGATTGCCTGCCCGAAAGGAATTTCAACTGTAAAAATTGATGGGCAGATTTTGCTCCATATTTATCCGGCGTCGAATGGCCTGCTTACTTCCCGGCTTTTTGGATAGCCAGTTTGTTGGCTTCGAACCCGCCCTTGGCCTTCCAATCGGTTAACCCGCCCTGCAAGATGCGGACATTGTCCATACCGGCCACTCGCAGCGCAAACCCGGCCTGTGCGGAAAGCGTGCCTGTATTGCAATACACCAGAACCATCTTGTTTCTGGGTAGCTCGGCACGGCGGCCCAGCACCTGTCGCCATTCGATATTTACAGCGCCGGGAATGTGGGAGGTCTGGTACTGGTCGGCGTCGCGGGTGTCGATTACATAGATATTTTTCCAATCCTCGGCCGGTATCTGCTCGGGCAGGATAGTGGCACCGCCGTATTCCGAGAAATCCAGAAACTCTTCCATTGCCTTTATCGCCGCATTATCCGCAGCAAAAACGGGGGTTGGCAGGGACGTGGCTGCGACGATGATAAATGCGGAAATTAAGCAAGTAGATTTTTTCATGAGTAATTCCTGTGAAGTAGTTGCGGGCGCCGGGTTAAGGCGCGGATGTTTTTTCCCCATACCTGTAAGACTAAACTGGAGCTACCCCGCTGCTTCCCTGCCAACTTCACGCGCCGCCTCGTAGCGGCAAACGTTTTTATACCTCCATCGCGAGAAGATGCCCCACTGACGTGTGTTCGTTGCAGCAATCAGCCATATGAATTAACGCCGACGGATGAGTAAGTCGTTCACAGCTTCAGATAGTGTCGTCGCTGCGCCCTGGATCTCTTCCGGCGTTGACATCCATCCGACCGAAAGCCTGACCGCTCCCCGCGCCCGATCCGCTTCGCACCCCATTGCCGCAAGCACGCCGCTCACTGCGTCCGTCTCGGAATGACACGCTGAGCCGACCGAAGCGGCAACCTGCCCGGCAACGCGAGACAGCAACTCGCGCCCGACGATACCCGGAAAGGAGATGTGCAAAGTGTTGGGTAGGCGCTCGGTCGGATGACCGTTGAGCACGAGACTTGGGACAGTCGCCACCAACCGCTCGTGCAGCGCGTCCCGCAGTGTCCGCAATTTCTGTGTTGCAACCGGAAGGTGTTCCCGCGCAAGCCTTGCTGCCGCGCCCAAGCCGACAATCAGCGGAACGTTCTCTGTACCCGGTCGCAGGCCGTGTTCCTGGTCTGCCCCGAACATGATCTGCTTGATCGGTGTTCCTGATCTGACATACAGAGCGCCTACCCCTTTCGTCGCATAGAACTTGTGACCCGCCAGAGTCAGCAGGTCGACACCCAGCGTATCGACATCCAACTCGACCTTGCCCGCCGACTGCGCAGCATCGGTGTGGAGCAGTACGCCCATCGGCTTGATGAGGCGGGCGATCTCGGTGATCGGCTGTATCGTTCCGACTTCGTTGTTGGCGTGCATGATTGAGACCAGACCCGTATCGGGTCGCACCGCTGCGGCAACAGCAAGTGGATCGACGCGACCGTAGTTGTCCACCGGCACCACGGTCAAATCCCAGCCCATTTCGCGCAGATGCTGCGCTGGTTGCATGACTGCCGGGTGTTCGATTGCGCTGACCACAAGATGCCGCCGGGTTTGCCCTGACGCGCTGGCGACGCCGAGGAGCGCGAGATTGTTGGCCTCCGTCGCGCTGCCGGTAAAAATGATTTCATCGTCCCGTGCACGGATAAGGGCAGCCACTGATGCCCGTGCTTTGGCGACAGCTTGCCGGGCAGACAAACCATATAGATGTGACGATGAGGGATTGCCGAAGTGCTCAACCAAAAACGGCCGGATTGCTTCGGCTACCTCCGGCGCCACAGGTGTGGTCGCGTTGTAATCGAGATAGATTGGTTTGTTCATTTCAGAGCTGTTCAGAATCGGAAGGAGGCATAGTTTGGGTCATCATTCGCCCCATCATTCTGCCAGAGTGGTAAAGGCGCAACTCTCCCGCTTCAAAAGCAGTCCATTTTTCATTTTCATCCAGAGGTTCGGTTGCAACCAAAACACTATTAACAGTAACAGGTGAGCCATCAAGCTGGCCTGAAATTAAGCGTTCCAGATAATGAAGCCGGTCATGCCCGTAGGCGATCAGATGCTCCCCATCCGACATCAGGAAATTGAATTTGCCAAGTGATGCAACCAGCCCGCTCACCACCGCCAGATTTTCAAACCAGGAAGTTGGCTCAGCGGAAGGCAAGCTGTGAAAATGCTGCGCGATGCAACCGAGGAGATAACAAAAAGCATATTCCGAATCCGTTCCGCCCGTGGGGCAGCAGACCAGATTATTCTTGGACAAGTCCATATCCACGATATCCGGCACCATCCCGTTGTGTGCAAACACCCATTCCTTTCCGCAGCACTCTTGCTGAAACGGATGGGTATTGCTCATATCTTTGATGAGAGGGAAAGTCGCCTTGCGCACATGGGAGATGATCAAATTGGAACACGTGCTACCGCTCAGTTGCGCGAACAGCTCACTCTGATGTGCAGGGATCGGTTCCTTGAAAAGGTGAAACATACCGTTCTCCCGCCAAGCGATTCCCCATCCGTCTGGATTGTCCGCATCATGACCACCACGCAGACGAAATGTGTTGAGCTCCTGGCTTGCAGCCACAGGGTAGTCGGACGACATGCCAAAGAGCTCGCACATGGGATTCCTATCGGTATTTGCGCAGGTACCAGGATTCGAAGAATGACTTGGCGTTATGCATCAGGCCGAGCGGCGGCAATGACATTTCGCTGTCCGGCGTGCGCCGCACCAGCATGCCCGCATCGAGGCTATCGACGATGCAGAGCAGCTCCACCTTGAATGTCTGCTGCGGAGTCTTACCATCCAGTTCCGCCAGCAAGTTTGCAGCCGCCGTTTCGCCTTGCAGATCGGCCATGTGCGCCTGCTTGGGCATCCAGTCCGGCCCAGGAAAACTTCCGGAATCGCCAACGACATAGACTGCCGGCAGGCCTTCGACACGGCACTGTGCATCGGCCTTGACGAGTCCGCCCGGTGAGCGGGGCAGGGTGGTCTGGTCGAACCAGGCGTTGCCGGTCAAACCGGGCATGAAGATGATGAGGTCGGCGGCAAACTCGCCGCCTTCGGTCTTCACTTTATCTGCCTCGAAGCCGACCAGTTTGTGGCCGAGTTGCTTCTTGATGTCGCGTTTATCCATCTCGGCCATCAGGCGTTTTACGGCTCGCTCACCGAGGCGGTTGCCGGGATTGGGCATCGGGTTGAAGAAGGTGAGGCCGATCTTTTCCCGTCGTCCTTCGCGGCGCAACTGCGTATCCATCCCGAACAGGAATTCGAAGATCGGGCCGCCGCGCATGGCAGACGGCTCATTCGGATTGCCGGCAAAACCAAGAGCGATGTTGCCTTGTTTGAGCGCGGCCACCCGCTCGCGGATCTTTTCTGCGGCAGCGATGCCTTCACAGGGCAGGATGGCATGCTCGATGCCTGGCAGTTTCTTGATGAAGCGCCCGCCACAGGCAATGATCAAGCCGTCGTTCTCCACTTTGCCGTTGTTCGTCAGCACGGTGCGGCCGCCATTCTCCAGCCCGGTCGCTTCGCCCGCGACGAAACGGATACGGCTGTCGTGCAGAAAACGTTCAAGCGGAATGCGCAAGTCCTCCGCTTTGCGCTTGCCGGACGGTATCCAGATCAGGCTTGGCAGAAATACCAATTCGGCTTTGGGTGCGACGAGGGTGATCTCAACTTCAGCATCGAGCTGGCGCAATTTCCGCGCCGCAGACAGCGCGGCAAAACCGGCACCGATGATAGTGATTCGTTTCATGACTTATTCCTTTGTTTTAACCTGCAACAAAACAACGCCTATCGCGGGAACTGCTCATGGTGTCGCCGGGTTGATTCGGGGATGCGTTTCTTCCGCACGCAAGGCCAGATAGGAGCCCGATATACCCAGTATAACGGCGGTGAACCAGAATGCGTTCTCGATACTGTTGGTCCATTGCGCGACCGAGCCAAGCGCAATCGCGCCGATCGCATAGCCCGTATCGCGCCAGTAGCGGTAGGTTCCGAGAGCGGAACTGCGCCAGTTGGGATGGGAAATATCTGCCAGCGCGGCAATCAGGTTGGGATAGAGCAAAGCCATGCCTGTTCCCATGATTGCCGCACAGATTGTCCAGGCGGTCATGCCATGCACCAGCGGGACCGCTGCAATGCCCATGCCGAGCAACCACAAACCCGCGATGATGGGTTTTTTACGCCCAATGGCATCGGACAAAGCCCCGGTCAAAAGTTGGGCGGCTCCCCAGACCATGCCGTAGACAGCTGTGACCCAGCCGATCTGCACGATATCCAAGCCTTGGCCGTGCAGAAAGACCGGAAACAGCACCCATAACAGGGCGTCTGCGATCTTGTTCGCCACGCCTGCCTGACAGAGCGCATTCAAGGTCGGATGGCGGAAGGAAACCAGCGTGAAGATCTCCCAGGTTCCCGGGTGTTCCGAAACTCCTGCAGGGAAACGCGGTTTGTGCCCGGCATAATTCCCGCTTGCGTGCTCTTTGCTTTCAACTTTTGCCCAGGGCAGGGTTTCCTTGATAAAGAAAAATGCAATCAGCATGCCAGTCAGGATCACCGCAAGGCCAAAACCGAAAAGTGCTTCACGGGGGCCGTAAATGACTGCCAGATAGCCTGTCACCAGCCCACCGATGCCCACGGCCGCATACCCTGCGAATTCGTTTACTCCGGTGGCGAAGCCGCGCTGTTCGGCACGGGTGATATCCACCTTGCTGGTCACCGTCATGCTCCAGGCGAAGCCCTGATTGATGCCCAGAAAAACATTGGCCGCCACGATCCATCCCCAGCTGGGTGCATACAGGATCATGAACGGAATGGGAAGCGCCGCGATCCAGCCCAGCAGCAATACCTTTTTTCGTCCGATGCGTTCGGACAGCCGACCTGCGACGAAATTCAGGATGCCCTTGACGAAACCGAATGAGACTACGAAAGACATCAGAAACAGGAATGACCCCCTGGGTACCCCGAAATCCTGGCTCAGCACGGGCAGCACATTGCGCTCCATGCCGATCACGAGGCCGACGAAGAACACCTGGATTGCCTGTTGGACAAACTGGTGCAGATTGGCCCGGATGCCGCGGATGTATACAGCCTCCGCTGCCAATGTATGGGTCGGTCTGGTCATGGGTTTCCTCTCTTTATCCGGCAATATTGGCCGCAACCATCTTGTCCATCTCGGCGGGGCGCGGCGGGATATCACTGACCAGATTCTCGATGAATGCTTCCTTGTTCATCGTCAACCCCTGGTTCCAGCGTTTCTCGAAACCGATGGTCGAACTCGGCTTGCCGGACAATCCTGCGCCGCACACGCTGCCTGCCTGATGGCCGGGAAATATCTCGACTTCGTTGGACAGATGCAGCAACTTGGTATGGATGCTGTCGTAAAGCTGTGCAGCCATCTCCCGCTCGCGCCCCAGCAAGTCCGGTCTGCCGGTGGAGCCTACGAACAGCGTGTCCCCCGTGATGACGAACCAGGGCAACTCACCGCGACGCATGTCGGTCACCAGCAGGCAGATACTGTCAGGGGTATGGCCCGGCGTATGCAGCACCTCGACGTTAACGTTGCCGAGGTTAAGCGACTGGCCGTCGTTCAGGGGTTCAAACTTGAATTTCACCAAGCCGGTATCGGATTCGTGCAGACAGTACGGTGCGCCGACCATCTGCGCGAGCTTCCTGCCACCGGAATAGTGATCGGCATGAACATGGGTATCGATCACGTAATTGATGGTGACATTCGCCTTTTTCGCTTCCTCGATGTACCACTCCTCATCGCCCGCGACCACGTCCACCGCCATGGACTTACCCTTGGTGCCGCAGCCGAAAAAATAGGACAGTGAAGACTCTTTTGTTGCCAGTTGTTTGAAAAACATCACGCTCTCCCAAAAATTTATACAGAAATTAAAACACCAGAACCTTGTCCGCCCATGCAGTCCATTCGGCCAGCTCAGCCAGAGTGCTGCGGTGCGTTCCATCGGCGACATCGCTGTCAGCCATGCCGCGTGCATCCATGCAAGTGCCGCAGACACCGATTTCACCGCCATGCCGGATCACGATACCAAGCATCACTTCGATGTTATAAAAACCTGGCGGAACCTTCTGGTTGCGGTGCGCAGATGAAGCAGCATCTCCGATCAGGAAGACCTTCACCGCATTGCCCTCCTGCTTTGAAATAGTCCCTGCCAGACGCAAGCCGTTGTAAGTGCGCTCGCTGCCATAGGGAGCCTCGTTGAGAATGAACAAAGTTTTCATGGCAAGCTCCCTGGTTGATTAACATTCTAACGATCATTAGAATGATTAGAACACCTGTTGTTAGTTGCTGTCAACATGGGTTAAAGTATACGCACACGTTCTATTACTTAATGGATTGAATATATGAAAGGCTCACGCAAGATCAAAGACCTGCTCTATGAACAGGTGGCAAGGATCGGAAAGGTGTTTTCGAGCCCCAAGCGACTGGAACTGATCGAGCTGTTATGCCAAGGTGAAAAAACGGTGGAGACTTTGGCACGCGAAACTTCCATAAGCGTAAAACTGGTCAGTGCGCACCTGCGCGAGCTGCGCACGGCACACCTTGTTGAGACCGAGCGACAGGGCAAGAACATCTACTACCGCCTCGCCGACAAATCGGTGGCAGATCTGTGGGTACAGGTTCATACCCTGGCCGAAGAGCGCCTGATCGAATTGCAACTGGCATTGCAAAAGATCGCCACTCAACCTGACGACCTGGTGGCCAGTGACCGCGAAAGCCTGATGAAGGCTGCCCGCAAGGGTGAGGTGGTGGTACTCGACGTAAGGCCGACGGAAGAATATTTGACCGCGCACCTTCCATTTGCAAGATCAATTCCGCTTACAGAGTTGCGTCTACGATTAGCTGAACTGCCCAAAGACCGTTCGATTGTTGCTTACTGTCGCGGTCCATATTGTCTGATGGCGATAGATGCAGTGGAGCTGTTGCGCAAGGAGGGTTTTAAGTCTGTGCATTTGCGGGATGGTGTCGCAGAATGGGAACTGACAGAAATTCGATAGTTGTAGTTTCACCACGCCAGCCGTGGATTATCTGCTGAACCATATTAAAGGGGTCGGCATCGAGCATATTAAAGGGGTCGGCATCGGGTTTCCTTTTGGACTTTTTTATCTCGCCGACACCCTTGAATAATTATTTGGTGCTGACCACTTTAATTCGCGGTTCTTGAAAAGTAATGCGAAGCTGGCCCCTTTACACTTTAACTATCAATGTCATGGCGAACGGCCATTTAGCAGGCCAAAGCCTGAATGAAATCTTGTCTTAAGGCGCATTTCCCGCTTGGCACCGCGAAAATTGTAGATTGATCGCTGCGCATATATGCGGATAATGGAGATATGATTTTAAAGCGCCTCTCCTACCTTGCTGTGATGGCCATGTTGCTGTTGAACTCCGGCTGTGCAACGTATCAGCCTGCGCGGACAGATAACATCTGTTCCATTTTCCGTGGTGATACCGATTGGTATAAGTCTGCCCGCGATGCCAATAAACGCTGGGGAACGCCGGTATGGGTAATGATGGCGATTATCGAACAGGAGTCGCGTTTTGTCAGTAAGGCACAACCGGAACGAGACTGGTTTCTTTTTATTCCGCTACCGCGCCGCTCATCGGCTTATGGTTATGCCCAGGCGCAGGATCCGGTGTGGGATAAGTATATGAAAGAGACGGGCAACAGCGGCCATGCCCGCGATGATTTTGCCGATGCAATCAACTTTGTTGGCTGGTATACCGACTCTACGCAGCGCACCCTCGGCATCTCCAAGTGGGATGCCTACAACCAGTACCTCGCCTATCATGAAGGACAAGGCGGTTATAAGAGCGGTAGCTGGAAGAGCAAGGGTTGGTTGAAGCAGGTGGCCAGCAAGGTCAGGAGTAAATCGGCTACCTATGGTGCCCAGTTCAAGAAGTGCAAGCCGGAGCTGGACGACAAGGTGGACAGCTGGTTTTAAAAGATTCATTGCAACCGGCGACTATCCGCTTCCGCCATCTTTTTCTCTGCAGCATCGACAGCTTCGAATTTGAGGATGTTGAATCGATCGCGGTTAACCGGATACTTTCCAGCCTCCCACGAACTTCTGCTTGTGGGCCCCCGGCTGTCCCCTGAATATTGTAGTAGCCTGCTCAGAAGCAGTCGGTGAAGTTTCTATTTCAGGAAGCCGTACATTTCATCTGATCATGCCCCGAAAGGTAGCAGCAACCGCCGAGAGTTACAGCAGCTAGCGGCAACACTGCAAGCAACAAGATTCGGCGAAAGTAGAATTTCATTCCCGGAAAATCCCATGTCTGGTTTATCGATACCCAGGCAATACTGAATACCAACCGACAAAATCTTCAAAATAACGGGCAAGGATGATATTTCAGAATGTGCAAGGCTTCTGGCACATACCTGACCTTCGGCAAGTTCTGCTTCAGGGCGCCAATTGCGTGCGAGGGCGGTTGAGGTCTATTCAAAGGGGCCGGCATCGGATTTGATTCCCGGACATTTTATCGCGCGGACACCCCTGGATAATTGCTCGATGCTGATCCCTTTAATTCATGACCCTCGAATCCTGTTAATCATTTCCGGTTGAACATCATCCTGTTGATATGGATCGGAAGTGATGGTTTAAACAGGATTAACTGGAGTGGGTTTGATTTGTTGGGGGTGCTTCAGCTTTCGCAACCTTAACGGGAACAACAGTGTATCCCGTGGCTGTCATACATTCGGCAAAAACTTTCCGTTGCAAAGTTTTGTCGTTCTGAAGAGCGGCAGACCCGAACAAAAATGCCTCAACTTGCTCGCCGTTATTATTTGCCTGATCTTGAGCCTGAACCTTGCAATACGATATGTCATTCTGTTGTTGATTTGCAGTTATTGCAGGAGGTGCATCAATTGCACCAAAAAGCGGGAATGTTCCACCGCAAGCAACGAGGATAAGGGGCAGAAGGAATATAACTTTATTTGGTGTTCGCATTATCACTTTTCTTTGACCATTACAGTTATAACTCTACCATCCCCAGGGAGGACAGGAAGTAACAAATTGTTTTAGGTTCAAATCACGCAGAAGGCTACAGACGTTTTCGCCATCAGAAACATAAAAACAACTTCATAAACTGTCCGGAAGGAAATTAATGCCCCTTTGATTCTCATTCATGAAATCAATTGGGCCCCGTCATCAGTAGTTACCCGCCACTCCCGGGTGGGGTAAATGAACAGCGCCAACTCTTGACCTTGGAGTCCTTCGGGACCGCATTGCTCGCAAGAATCTCGGGAATCGCCTGTTCTGCAGCTGCATTGCATTTCTCAATCGTTCGAATATAAGGATTGAACACCCAGTACTGGTGGACATTCTCCGAATTTTCCAGTTCGAGGATCAGAACAGTGCCATTTTCCTTTTCCTGGCTGCACCCCAACACAACCAGGAGGCCAAGCGCCGCCAGCAGCGTCATGATTTTCGAGGCTGTGCTGGAATAGTGGTTTTTGGTTTTGCGCATATTCGGTATTAAAGCGGTATTAGAGGGGTCGGCATCGGAGTTATTTTGGGACTTTTTCATTTTGTGGTCACCCTTGGGTAATTATTTAAAGCTGATCCTTTTAGCCCCCTTTTAGTTCCACAAATTTGAAATGCAGATAGATGACAGCACTCAGTATCGCAGCAAAAAAGCACCACGCGGAAAAAAAGGCGACGGTGTAGAACCAGTAAGCTACCATAAAAAGCAGCAATGCCAGAACGCCAAACAGATTGATTATCTTGTGGCTCGAAAAGAAGGGAGCAACACATGTTACCGCAAGATAGAACTCCAGAACCGGATGTTCCTTGACATAGGGTAAAACATACACCATGTGTTGATGAACTTCGGAAGTCACAGGAAACCTGACGATAAAGTAAAGGAGGTACAGGCCGACCGCGATCCCGGTGATCCGGAATACTGATAGCACCTTTTTGCGCCAGGCTACGCTTTCCATCAACCCGATTGAAAATGGCGCATACATTGGCCACAGCACGTGCGAGAACAACGTAAACAAGTACGTCATGGTCACATTGAGCAGCGGGGCATCAAACCGGAATGACAGCCACAGCATCCCCTCGACGATTTGCTGGGCACCGAACAAAAGCGGGATCATCGCAAAAGGAATCTCCGCCTTGCGTTTCGCCGTTTTCACGGTTGCCACACCGAGTACAGACAGTGAAACCCCGGCTATAAAACTTGCTGTTGCCGAAAAGCACATCGTGCCTGGATCCTTTCATGCCGGCGGAATCGCTCCGGTGCGTTCGACCGGGGAACATTCCGGGATCTGGTCAGTAGCGAGTGCCGAGGACGATAGTGAACGGGTATCCGCAAGTCACTTTTCGCGTTTGCGAGGCTGGGTGTTGCGGCTTTTTCCGGCTGTTTTCAACGAGATCGCAACGGCCTGCTTGACTGCTTTTTGCTTCGTCGCGGGATGGCTGCTGCCTATCGATCCATCTTCTTCCCACTCATGCACCAGTGTCTTGATATTGCTGCTGATGACTGCCTGGCTTTTCCCTTTTCTTAATGGCATGACATTTCTCCAATCCGTAAAATTACATTCAGAAAAGTTGTGCCGTTTGCGCGGACGTGTTCCCCGAGTTGGCTTGTCGAGAAAATGGCCGCTGTGCGCGGCCATGATCACAAGCATGCTTCAAAATTATTTTTTTGTGCCCTTCTTGATGGTTTTCTTTGCATCCTTGATGGTTTCCTTTGCATCGCCAAGTTTTTTCTCGGCCTTCCCGGATATTTGTTTGCCGAGGCCTTTGACCTGTTGCTCTTTGCTGCCGACCAGTTTTCCAGCCTTTTCCTGCACTTTACCGGCAATGTCTTTTAAAGTCCCTTTGACTTGATTCTTGTTCATGATCAGACTCCTTCATTAAAATTAACAGACCTTCACTGCGAAGTGGCCAGATTGAACTTAATATTGCCGCCGGTCTGTGTGGTAGCGAACTTATAAAACAATCAATTCGGCTCCGGTACATTGGGCATCGGCCTGACGAGAAAATGGCCGCGTACAGCGGCCATTTTTATTAAGCTAATGCATCTAAGGACGCTTGCCTGAATCCTTGATGACTTCTTTTGCATCGCCGTAGGTTTTCTCGGCTTTCCCGGAAATTTGTTTGCCGAGGCCTTTGACTTGTTGCTCTTTGCTGCCGACCACTTTTCCAACCTCTTCCTGTACCTTGCCGGCGACGTCCTTTAAAGCTCCTTTGACTTGATTCTTGTTCATGACCAGACTCCTTCATCAAAATTAACAGGCTTTCCCTGTGAAGTGTGCAGATTGAACTTGATATTGCCGCCGGTCTGTGTGGTAGCGAACTTATAAAGCAATCAATTCGACTCCGGTGTCTTTGGTCTTATTACTGCATGAATACCATCATCATTCCAGCAAAGCCGAACAGTGTGAATGGATTGTGATTCAGGGAAAAGAGTAACGCAGAAAAAGGTGGCTGCCGCCGCGCCTCAGGTCGACCAGGGTTCCCCACACAGGACTGCGCGGCGCGAACATTTGTCCCATAACGAGGCTGTACTGTCGATCGTCGATTTGGCGGCCGGCAATCTGCGGCGCGAGGGTCAGGAACTGTTCGTCCAGGACTCCTTCCGCGTAGAAATCGCCCAGCAACTGCGGCCCGCCCTCGACCAGAATCAGCTTGCCGGCATTCACACGGCGTACCTGGTTGATGATGGAGCTGGCGCGCATGACGCCAACGCTGCGCACCGCGCGAATTTCGACCGCATCGGAAGCTTTATGTTTGCGCAACCGCTTGGCACCGGCGGTCGTCGTCACGATCAGCACCGGAACCTTGCCGGAGGCGAATACGGGCAAGTCCAGATCGACCTGCCCGCTGCCGCTGACGATCACATTCAGCGGTGGCCCGTGTTTGCCCAGCGCCGTGCGCAACTGGCGATATTCATCCGCGAGGTCTGGAAAAACGTCTTCGGCTGTCCAGATGTGATGCTGGTCGGCGCCCAGCGTGCCTGCCCCGATGATCACCACGTCCGCAATGGCGCGCAACAGACCCATCACCATGCGATCCTGGACGCTGAACCCGCTGATGTCGCTGCCGCTCGCGTGTCCCTTCACATTGAGCGAAACGACGCCGTCCAGTGTGGTCACGAAATTGCTGATGATGTGCGGACGCTCACCCGCACGCGGCATGCGCAGACTTCCGTAAAGGCGCGCCAGCCTGGCAGGCAGCGGCAGCGTCCTGCCGCCTTTCAATTCGAGAAGCGTGTCGAGGGGTGCGAGAGGTGTGGGTTTGCGCCGGGACATTGCTTCATTCCTCTACGAAATTGGCGGTTATGCCAGCGTCCTGACGGATTTTTCCCGCTCCCACTGGCGCGTCTTTGCCGCAGCAATAAAGGCGTCCTTGTCGCCGGCATCCACGACGCCCTCATCCTGTCCGACATTCGCACTTTTCAAAAGCGCCTGGCCGCCTTGGTCGACGGCGATTGCCTTGAGATGACCGTAAGCGTCGCGCACGAAATCGATCGCGGCGCTTTCCATCGACAGTGCCTTTGCGCCTTTTTCGGAAAGGATGACGGCGACAGCGTCAAACAGCACAGAAGGCGTGCCGGCCAGTTGTCCGTCAGCCGCCAGCATCGAGCCATCGGCAAGCTTCGCGCCACCCACCCTGGGGGCGATGATTTTTACGCTGGCACCCGCATTGGTCGCGGCCTTTTTAATTTTCCTGATGGCGGCGCCGTCTGAGCCATCCGCGATCAGGATGCCAACCGCGCGCCCCATGAGCGTGTCTTTCATCTTGCCGATGATCTGCAATGCGGGCGAAGGTTCCATCTCCCGCACGGGCGCTGCGGCCCTGGGCGCAGCGGGCATTTTGTCGAACCCGAGACCCGCAGCGACCCGTTGGGCAAGATTTTTTTCGATATGCCGCAGGTGACCGACCATCGCTTCGCGTATGTGCGGATGCTCGACTTTGGAAAGTTCGAACACCAGCGCCGACGCGATATGCGCCTGCTCATAGGCGGACTGGCTGAGATAGAACTGCCGCGCCTGGCTGTAGTGGTCGGCGAAACTTTCGGCACGAATGCGGCCCTTCTCGCCGGTTTCAGTTACCGCAGCGCTATGAAAGCCCCTGGGCGTTTCGCGCGGCGAGCTGTCAGACAGGGTATTGGGCTCATACGCAACACGGCCCGCCGGTTGCGCCATCTGCATGTGTCCGTCCCGCTGCTGGTTGGCAAAGGGGCACTTGGGCGCGTTGACCGGGATCTGGTGAAAATTGGGCGAACCCAGACGCGAAAGCTGCGTGTCGAGATAGGAAAACAAGCGGCCCTGCAGCAGGGGATCGTTCGAGAAATCGATGCCCGGCACGACATGCGAGGGACAGAAGGCAACCTGTTCGGTCTCAGCAAAGAAATTGTCCGGCCAGCGATCCAGCACCATCCGTCCGATCACTTTCAGGGGCACCAGTTCTTCGGGGATCAGCTTGGTCGCGTCCAGATGGTCGAACGGGAAGCTGTCCGCCTGTTCCTGCGTGAAAAGCTGCACCGCGAATTCCCACTCGGGGAAATTGCCGGCTGCGATGGCCTCGAACATATCGCGGCGGTGGAAGTCCTGATCGGCGCCGCAAATCTTGACGGTCTCATCCCAAATGGTTGACTGCAGGCCGAGCTTGGGTCGCCAGTGGAATTTGACGAAGGTCGATTCCCCCGCCTTGTTGATCAGCCGGAAACTATGTATGCCAAAGCCTTCTATCATGCGCAGCGAACGCGGCAGAGTGCGGTCAGACATGATCCACATCACCATGTGCATGGTCTCGGGCGTGAGCGACATGTAATCCCAGAACGTGTCGTGCGCGGTCGCCGATTGCGGAAAGCCGCGGTCCGGTTCCATCTTCACGGCATGAATGAGGTCGGGGAATTTGATGGCATCCTGGATGAAGAAGACCGGAATGTTGTTGCCGACCAGATCCCAGTTGCCTTCCCTGGTGTAAAACTTGACGGCAAATCCGCGCACGTCGCGCGGGGTGTCGACCGAACCCGCGCCGCCGGCGACGGTCGATATGCGGGTAAACAAGGGCGTCTTTTCACCCACCTCGGTGAGTATCCTGGCGGTGGTGTATTTCTTCAACGAGGCGGTCAGCTCGAAGTATCCGTGCGCGCCCGTCGCACGCGCATGAACGACACGCTCGGGAATGCGCTCATGATCGAAATGGGTGATTTTTTCGCGGAGGATGAAATCTTCCAATAGCGTCGGGCCGCGCGGATTGGCCCTGAGCGAGTTTTGATTATCGGAAAGTGCGGCACCCTGGTTCGTGGTGAGCGCGGGGTGCTCACCACCGGTGATCTGGTGCAGCTCGCCGCCGGCAGCCAGTTGTGAGTCTCCGTACGGGGCCGAGCCTTTTTCCTGTTTGCGTTTTCCAGGATTACGCGTTGTCTTTTCTTTGCTCACGATCGATCTCCTTGATGAGTAAGGCTGAACTGCCGAATATTGTCCTGTGCTTACAAATATATGTAAGAACCCGAATATGGAATGCTTGCTTGCCACATGGAATTTGCGTTACTTCAAAGGCAACCTTCTGGTCTTTTTTGAGTGGCTTGAAACCGCTCATATCGATTTCGGAGTGGTGCGCGAACAAATCTTCGCGACCATTATCGGGAGTGACTAAGCCAAACCCCATGTCGTCGTTAAACCAGTTAACTGTGTCGGTTGTCATGTGATTGCTTCCTTATTAAATCTGCAAGGAAAACCCGAATCAAACTATCGGGACCGTTTGACTCGAATTCTGTTGAGTGACCGTAAAAAGTTTTTGTTCACCATGAGCCGCCACAATATGCTGAACAGCCGCAGCGTTGCTGTGCGGTAACGCACATAAAAATGAATTTGGTAAGAGGCAGATATCGGCGGCTAGATCACATACGGATGACAGGTCGGTCTTGAGCTGATCGAGCGGTAGCCGTTTGAGGTATTAAGCGTGGCCCAAAGAAGACGGTCAATCTCCCTTAAATCAGACAACGAATGACTTAAGCAGCGCGAATCAGCGCGTCCTGGTTGAATAGCTTGTCAGGTGGCATATCGACGCCGCATTCACGCCACCGTGCCAAACAGTGCCCCGACGCCAGCGGTCAACCCCATGGCCAGCGCACTCCAGAATGCGACACGCATTGCACCCGCCGACAAAGAAGCGCCGCCGGCGTGCGCAGCCACCCCGCCCAAAAGCGCGAGAAAAACGAGTGACGTACCTGAGACGAGCGGGATGAGACTTGCCGCGGGGGCCAATAACGTGATCAACAGTGGCATGGCAGCTCCAACTGCGAAGCTGGCAGCCGAAGCAAGGGCAGCCTGGATCGGACGCGCACTAAGCGCTTTGGTGATCCCGAGTTCGTCGCGGACATGCGCGCCGAGCGCGTTATGCGCCATGAGTTGTTCGGCGACCTGTTTCGCAAGCGCGGGATCAAGTCCCCGACCGACATAGATCGCCGCCAATTCTTTATGCTCGCCCGCATTGTCCGTCTTGAGTTCCTTGCGTTCAAGCTCGATGTCTGCCTTTTCGGTGTCTGCCTGTGAGTGGACGGAAACATACTCGCCGGCGGCCATGGACGTGGCTCCGGCGACCAGGCCGGCAACCCCGGCGATCATTATGTTGCTGTGGGTGGC
>Ga0307375_10003087_pt1 | contig 16608 bp, 14 predicted proteins | sample TR1MG_FD_202531 | JGI IMG/M metagenome (GOLD analysis project Ga0307375, IMG submission 202531) | Soil microbial communities from Risofladan, Vaasa, Finland - TR-1 | ecosystem: Environmental > Terrestrial > Soil > Coastal area > Acid sulfate soil | place: Finland: Risofladan, Vaasa | collected... | reverse complement strand
ACAGCAGACACAGGGCAGAGAAATATCTCACGGGGAACTCCTCAAGCAGATGCGAAGGATGGCGGTTCGACCCACTAACGGAGACGACGATCGAATTGTGACGTGAATATTCCTCAACGTGTTCAATGCCTGTTATCTCTGCGTGGATCCAGCGTTGTGGAACGCTACGGCCGACGCTGGCCGTGCCGAAGCCGCTCCGCTTTCACCAGAGAACAAGCGTCAGCCTTGCAGCGGTTAACGGCCACATCGGGTTGGCCCGGCTGCCCGGAACCAATGTGGAGTGCCGAAGTGGGCCGACAGCCGGTCGTGCATGCAGCTGGGGACCGAGATCTCAAGGCAGTGCAGCAGGCCAAAGGTCATCTCAGAGAGCGCGGCGTTCTGTTCATAGAGAGAAACTGCCTCGCTGAGGTCCTGGGCGGTCGCCGTGCGGTACCGCTTGAGCCGCTCTCGGGATACGGCGGGCTCGATTTCGTGCAAAAACTGGGCTGAGTGAGGCAATCGAACCTCGCTTGGCGTTTTTTGCTGTTCTTATTGTGAGGCTTCTGGGAGCATACCTGCCGCGAGGCATATTCCCAGGGCAAAGATCGAGAAGGGGCCAGCGATGGCTCCTTCTTTCTTGGGCGTCGTTTTCATCTTGCTCCGTCCGCGAGCGTCTGTAAATAGATAAAAATAAAAGGGATGATTGACCTCTGCCGGGGCCGGGCAGAGGTCTGTGTGTGGCACATGTGTAATTCCCAGAGGAACCGATGGTTTACGGAAGTTGTCGAAAGGTGAGGGTGCCGTAAGGTGTTGAGTCGGAACTGTTGTGACCCAGCAGTACTTCGTCCATGCTGACGGAACCCGATAGCGTAGAAGTAGAACAAAAGCAAGACGTCTGAATCGGAGCGCTGAAGATGCCGCTAAAATCGGTAGAAAGCAGGTGTAGACACTTCGCAATTAGCTATGGACAGCGCAAAGACTGGGGTGTCCGAATTGGCTGAATCAAATCTGGAGATCTTCTGCCGACAGGTCAGAAAGAGATCGTCTGAGAACAGGAAAGCCCTTGCGCTCTTGCATCGGAATGCGCTGACAGGTAGCGTCGTGTCGATCTTGCGTCAGGAACTGGACTCGATGGTTCGTTGTATCTTTCTGCTTTCAATTGCAGATAATGAATACAGGATGAAGTTGCTTGCCGATTCGGTGAGCGGCAAGCTGTGGCGCACAAAAGATGATAAGAGCAGAGTGACGGATCGCGAGATGGTCGATTTAGCAAACAGACTTCATGGATGGACCCGCAACGTCTATGCCTTCGGATGTGGCTTCATTCATCTTTCTGCCCTTCATGATTACGCAGATCGGGATCCTCTCGCTCAACTCGCACCTCAGGACCGCAAAGAGATCGCCCTTTATCTCCGCAACTATCATGGCGTGGCAATGGATGAGGACACCACATTCCGAGATATCGAAGCTGTTCTACCAGCTGTCTTCGAGAAGATTTCCAGCAATCTTGAATGTGAATTGCAGGATCTGGAGCGGGGTGCCGCTCTCGTCGAAGACGAATAGGCCTCAATGCGCCGCAAGGTCGCGCACTTTTGTCTTGCGTGAGGACCAATATTAATGAGGGTGTCAAAAGTCAATTGTGGCGGCATCGCAACTTTCGAAGCGTTTTACCAATCACGACACAGAATGACTTCGCCAGCGGAAGTGAATATGCAACTGCTTATGATCGTTGGAACGGTCGACACGCTATGAATCTCCGTGCTCTGCTCGACGGCAAGGACGTTATCCTGCCCCTCGAAGACGCTCGGTGGAATGACCTCCAGCAGCGGCTTCACTCCAAGGAGATCGAACTGATTATGCCTTGCTGTAAAGGGCAAGGCTACATGCGCCTTAGCTCCGCTGGTACGCAGCATTTCGTTCACTACACGGATATCGGATGTAAACGATCCGAATCGGAAGTACATCAGTTGGCTAAGTTGGAGATCGTTAGGGCGTGCCGGGAGCTAGAACTCGAAGCGATTCCTGAATATGCGGGAGAGGGCTGGCGCGCAGACGTTTTAGTTAAGCATCCAAAATGGGAAGCAGCGTTTGAGGTTCAGGTTAGTCCGCAGTCCTTCCAAGAAACGATCCAGAGGCAGCAAGCCTACAAGAGAGACAACGTCCGTTGCTGCTGGCTCTTCACTTCGGTACCAGAGCGCCAAGCACTCAGCCACGAACAACTTACATTGCTGTCGCAATATGCAACCCCCATGTTCAAACTGAATTACCGGGCACAAGCTACGATCCCGTTTACGGTAGAGGTGAACGGGATAGACTGGCCGCTGAAACGGTTCGTGCACGAACTGCTTACAAAGAAACTGCGGTACTCTCAGTCCAGTGCGATGACGGGAGTTAAGGCTAGAGTCGACCTCTGGAGAACTTATTGCCCATCCTGCGGGTACACGATGTACTTCTTCGGCATAAACGATCTTCAGGGCAAAACTGAATGCGGCGCCGAAATCGCGCTCGCTCATAATCGATACTCGCTGTTGTACCCAGATTCGTACTCGGCTTTCCTTGATCGATATGTCAGCGGGGTGCCGCATGAATTACACGAGTTCCTTAATGTTCAGAGGCAAATAGGCCTGCCTTATCGCGAATTCGTGTGCACAGGTTGTGGAAAGACGCGCATTTCAGAGAAGCCATCTGATCGTTCTCGATTGAAACTCCTGACGAGCCTTGCCTTCACGGCAACTCCAAGCAGTGACGTTAGAGTGCCGCTGAATCATTGGTGTAACAATCCGTGCTGTAGTCCAGTCGGTGGAGATTCGCTCGGCGAGATTCAGGATGCTCTTTCGAGGGCGGACCTCGACTGGAAATGTACCGGTATCTACGATTTCAATAAAACGATCGATTACAAGTCCAAGCTTCCGTATCGCCACTGTGCCACCTATAGCGGCAAGGTCTGAAGGACCATTCGCATTCAGGCCCGCGATCGTGCGGTGCTAATTCGCATGATGGCTGGAGACAGAGAGGGGACTTCAGTCCAAAGAAACTACAACGGAGCTACTGGCTAGGGGTTTCTGTGCCGTTCAGATGTGCCCTGAGGTCGTCAGCAGCAAACACCTCGACTGGAAGGCCTGCTATGTACTTCATCGGAACGATCTTGCTGGTCACGAGAAGAGAGCGAAATCGAAATGTTCGTCTCCCCGCGATTCGCTCTAAACGATCTGGGTGGGCAGTTAGCCATTGCGCACGACGCAGATGCTTTGACAAATCGTCCCCTTTCTTGCCACGAAAACGCGCAAGCTGTTCTGACACGTCGGTGATTGTCCCAGCGAACAACAGTTCTTTACATTCACATATGCAGACGGAGTCTTCGCGCCAGGCCAGCACATCAATATCTCCAGTTGCTTCATTGGGGGGCGCCTTGAGTTCTGTCATCGGAAGCTCCAGCCGTACGTTCCAGCCGGCAGCTTCAAAGAGCTGTGCGACGGATTTGTTAAATGCTAAGCCGCGTCGGGCATTCTCTTTGCCAATGTATTGCTTCATTGCTTGGGTCACAAAGTATTCGGTCTCGAAAGCGCCGGTGAAGCACTCCATCACAACATGATGAAAGCTATCTTCACAGAACGCAGGGGCGTAGATCAGCTCAAGATCGTTCAAAGCAACGATGGGACGAGTCATCAACGACAGCTTACGGCGGAACCTCCAAGGTCGCCAGTCTTTTGATCGAAACGGGGGTTCCACCTGCTCCCAGTTCTTCCTAACGGGCAGAACGAAGTTGGCAAGAACACCGTCAACCTCTTGCTCTGTGATCCCCTTCTCCAAGAGAAGGGCTCTTACTGACTCCCGTGTTCCTTCAACAATGGAGGTTTCCCTCTGAACTGCATCCTGGGCGAGGATATCCGCGACCTCTGCTAGGTGAATTGGCGAGATTCCAAATTCCTTCTGAAATGCCTCAACGAATTGGGAACCAAATACCTCAACCTCGGTCTTCGTTTCGCGGATTGACGATTCGTAATGGCGTTCGTAGTCCGAAACGTCGCGGAGATGTGTCTGCTCAAAATGGCTGGAAAGATACGGTTGCATCACCGTCACCATATCGCTCTCAAGACGGAAGTCGCCTGCAAGCGATGTACGAATTGACGCGGGTACCGCTCCGTTTCTGACTGCATCGGATTGAGCGGCAGTCGCCATCAATAGCAATACTTGACTGCCGAGATAGTCTATGTCGGTTTGCGAGGCTTCTCGGCCGCCGGCCACCGGACAAGCACAGATTGCCATTTCGACAATCGCGCGGTGTGTAATCTGGCTTCGGTCAAGTTGTTCTTTCACTTGGCGAGACGCGGAGACGACGTCACGACGATCTTCGTGCATGGCAGTGGTTGCTCGTCGGGTCCGTTGCCAATTGTCCTGTTCGCTTAGCATCCGCTCGTGGTTGGTTAGGCAGCGTTGCACAAGGGTCCGCCTGTCCAGTGATTGGAGGCGTCTTTTGCAGCGCAACCAGAATGTGTCCACGAGGCGATTGAGAACTGCACAACATTCATCCACACCGACGATGTGTCTTGGAATCTCGACGCCCGTCTCCTGTGCGACACCAGCCGGGGCGAAGTATACGTCTGCATCTTTCAATAATTCGGGTTTGCCGGCATCGTATTGCCGCAAATAGTCTCGTGCGTCCTTAGCCTCGAACATGTGCATGAAGCGTTGCCCGTCCCGGATGTCCAAGGCATTGACCAAAGACGCAGTCCGCGCATCAGGATCTTTGACTCCGCTGAGGAGCGCTGTTCCGTATACAAACGTTTCAACTAGGGCACGTTCGGCAATATTGCGGGGATGTTGTCCCATCGCCACAAATGCCATCGGGACAGTGACCTTTATGCATCCGTCAGACACGTTGACAGGAAAACGGGACATGGGCGCAATGGACTCGAGAGCTGCGGGTCGCAAATCGAGTTTCCCGATAATCTGAGAGAGATCGAGATCGACAATAATGTTGCCGAACGGCAGTTCAGGAAACGACTGGTCAAGAAACGAGGCAAGGCGCACAAACCAGACCATCGCGGTTTCCCAGATCTTGAAGAGGTAATACCGATCGTCCTTAGACGCAGCGCGGGCACGGCAGTCTATCCACCAGGCTCTGCGTTCCGATTCAATCGCCCCTTCGAGGATTCCAGTTCGTGCACTCTCCGGAGAACCAAAGGTCGGCCTATCCTCATCCTCTTTGAAATACGACCTGGACAACGTACGGCAGACACGAACCCACTCCTGCCGATCTGGACGAAAGATCGAATGCTGGGCAACATGCTTCCGTGCTCTTTCTCTGAACTTGAAGATGTATCCGCAGCCGAGCACGATATCAGCACGTGGAGGCTCCAAGACTTGAAGCGGAATGAGACGGTAATCTGCTTCTGTCCAAGCAGCATAGAAATTGGCGTCGCTCGGCGTCTCGAAATGGATATTGAAGGTTTCCAGTGTCGTCTGCTGATGGGACATCTTCCACAAGGTCAACGGCCATTCAGATTCCAGCCATATAAGCCGCTCAAAGTCGATTGATGACCAGATTTGCAAGAACCAGCCCTCTGGAAGAAGCTTTGGAACAGGAATCTCAAATCCTCTTCCCACACCACCTACGACGATGATGGTTAGTCCACCGCTGTAGTCTGCTTGAGTACAGAGGGTCTTTGCAGTAGCCTCTATATGTTCCGCGAATGCTTCCCCTCCGTTTGGTCTCCACGATCCATCGAGCCCGTCACGGCACACCAGGTCAAGCTCGTCATGGAGAAAGATCAAGTGAACGTGCTTGTTGATGTCAAAACGAAATGCTGTTTGAGAGATGCTTGTAGGCCGCAATCCAGCGTTTCGAGACAAGAGGTGTTGCTCCATCTCGTCCCTGTTCATATTTTGAATTACTTCTCCAAATGTCTTTTCCAACTGCCTCGGACGAATCGCATTATTAAGGGAGCTCAGCATTCGCGCGCTTTCGATCTGCTTCAGAACGAACCATACAATCGCCATGGGCAACGAAGTCGGGAAGAGCAGCATTCGGATGTTGCCCACCTGAAGAATCGGGCGGCTCCGAACCTGTTTGACTTTCGCCCGTCGAGCATCAGCTCGGAGTTCTTCGAATGTGAGCGTGAATGGCTCAATGTCCGCCAATTCAATTCCTGCTTGCGCAAGTGCTGATTCGTCCAAGACGGAAAGCATACTAAGTCGCCATAGCTCGGTATCACTTGGCGGAATCTGTACTTCGACGAGATCGATTGATCCTGCGGTGTCACGGGAGTAGCCATATCGTTCTGCGATATGATTCGATAAAGACAACATCGAATGGACTGACGCCCGTGCGCGATTTAGGCTGGCTGGCGCTGCTTCAAGAGCATCAAGAATGTCTTGGAGAATTTGATCGGGACTACTCCATTCTCCGTTGAAAACGAGGCGATCTCCGGCTGGTATACAGACATTGCCAATAGCAAAATCTTCAGGCGGGTCTTCAAATCGTATTACATGTGATTCTGGTAGATATTCATTCAGCCATCGAGCGTATTCCGCTCTAGTTGGGATCTTGGAGCCCGCACAATGCAAAGCGGCGAGATGAATGAGGCTATCTATTCTGAAAATACGGTTGTGGTTATCAGCAAGCGAAGCAAGCGCGGCACAACCAGCGACCACTTTGACGGGGTCGAACTCTGCCAGTTCTTGTCGGAGTGCCGCCAGATTAGAGGCTGCTGATTCAATACCCTCGTCTTGGTCGAGGGTGAAAGCCTCTGCGAGTGCTTCCCACGGCGACGATGGCCCACCAGGACGAAGAGGATTGCCATGGCATTTCTTCCATTTTTTCCCCGACCCACATGGACAGGGTTCATTGCGGCCGATCGAACTCATTACAGATTCCTATCACTTTGTCCCCAAAGCAGCATCGTTGCTTAATGTTCTGTGAAAGAAGGTGGCGATTCCAGTCTAGTCGCTGATTGATGGACTCGGCATGATTGACTGCGAAGGAGGCTGTTACTTCTTGATTGCCCTTGCTTGCTCATGAGAGCAAATCGATTGGACGCACAGCCGCGGCCGAATCCAGTGAATCGAGTCGGATTCGTGCCCGCGCCGCTAGCTCTAAGGGGCTCAATCCCTCGGTATAGGTTGCGTGAGCGATGCGATCCAGTCCGGCTCCAACCAAAGGAGCGGAGATTCTGAGACATGCCCGTAAGCCGACGGCATCCGTCTTGCCGCCATGCAACACGATGTTCCTGTTCCGGTAGAGGCGCCGGAACGACTCGGTAATACGGGCCTCAATTTCCTTCAACACGCGACTCGGATTTTTGAGCAACGTCGCCAATCTATCCAACGCGGCTTGATCGGAACCGCGAGGGAAGGTGAGGGGCGTTCCGCGCTCGATCTCACGTACAAGGACCTCGCAGCGGTCCTTGTTGGCCGCACATCCCTTCAGTTCGTCCCCAATCGTTCCGCCCTGTTTCTCCAGTTCGTAGCTCAGGGTTGTCAATTCAGCGCGTGGAAACGAGCAGGCAACGAGAGCAGCCATCCGATCGCCGGCGAGAATACGCTGGTCACGATCCCCAGGCCCGGTCAGAAGCGCCTCGATTGCGGCCCATCCTCCCGCCACAGCGGCGCTGGGCGGTTGGGCGTCGAGCGGCTCGACCAGTTCCATGGCTGCATCGACCACATTGAAATCTCGGAGGTCGTAGAGCTGATTTTCGCGCTGGAGCGAATGGACTTCAACGCGCCGCCGGCGCTGGGGAAGGGCAAGGGATTCAGGCTCCCCTTTAATCCACACTTCCCGGATTAATCTTAGACGGTTGTAGTGAGCACTCCCCAGGTTGATTCGTGAGATGAGCCTGGATGCGGTTTCAGTGGCAGTGTCGACCACACTGTAATTGTCCCGAGTCGTTCCCGACAGGAGAAAACCGCCCTTTTGACGAAAACCTGCGATGGCAAAACCGTTGCCGCGCAGCCATTCGGAAACCTGTTTATTGGTGAGCCATTGCAAAGGTTGAGGTTTGCTCGGATCAATCGGCGGAGCCTGCTCGAAGGCCAGCAGAGCTTCATACGGCTTGGGAGGCACGGAGGCGAGGGCATCGGCCTCACTCAATAGCTCTGCCAGCGTCTTCGTTCCCGGCTCGTATTTCGCCTTGTATGTCCACCATTTGTGGAGAAACTGGGGATGAAAACCGCAGTCGATCAGGTGAGCTGCAATGGAGCGCGCGGCTCTTTCCGGTTTTGCGGATTGCGGCGAAGCTGTCAGAGCGGCGGACCACCTCTTGAGGTACTCGGACGTGACCTCTGGAATCAGCTGCTCGATGGTTCTGTACTGAAGCCCGTAGGCCGCTAGGGTCTTGTTGTGATCGTCGGTCCGCAGCAGCGAACCGAGGAGCCTCCGTCGATTGTCATCCCCGACGCCGAAATCGCGGAGCGCGGCGATTTCAATACAATGGGCATAGTGAGCCATGGCAGCTTGACCGACAACACCGGCTGCAACCTGGTCGCTCGCCTCCAGCAGTTCCTTCAGGCTCAACACCGTTCCGGAAGACCAGAGGGTTCTTTGCCATGCGGTCCGGTCGCTGAAGAAATCCAGCAGGCGGGCAAGGACGTGATGGTCAAACGCTGCGGTTGCGAGCATGGGCACCTGATGCTATTATGGTTTCAGGACGAGAGTCCGAGATCTTAAGAGGGCAAACCCCAATATGCCGACGGTTTCGACCTGACGCTGCGGGCAACGCCCTCTTTTCCATTTTGGCGCATAACCCTGTCTCGCGTAAATCTCAAGATTTCAATGAGATAGCGACCTCTGCCGAGGCGCGGCAGAAGTCCCGATGTGGGAGGGCGACCTAACTCGCGAAGAAACCGTAGGGTTACGGGATTAGTCAAGGCGACGAGGGTGCGGGCGAGGGTGTTGAACCGAAGCGGCAGAGGCGCAGAGTAATGCTCCCGCACACTATACCACCATGGATTTCAGCGAGCTTGCGCCCCCCAAAGCTCGGGTCGAGATGAGATAAACGAACTGCGAATGTCAGGCTCCAGCCCAACGTAGGCCCAGGCAGTACGGCTGAGTTCTCCGTGCCCCAAGATTCTCTGGAGCAATGCGAGAACGCGTCCGCTACCATCTTCGACATACCACTTCGCGGGTGCCTCACTCCGGACTGAGGGGCGGACAATCAGCGGGGAACCCGATCCCTGTTCAATGCCTGCTCGAATGGAATTCAACCAATCAGTCGGCCGATCAGGCGACCAGCCAGCCACTTTACCGATTAGAACTAGCTGAGCAAGCGATTGCGGTTGCCCTGGAAAAATCCCGTTGTAAATTGCACATTGAAGGAGATCCGAAATATCCAACTCCGCCAATTGCCAGGTGCGGTAAGCTGCCAGGACACCACTTTTCAAATCATTAGCGCTAAGCCTAGAATCTAACCCAACCGGGTCATCCCATGGCCATTCGTCTATGTCCGGCGGAAGTAAACCTTGGCTCTTCTTACCCCGATCATATCTGACGTAAGAGCGAATCACTTCCTCACGCGTCACATGATCTTTCGTTACACGCATCACAGTCCGCCTCGTTAGGAATCACCACATCTCATGATAGTCTCTGGCGTCCTGCTTGTTCAGAGTGTGTTAGCCGATTTCATCTCGCGAGCAGAATCCATTGCGTTGTCAGTTTTCATCCCGCAAGCCGACTAGCTTCTGTGCTTCGTTCACGTTGTCCATAAGCGAACCGCCGCCCCGCAGGTTAAGCATCTTGACGATATCGGACAAATCGGCGTACTGCACGGCTGCTTGCGAGACCCTGTTCTTTTCGCGCATCTCGGGCGAACTGTGATATTCAACGGCCCATTCTTCGCTAAGGGAGCCATGACTGGAATTCGCGCCTCGCGAGATGGGCACGACCCGCAGATACGCGAATCCTTTGAGCCGCGCCACACGGCGGTTCATTACATGATCGAGAACGAGGCCTGTCAAATCGAAATCCGGAAACGCTCGCAGGTATGCACGCCGATAGGCGCGATAATCCACATGCACCCACACCTGCCTGGACAAGTGCAGCACCACCGCTTCGGGAAGGTCCCAGATGGCTAGCCGGGCATCGGCTTTCTCCGGTTCGTAGACCTCGACCAAAAGGGCCTTGTCGGGGGATTTGGGCATGAGTTGCGTGACGATTTTGCCCACATATCTCTCGATGGCGAACGTGTCTCGGGCAGCGATCGGTATGTACAGGCATGGCCGGAGTCCCGACCTCTTCGGGATGCGAGTTGCGTGTTCATCAATCGGCCGGCCGGCATGGACTCGTCCATAAACCACCAGGGCCTCAAGTAGCCATCATAGCCTTTGCGCTAGTATCGACAAGATGGGATCTCTCCACGATCCACCCAAACCTCTGCCGTACAACGGCCGCTTTCTGCCTGTGATGGGCAGAGGTCTGGAGACGGTTTGCCCAAGGAGGACGAGGGTGCTGAGGAAGGTGCTGAAAATTGAAATCCGCGAATTTCCCAGTGTTTTTGAGTGCTCAAGGGTGCTGAACTTAGCCATCAACGCCCATGAAATCATTTGTTTACAACCACTTAGCGGAACTGTCACGGCAGAGGTCGCGCTTCCGGCTCGAATCAGCGCGTCGTGCGAAACAAATTTTCGAGCACACTCCCATCTGGCTCTCATTAGAGTATCCAGAGGGCACTCTTCCCCGCTTCAGGGTCGCCATAAGTGCCGTAACGTCTGTTAGATACCTGAGCGACCGGTCGCTCAAAACTACAGGAAGCAAGGCCGACGACCGCGCTTCGTCCTCGATCAACTTGCCCGCTCGATGCAATCGCCGCCACGCGAAAACCTGATTCACGTTCACTCCCTCGGCCTGTGCCACGCGCGCCACGCTGGCACCCGGCTGCAAAGTCAACTCGACGATCATTTGCTTCTCCGAAACCGCCCGACCCACACGCATCCCAACTCGCCATGAGCTCATCGCCTTCTCCGGACCCTTCGGCGCTAACGAAGAATGATCCAATTGTGCTCGTCAAAAGTGACCCACACCAAGAACACGATGTCGCGAGGGCAAAGTATCATCCACGCCGAAGGCGTGCAGGGTTTGGTCTCGTTTCATCCACGCCAGAGGCGTGTAAAGCCCTGCGACGAGCGGAAAAGTTGCTTGCAAGGTCCAAGAGTGCCCTCTCAAACCCTTTGGCGCGCGCCAAATCCGGCCAAGCGGTCCTCCGGCGACCTCAAAGAACAGCGACGCCATCGATGTCGGCAACAACCTGGTGGGTCATTTTTGGTGAGCAAACCCGGGCCAATTCTCGCAAGAGCCGAAGCCGGACCCCTGTAAAGTCCACCGGGGGAAGACAGGACGCTTGCTCTCGAAGCTTCGTATGTATCGGCAAGAGGGCCAGCCCCGTCGCGTCAAGGACCAGAGTCACTTCGGTAGCACTGCGGGCCGTCCTGTGTTTTTGCCGCTTGAGGCGCTTCGGCCTAAGCGATACACCAAACCAGTTCCTGGCTCTTGCTCGCTCCGCCCGATCTGTGCACGGAGACGCGTCAGGAGGTGGGGAATCCCGTCCGTCTTCAGAATGAAGTCGTCCGCGCCGGCTTCGCGAGATGCCTTTACGTAGGGATCCCCTTCCATCGCCGTGAAGATCAGAACCGGTGTCATCATCCCCGAGGCACGGAGCCGACGCACAACTTCAAGCCCGGCCCCGGTTCGAGGATGGGCCTTCTGGTCCGATCTGAGATTGAACTCCAAAAGGACCGCGTCGAATCGCGATTGTCTCAGAACGCGCAGGGCCTTCTCCAGGGTGCCAGCCGTTTCCACACAAAACCTGAAGCGCCGGAGCGACCGCGCGAGTTCGGCCGAGATTTCGGTTTCGTCGTCGATCAGAAGTATCGATTTCATACTCCAGGAACCCTTAGAGTCCTCGCTCACTGCCTGTCTTACGGGTGGTTGGGGTCGAGATGGAGGTAGGTGAAAAGCAGCGGCTTCGTGCTCGGCTTTGGGCTCCCGCCCTCCGGTTCCACCGTAATAAAGACGGCATCGAGCTCAGAGATCGTCTTCGCGTCGTTGAACTTCAGTACCCAGCGTTTCTGGTTGGCGTCGTCCTGGTAGAGCAGGCCCAGACTGATGTCGTGTCGGCCGTCAGAGCCCCGGCGTCCCCATGCCTGAAAGGACGCGTCCTTCCGGACGCCCTTTTGCTGGTCAAGATCGTAACCGTAAAAGATGAGCGATTTATCTTTGGTGTAGAAAACACGGCCAAATGGCTTCTGCGTGGCCCCGTTCTTCCCGACGTCGTAGATCTCGGCGATATAGAGGTTGCGGGCGCCGATCAGATTCCGGATGTCGCGGTCGCGCCCGAGCAGTTCCTGTTGCCGCGCAATCTCGGTGTCCTTGGTCGCGATGGCTGCATTCAGATCTTCGATCTGCGTCTTGTAGGCGAGCGATTGCGCGGTGTCCTGGGCAGACTGATCGCTCATCGCGGCGAGTCTCGCTTCCAGGGCCTGCGCGTTCGCCTGGGCCTCGGCTAATTGGCGATTCAAATCCGCGCGATCTGCGAGGCTGCGGTCGAGATCCGTGCTCCGCTGGGCAAGGTCGGTTTCGAGTTGGCGAAGTTGGTCCTTCACCTTCGCAGACTCCACTTGGCTCTGGTGGAACTCGTCGCTGAGGCTCGCAGCTTGGTCTACCCGCGACGGAACCTCTCTTGACTGGCTCGAAACGGGCAGAGTGGCCTGCTGCGCGGGGCCGGGAGCCGTTGGCGGCGCCGATGGGTGATAGGGCGCATTGGCGACAGCCGGTCCACGGCCGCGGAGGACTCCGACCAGGTAGCTGCCTATGCTGCATGCCACGAGAATCAACGCAGCAACCGCATAACGGCGCACGCGCCTCCATTTCGGGAATTCCGGCAGGACAGCTGAATGAATGCGGAGTCGTGCCGGTTCATTCTGAAGCGATTCCATCAGCCTCGCTTCCGCTTGGTCGATCGACCAGGAACCCTTCGCTAAGTCTTCCGCGGAATCCTCCTTTGAATTGTCGTGGGCCTGGGCTGCCAGGGCGGGTATCATCAGCCCCGCTACCCGGTCGTATTGTTCCTTCGCCTTCCGGCACGCATGGCAGCCGGCAAGGTGTTCCGTCAGCCTATTCAATTCCTCCGCCGTCAACTCGCCTGTTGTCGAAAGGGCGCAAAGCTCCCGAAATTCCTGGTGAGGATCTCTAGGCAACGTCCAAGCTCCGTGACTAGAGCCATTGTGTACTATTTCGCTCACTTTGACCGCAGTTTCCTGGGCAGAACGTATTTTCGCAACCGTTCCAGCCCGCGATAGTAATGACTTCTGACGTTTACTAGGGAGCGCCCGGTGAGCTCGGCGATCTCCTTGAGAGCGTAGCCCTCGAAAAAGAAGAGTTCGATGGTTTCCCGCTGCTCCGGCGTGAGTCGGGAATTGAATTTGGCCATCAACGGCTTCCCGAGGATGCCTTCGAGCGTTTGCTCGTGAAAGGCAACCTCTTGCCTGGGGTCCGCCAGTTGCAGGCCGGCATCCTTCAGTTCGTGGCTCGCGTAAAACCGCCTGGAATTGAGGTATCGCCTCCGGTCGAAGGCACGGTGATACGCCACGTGAATGATCCATGTGGTTGCTCTTCCGTAGGCTGCGTCGTACAGGGCAGCTTTACGGTAGATGAAGAGAAAGACCTCCTGGACGAGATCGTCTGCCTCCGCCTCGTCGCGCAGGATCCGGCAGGCAATGTTGCGGACGGCGCGGGCATGGCGGCGGAAGAGATGGCCGAGCGCCTCTCTTTCTCCGTCACGCACCTGTGCCAACAGCTGTTCGTCGGATGCGTCGGAAACCTGGGCAGCGGCTCCGGCTTGTTCTTCGGTCGCCGTGTCTTCGAAATGAGCCGATATCTCCGGCACGTCGCAGGCCGCCTCGCGCACTTCCGCGCTGCTCGCCAGGGCATCCGGGAAATAGGCGGCTTCAGAACTCATGCGGCCATCCTTGCGTCACGCCCTCGTTCAGTTGGCAAAACGATCAGGCACTCAAATCCTTTAAGTCACTGAATGATCGGCCGGCTCCTAATCCCATGCAACTGCATGAATTATGAAGTCAGAGATCATTTTCCTTGACGGTTAAATTCGCCAAACTTGATCTGTGTCAAAGTTGCAGATCCAACTCGGGTCGCGAATACGTGAACTACGCGATTTTTCTGGGATGAGTCGCGAAGAGTATTCAGCAAAGGTACGTCTCAGCGCGCGACGAATAGCCTCCCTCGAGTTGGGCAAAGGCTGGCCAAGACCAGCGGCGCTTGAACGAATCGCCAAATCTTTTGGCGTTGAGGTGCGAGATCTCTTTGACTTTTCCCCGTCTCGAATACTCCCCCGCAAGGCTCTTTAGGGCCTCAAATGAAAGTCCCACCGTCCGTGACTACCGACACGGTGCGTGACTCTGACAGCATTATGCACTATGCAATCATAAAATAGGAAGTCTAAGATCATTTTCTTTGAACCTTTGAGGGAGCACATTTGAGATGTGCTTGATCTAAGAGTGTCGCTCGGCCTCCGAATTGAAGAGTTAAGGACTGCGCTGCACCTCAGTCGAGAGCAACTTGCAGAGCGGGTCGGCATCGATGTTCGACAAATTGCGAACTATGAATTGTATGGGGCATGGCCCGAACCAGAGAAACTCGCTGACCTTACTCGCGGTTTGGGTATCGAGATACATGATCTTTTCGATTTCACCGAGGATCGCAAATGCCCTCGTCTGCCTTTCGATGAGAGACTCGCAAATCGGAGAAAGCGATCAGGTCGGGGTATTCCACAGCGAGCAGATATTTCTCCCGAACAGTCTTGAACGCGCTATTTGGCCAATAGAACAGATAGATTATTGAGCCTCATATGTCACAGGTTCAAATTCTCGACGATCCCTTCTCGCCATTGCACCACCAGTGCACAGCCTGAATGTTGTCAGGGTGATCGTCTCTCCAGGCCCCTCCCATACCGCGGGGGTTGATGTGATCCGGGACCACATCGCCGTAATCGGTGAACTTTTCCTTGCAGATGCCGCAATTGCCGTTTTGGGCCACGATCTTCTTGTCGAGCAACTTTCGCATTTCGCCGTTGGAGCGCAGCACCCGGTACCCGCGGGGATGCTGTGGATCGTCAATGCGGCGGATTCCCATCTGGCGCGCTCGTTTTTCCTTCGGAATGGCTTCCCGGCCACAGCACGCAAGAGAGCGGTGAATTGGGCACAGTTGATTTCGGCGGAGTCTCATCGTTTTCTCCGAGGTGGGTTTTTGTGGGTTTGATTGATTGTCTTCGGTAGGTTCGGCAGATGAACTCGAAACAGTACAATTTGGGGGACTGAAGCCGGCGTGCTGGAGGTTGATGTCGTGCCCGCACCAAACCGCACGCGATATCAGCGGATAGTGCGGCGCGCAAAGGCCTCGGTCCAGTTCGATGAGGCCTAGTTCACTAGCGCTGTTGGAGACAGCGGACTCACACCGCAGGATTGCGGAGGCATTGATTTGCACTCATCAATGCCGTCTCTTCGAAAACGTCGGTCGGACTCGTTTCCCACTTTCATGTGCCAGATGTGTGCCTGAGTCGAACGGTTTGTCTGGGGAATTCTATTGGTCAATGGCAGAACAGGCACCGCGAACCTCCCGACCGCCTTGTGTCTGAGTGGCCCTTTAATCTCGCGGCACGCTTCCTGCACACCGGCTGGCGCACGACCTCGCGAAATTCGCAATCAGACGGCCCGGGCTGGCTGATGCCGGATCAGCATACCGGTGTCTCCCGGGCGAGCCAAAGCAGCGCATTGCAGCGATAGCCAAGAGCTACGCCGCTCGGGCTGAGAACACCATCATCGCCTCGCTCGACAATGCCTCGCGCCGGGCCACTGTATTGCCGATGATCCCACGCCGAAGGAATGCTCTTCAGCTAACCTCGATCTGCGAGAAGACTGCGGTTTCCAAGGCGTTGTCGGAGAAAGAATCGACCCGCACATTGTAACGTTGGCATGTTGGCTGGCATTGTTCCTTGGGATGCTCGATAATTGCGAATACCATTCCGCGCCCGCGACGTCTTGCTAAGCGGCCTGACGAGAGACTAGCTGGAATCAGGTTATTTCCGGCGTAGAGAGCAGTTGATGGAACGGCCTGCGAAGGAGGGCTGGCAATGGGAATCACTTCCGAAACGATGTGCATTTCAGTTGCCGATCAGCCACTGAGCGCAGATACCCAGATTGCGCTGTATGGTGTGACGCGGGTTCTGGCTTCGGTGGGAAGGGCCTTTGTCTGCATGGATTCGGACTTCCGGATTGTGCATGCTTCTTATCTTCTGGACGATCTTCTGGGAAGCGGGATCTCCCGTGCTCTGATCGGACGGGGAATAGAAGAACTGCTGGGAGCCGACCTTTTTGGGTCAAGGGGGCCATTGCGGGAGGCATTGCTAGAGGGGAAAAGGCGGGAGGGATGGCGGGCCACTTTGCAATTCAAAGACACCGCGTCGCGGCTGGTGTCGATCACTGCGGCTCCTCTGGGGCATGAAGCTTCGAACATCTGTGATCCGCGAATGAGGTATGTGGTTCTTCTTCGCCCAGCTGAAGAAGATCAGATGTGCTCGAATTCGCCTGCATTCTATTCGGACGCAATCGCCTGCTCACCGGCCATGC
>Ga0307375_10003085_pt1 | contig 16613 bp, 16 predicted proteins | sample TR1MG_FD_202531 | JGI IMG/M metagenome (GOLD analysis project Ga0307375, IMG submission 202531) | Soil microbial communities from Risofladan, Vaasa, Finland - TR-1 | ecosystem: Environmental > Terrestrial > Soil > Coastal area > Acid sulfate soil | place: Finland: Risofladan, Vaasa | collected... | reverse complement strand
GCGAACGTGCGTTCATTCACGTAGTTCAGCGTGTGCTTAGGAGCGTTATGAGTGTAAGTGCCCTTCCAGGCACGCTTGTAGAGATTCCAAAAACTCTCAATGCTGTTGGTGTGGACATCACCATTCACGTATTCGTATTCGCTGTGACGTACGGACTTGTGCTGAAAATCCTTCGCGAGTCCAACGTACGTGCGAGCCTGATCGGTATACACAGTCGCGCCGGACTCGACCCAAGCGCGAACATTGGCTTGAATTGTCTTGCTACTGACAACATCGACTACGGCCGCAGTGAGTTGGCCGCCACGCTCTAATGCACCCTGAATCGCTACTTTGTCTGTCCCGCCGGTTCCGTGAATCTTGCGGGCACGCTCAGACCTGTGCATGTTCTTACCGAGTCCACCGACGTAAGTCTCGTCCACCTCTACGGTGCCGCTCAACTTCTGAAAGGTTCCCGAAGCCATAGCCAAGCGAATACGGTGATTCATAAACCATGCAGTCTTTTGGGTGACACCAAGCGCGCGGCCCAATTCATGTGAAGAGATTCCGTTTTTCGAGTTGGCGATCAGCCAAATCGCGGGAAGCCACCTGTCAAAGCCGAGTGACGAGTCCTCAAAGATGGTTCCGACTTTGATACTGAATTGACGCTTACAGCCCTTGCACTTCCAAATCTTCCGAGTAGTCAGAAATGAAGTTTCATCGTATCCGCAACGCGGGCAAACAATGGCACCATCGGGCCAGCGAAGACCCTTCATAAACTCGAAGCAACGCTCGTCATCTGCAAAGTATCGGATAGCCTCAATGAGGTTGGTGGGCTGCTTTTCTGTCATCTTGGTCATGCATTAAGTATCTCAGACGGGTGTGACATGTATATCAGTCCCCTGCCTAGCCATCGCCAGTCTCGCACATGCGGGGGAGAATTCCAAACACGACTGGTAGAATATCCGTATGCCACGCAACGCCTTCGATGGCTACGACGAGCCAGTCAACATTGACATGGAGCCCGAAGAGGCGTTGAAGTTGCTGCTTACCAATTCCGCATCGGGACTATCTAGCTCTGCGGAGCCTGAAGTTCAACCCACGGAAGAATTACCCATTGAGACTCTGGGATAGAGACAAATTCCTCTGTGTCGTTGAAACGAAACTTGATCGTCAGAATTTTTCCGACGTATGGTAACGGATCGCCGCCCAGTTCGTCGTTTGACACAAGCATGCGGAGCGTGTTGCCGGACACCCGCTGGTTCACAATTTCGGTCACATCTTTCATGGTCATCCCCATGCCGTAACGAGCTTCGATTATCTCCAAGCCACCTTTCGGCGCAACTACACGGACTAGAAAAGCCTGGTTTCTACTACCCACTGCCGCCATCAACATCGCGCCCTCTGGCAGCGTGATCGAGCTCGACGGACTGGGGGGAACATTAAGGACAAAGGGCCACCGAAAGTGCTCTCCCACTTTCTCTATCCACCCCGCTACCCTGGGGTGACTCCCGAGCGACCACAACAAAATCGCCATGCAAAGGGCGCAGACGCCCCAAAGGAAGTGCTGGACGAAACCGAGTCCCAGTAAGGCCGTAGTCAGGATCGTCAGCACGATCTGACCCGTACCTTTGTGTTTCCATTCTCCTGGGGTTGCCATTCGGATACCCTATCCCGCGTTGGGTTTGCCATGTTACACGTCACCGAGTAGCCACTCGCGGTGACACCCGCCAGTGGTCCTATCGTCAAAGGGGAAAGGAGCTCCATGTGCGGTCGCGTCGCCCTCTTTAGTCCCCCCGCGCGCCTCGCTCGGCTGCTGGACGCCGCGCTGGCGGCAGGCATCGAACCCGAGGGTCACCCGAGTTGGAACGTCGGTCCCCTCCAGCACCTCTACGCCGTGCACCACCACGACACGGCGCGGATCCTCGACCGCTACCGCTGGGGTCTCGTGCCGAGTTGGTCGAAGGATCCCTCCATCGCCAACCGGCTCTTCAACGCCCGAGGCGAGACGGTCGCCCAAAAGCCATCGTTTCGCAGCGCCTTCGCCAAGCGACCCTGCGTGGTGCCCGTCGACGGCTTCTACGAATGGGACCACCGAACCGGACACGACAAGCAGCCTCACTACTTCATCCGGCGCGACGAGCAACCCCTGCTCCTGGCCGGACTCTACGAGTTCTGGCGCGACCCCGCGGCGCCGAGCGAGAGCCCAGCCCTGCAGACGTGCACGGTCATCACCACCGAGCCGGGCGACGACATGGACGAGCTGCACGATCGAATGCCGGTCATACTCGAGCTCGACGACGTGGACCAGTGGCTCAACGTGCACGACTACGCGCCCGAGGAGCGGGCGCTCCTCCTGCGCCCGACCCCCGCGGGCACGCTCACGCACTACGGCGTCGATCGCGCGGTGGGCTCGATCCGCAACGACGGGCCGCAACTCATCGAACCGGCGGAGGCGCCCGGTCTCTTCTAGTGCTAGACCGAATTTGTCGATAGGAGTACGTTGTGAGCGCGTTCGAGCCCCCCAGCGGAGCGGACCACGAGCCCGGTGTCCCGCGAACCGAACAGGGACGTGTCGGTGGCGTGCCCTACGACCTTCGTCGTCCGACACTCGCCAAGACCCGGTCGCGGTACTGGAACCCCGACGACCCGCGACTGCTCACGCCCAAGGTCTTTGGCGTTGGCTGGACCATCAACCTCTACTGGCTGGCGCATCCCGGTCGGTGGCGACGAGTCCGCCGCCATATCCCCTGACGGCTGTCGACGCGCCGCGTCGGGGGTGCTGCAACGACGCGCATTGGTGACCTTGGACCCTGACGGGGCCCCGGGGCCCGTGCCACGCTGAAGGATGGAGGCGCGACATGCCCCACAACGACGAGCAAGGCGAGAGGTCGCTGCCGGTGTCGGCGGGGTCTGGGGCAAGCGGCGACGGACTCTCGGATGCCGAGGCACTACGGCGACGCTCCCAGAGTGGTCCCAACAAGATCCCCGAGCACCGCGCGACCCCGGTGTGGCGCCGGTTCGCACGGCAGTTGGTGCAGTTCTTCGCACTGATGCTCTGGGTCGCCGGAGTCCTCTCGTTCGCGGTGGGCGAGCCAGCGCTCGGCATCGCGATCTTCTCGGTGATCGTCATCAACGCGACCTTTGCCTTCGCCCAGGAGTTCCGGGCCGAGCGAGCCGCACAAGGATTACGAGACCTGTTGCCACGACGCGCAACGGTCATCCGCGAGCGTGTTCGCCGCGAGATCGACGCTGCGGACCTGGTCGTGGGCGATCTCGTGGTGCTGCGCTCGGGTGACCGCATCTCGGCGGACATGACCGTGCGTCAGTCACAGAATCTCTCGATCGACACCTCAATGCTGAGTGGCGAGAGCGTACCGAACGCAACGCAAGTTGGCGACCCACTCTTCGCTGGCTGTTTCGTTGTCGGGGGTGAGGCCACGGCGGTGGTCGAGGCGGTGGGGGCGCACACGCGTCTCGCCGCCATCAGCAGCCTCACTCAGCGCGAGCACCGGCCGCGGAGTCCGCTGGAGCATGAGCTAGGTCACGTCGTGCACGTCATCGCGCTGATCGCGGTGGCGGTGGGGGTGAGTTTCTTCGTGCTCTCGCTCCTGATCGGGGCGTCGGTGCGTGACGGATTCCTCTTCGCGGTCGGCGTGACCGTGGCTCTGGTGCCCGAGGGCCTGCTGCCGACGGTGACGCTGTCGCTCGCCGTGGGCGCCCAAACAATGGCACGCCACCACGCCCTCGTTCGCCGTCTGGAATCGGTCGAGACACTTGGTTCGACAACGTTCATCTGCGTCGACAAGACCGGAACGATCACGCACAATCAGATGTCGGTGATCGAGGTTTGGATGCCGTCGGGGTCCGCAACGATCGCGGGGGTGGGCTACGAGCCGACCGGCACAGTGAGCGCCCTCGAGGCACCGCGCGCTGCGCTGAGTGAGCTCGCGCGCGCCGGCGCGCGCTGCTCGCAAGACCGCGCCGTCGAGCGCAACGGCCAGTGGATCCCCGACGGGGACCCGACCGAAGCAGCGCTTTTTGCGCTCGCTCGCCGCGTCGGCGTCGACGTCGATGCCGACGTGGCGTCATCCCCGCTGGTGCGCCAGATTCCCTTCGACGAGCATCGGCGAATGATGTCGGTGATCATTGACGGACAGGTGCTCGTGAAGGGGGCGCCCGAGAACGTCCTGGCGCGCAGCGCGAGGTGCGAAGGGGCCCAACACGCGCTCGAGCAGATGACGCGCCGGGGGCTTCGCGTACTCGCCGTGGCGGCGCGCCCGCTCGGATCGAGCACGCCCGACGCATCGGCGTCGCAACTCGAGAGCCAGCTGAGACTCCTCGGGTTCGTGGGCATCGAGGACCCCCCGCGCGAGGGCGTGCGCGAGGCGCTGGTCGAGTGCCGCGCCGACGGCATCAGAGTGGCCATGCTCACCGGGGACAATCCCGAGACAGCCCGGGCCATTGCCCAACAAGTTGGGCTCATTCCCGAGGGCGGCCTCGTGGTGATCGGCGCCGACCTGCCCTCGGACGCGGCGCTACTTGGAGCGATGCTCGACCGCGAGGACGGCGTCGTCATCAGTCGCGTAACACCGGAGGACAAACTGCGCATCGCCCTCGCGCTGCAACAGCGCGGTCACGTGGTGGCGATGACGGGTGACGGCGTAAACGACGGGCCGGCTCTGCAGGCCGCGGACATCGGCGTGGCAATGGGTGAAAACGGAACCGACGTCGCACGCGCCGCGGCAGACCTGGTGCTGTTGGACGACAACTTCACCACGATCTTCGCAGCGGTGCGTCACGGTCGCATCACCTTCTCGAACATGCGCCGCTTCCTCACGTACCACCTCGTGTCCAACGTGGCGGAGCTGACACCCTTCGTGATCTGGGCGCTGTCGGGGGGTCGCTTCCCCTTGGCCCTGGGCGTCCTGCAGATCCTGAGTTTCGACGTGGGAAGCGACATCCTCCCGGCGTTGGCCCTGGGCGTCGAACACGGGCCGGCCGTGCTCCACCAACCCCTGAGTGGACGCCACCTGATCGATCGACAATTGCTGACGCGGGTGTTCGTGGTGCTGGGACTCTCGGAGTCCGTCCTCGAGATGACGGCCTTCACCCTGTCGCTCGTCGCCCTCGGCTGGCTCCCCGGCCACGCGTTTCCCGACGGCGCGGCACTACGTGCGGCCTCGGGCAGTGCCTTCGCCGCCGTCGTCATGGGTCAAATCGGCGCCGCCTTCGCGTGTCGCAGTTCGTCGCGCTGGCCGGGACGACTCGGGTGGACGTCCAACCGCCTCCTGATCGTCGGCGTCGCCGTGTCGCTCGGGTTGCTCGCTACGCTGCTCTTCGTGAAGCCGCTGGCCTCACTGCTGGGGCAGGGTCCGCCGCCGCTGGTGGGCTGGGTCGTCGCGTTCGCGAGCCCCCCGATCATGCTCGGCGTCGATGCGCTGCACAAGCGAGTGCGTCGGCGCTTCGTGGTCACTGAGCAACCTCGGACCTTCACGGTGCTCGCGGGTGCGCATCGCGTTCCGCCCGCGTGACCGGCCCCGCAGGCCTTCACCGCTCGCGCGGTCCCGAGGTGAGACGAGCGCACAAAACGAAAACCCCGAGTGACCAGTGAGCCGAAACTCGCCAGCCCCTCGGGGTTTCCGAAGGCACGTCGCCCCGTGGCCCGTGTCGGACAGGCCACCGTTTGACGGCGGGTACTTCACGTCATTCGTCGTGCGAACAGCGGACCGAACTCCGCTGCCCGGTGGAGGCTCCGTTCCTCTTGCGAGGCCCCTTACCTCTCCGTCGGTTTCCCCTTGCGGTTCCCCCGATCGTCGACCGGTACTACGTGAACTACGAGGATCACTGTGCCAGAGTGGCGAGGGTCACGTAGGGAAAAATTGGCAATTGACATACTTTTGCCCAGTAATTGTGCTAGTTATCCACCGATTTCGGTCGCAACGCGGCATCTTTCAACCAGTAAAGCGCATGTTTTCCACAGGCTGCGGTGATTCGGGGATTCCCCCGTGCGCGTGCGCGGCTCCCCAACGCGCGCGCCGGCCGAGTAAGGGCTCTCGCGGGCCGGTCAAACACTTCGAAATTCAATTTCCAAAGAGACATGGGAAGACCGATCAACGCGAACCTTTTCGATGGATGACCGCACGGCGCAATGTGGCCCCCAAGGAAGAACCGCGTGGTCGAGACGCTCATAGTCCGTGCGCTACGCCCAAGGAAGCGGTGGTAAAATTCCTGTCAAAAGCCAGGATTTTGAGTATTTTGGCCCTACCCCTTCGGCCGCTGTCGGACCGATGCTGGCAATACTCGCCCGTGACGCAGGGCCAAGAGCGAGCGTAGCCTCAGGAGCGGACATGGACCAGAACATCCGACTTGGCAAGATCCGCGGCATTCCCATAGGCGCCAACTGGAGCGTGCTGGTCATCTTCCTTCTCGTCGCCTGGGAGCTATCTGATCTCATACTGCCCACCTACCACCCCAACGCCGCCACCGCCACGTACTGGGTCGTGGGTGTGGCGACCACGTTGCTCTTCTTCGCCTCACTGCTCGCCCACGAGGCCTCGCACGCGCTGGTCGCCAGGCGAAACGGCGTCGGGGTGCGCCGGATCACGCTGTGGCTCTTCGGTGGCGTCTCAGAACTCGAGAGCGACGCCCTCACGCCGGGCGCGGACTTTCGCATCGCCATCATGGGGCCGCTGGTCAGCTTCGTGCTGTCGGGTGCGTTCGCGCTGCTCACGGTCGTTCTGCACTCGAGCGGCTACGGCGTGGTGGTCTCCGCCTTGGGGTGGCTGGCGTGGATGAACCTGATGCTCGGCGTCTTCAACCTCGTGCCGGGGGCACCACTCGACGGAGGACGGGTCCTGCGCTCCATCCTGTGGCAGCGAAGTGGCGACCGGGTGCGCGCCGCCACGAGCGCGGCGCACGCCGGGCAGGTGGTGGGCTACATCCTCGTCGCGCTGGGCCTTTGGGAGATCCTGGTACTGGGCATCTTCGGCCTGTGGTTCGTCTTCCTTGGCTGGTTCCTCCTCTCGGCGGCGCGCTCCGAGGAGAGCTCGGTCGTGATGCGCTCGTCGCTAAGCAACGTTCACGCTCGCGACATCATGACGAGCGATCCGGTCACCTTCGCCGCCACGACCACCGTGGCCGACCTACTCGAGAGCCACCTGCACCAGCACCGCTTTGGCACGTACCCGCTGGTGGACGCGGACGGACAGTTCGTGGGCCTCACCACCATCGCCCGGATCCGCCAGGTGCCACCCGATCGACGCGCGCAGACTCAACTCATCGACGTCGCCGAACCACGGGCCAGTGTGCCGATGGCTCGTCCCAACGAGGCGCTGCCGGACGTACTGCAGCGGATGCAGCTCTCGCCCGACGGGCGCGCCCTGATCCTCGACGACGCGGGCCAACTGGTGGGCATCATCTCGCCCAGCGACGTCGCGCGCTACGTGCAGCTCAACATGATTCGTTCCCAAGGTCTGGTCAAGCGACGAAGCTGATCCGTTCGAGAACGGACCGCGAGCCGCGCACGCGCCGGTAGGTTGGTTCGATGAGCACCGCCAGGGATCTGACGTCGACGCGCGACCACGAGGTCGCGGCGCCGAGGTCGAGTTTTCGCGGCGACATCCAGGGCCTGCGCGCGCTCGCGGTGCTGCTGGTCGTGCTGGCGCATGCGGGCGTCCCACACTTCGCGGGCGGCTACATCGGCGTCGACGTGTTCTTCGTCATCAGCGGCTACGTGATCACCGGGCTCCTGCTGCGCCAGCCCACCACGTCGCTCACGAGAAACCTGAAGGTGTTCTACGCACGGCGCATTCGCCGGATCATCCCCGCCGCCACCTCGGTGCTCGTCGCCACGGTCATCGCCACGTACCTCTGGCTCGGCCCCTACACGGGGGTTACCTTGTTGAGCGACGTGCGTTGGGCGTCGCTCTTCGCGGCGAACTGGCACTTCATCGCGAACAGCAGCGGCTACTTCATTCCCGGCGTGCCACCGTCGCTGGTCACCCACTACTGGTCACTCGCGGTCGAAGAGCAGTTCTACATCGTCTTCCCACTCCTCGTGTTCGGCCTCGGCGCGCTCGTCGGCGTGCGGCGTCGGCGCGTCGCGCTGACGATCACTCTCGCCCTCGCTGTCATCGTCTCGTCGTGGTGGTCGATCCACCTGTCGAACGTCAACGCGGTCCAGGCCTACTACTCGCCCTTCACCCGTTTCTGGGAGCTGGCCCTGGGCGGTCTGCTGGTCCTCGCACCGCGGGCCTGGACCGAGCGCTCTCCGCGAACGAACGCGGTGCTGGGTTACCTCGCCCTCGTGGTCATCATCGTCGCCGCGACGCGTTTTGGCGACACCAGCGTGTACCCGGGCTCGTTGGCGTGGTGGCCGTGTGGCGCGACGGCAGTGCTGCTGTGGACTGGTCAGAGCCGGGCGAAGTTGAACTCGTCCGCGTGGCTCGCCAGTGCACCGCTGCAGTACGTGGGTAACGTGTCCTACTCGTTCTACCTGTGGCACTACCTGTGGCTGATGTTGCCCCTGCAGTACGCCACGACGCCGATGGCACCGCTCTCGCGGGTGCTGCAGGTGCTGGGCGCGTTCGCCTGCGCGGTGATCTCCTATCACTTCTTCGAGAATCCAATTCGCCATTCCAAATGGCTTGATCAGAAGCCATATCGCGCCGGTGTGCTGCTCGTGGGCTGCCTAGCGGTCACCTGGGGCGTCACCTTCATCTACGCCGCCGCGTAGGCGCCAGGTCGCCTACTTGGTGAAGTTCATCGGGTACCGGGCGGTCGCCGGGAGTCCGTAACGCGCGCGCATCTCATTGATGACGTAGGTGGCCAGCACGTTCTGGCCAACCGAGGTGAAGTGAATGCCGTCGGACGCGCGAAGCACCTGAGACGTGCCGTTCACCTTGGCGCTGAACTCGAACTGCCCGTGGGCGTTCGCGAAGTACTTCCACGTCGGCAGAAACGTCACGTTGCGCTTGGTGCCAGCCACCTTGGCGAAGGTCGAATTGATGATCTGCATCCCCTGGCGATAGCCGTTGGGGTACATGATCGGCATGCCGACCCACAACACGGCACAGTGCTGGGCGACCGCTTCGTTCATCATCGTGGCGACATCCTCTGAGTACTGTCGCACCCACGTTGACGAACCGAACGGCGCGGCGTGCCCGTTGACATTCATGCCCTGTTCGTCGTTGCCCCCGAGTAGCACGACGAGCAGCTGGGGGTGGTACTGAGAGAGGAAGAGCTTGAGGTGCCGCGGCCAGCTGTAGTACCACGAGTTGGCGAGTCCGGTGATCGACTTGCCCTTCTGAATGAGATTGATGTGCCTGGAATCCTGCAGTTGCCACGCGAGTCCGCCGCCCATGTCGGTGCCGAGCGAATCACCGATGACCAGTACGTTGAACTTCCCGTCGCGGCGCGCGGTGAGGGGCTCGGGCACCGTCGTGGTCGTCGTGGGTCGGCTCGTGCGCGACGTGGCGGTTCGATGCCGAGTACTCGTGGTCTGGCCCGCGTGGGCTGGCTCACTCGTTGCCAATGTCAATACGACGATGGTCGCACAGAGTGCACCGAGGACCCGGCGCAGTCGCGGCACCAACTCGGGTCGAGGTCGGGAGTTCAATTCATCACCTTCGTAGTGCGCACTACTTCGAACCTATCGGACCTCGCGGCGAGCCAAAGCGCGCCCAACGCCATTGAGCGCGACCGAGTCGTCCGTGAGAAGTTGACGGGTGTCCTACTCAGTTGCCGATGCCGGCGAGTGGCTCGCCACCCCACGACCCGCGCTCGCCCCCCACGATCAACGAAACAGTGTCGCTCCACCCCGTGCGGCACCGAGCGGGTCCGGCGAGACCAAACTGGCGACGGTAGGTTGATACCCCCTAGGGTATAGCACTTGAAGTTAAACACGGCGGGGTTCGAGGATCTCGATGAGCCTCGTCACCGGTCAAGAGAGGACGATCATTGTGTGCAGGCGCATCAAGTGCTCCAAGTGTGGGCGACCGACGTGGGCGGGCTGTGGTCAGCACGTCAACCAGGTGCTGGCGGGTGTACCCAAGTCCAAGCGCTGCAACTGCGCCGAGACGGGCTTGGATTCGAAGATCAAGAAGGCACTCACCGAAGGCTGGCTGGGCCGGTTCTTGGGGAGTTGACTTCTGTCTTCGACAGTCCGTGGTGCTTGCGGGCGGCGAATTTCAATCTCAATTACGGTGCACGCACCACAGTCTCAATACCCGCTCCAACGGTCACCGTGTAGAACTCAGAGTCTTGTTGCGGCTCAACCTCGGTGATTCGCACACCATCGTCGAGATGGAGCGCACTGCTACTCCAGTGTCACCGCGTCGAACATCACCACCGGATCATTCAGCGATACGACCATCGTCGGCGACATGAGACGGTGCGACTCCTCGCTGAGACGCACCACGGTGCCCCACGCGGCGAAACCTATCGCGTGAGGTGCGAAGGACATCGGTCCCTCGACGATCTTCACTTCGACAACCCCGGCACCCTTCATCGACAATGCTGATTCCTGCATTCTCTCCATGGCCAACTCGCGAGCCGAGTACATCGCCTCGGTGTAATTGGTCAGCTCGACGTTCTGGGACTGCTGGGCGAGCGCCATGCCCACCGTACGACGCGGTGCGTACACGAAACTCGCTCCGGTGGCGAGGCCGCGTGGTTCCCATCCCGCGAGCATGAGCCGCGAGAAGTCCCGGGCGGAGAGGTCCGAGACGAAGACCTGATCGGCACCGAGGGCCCCGGCACCGGCCGGTCGCACGGCGGTGCCCAGCAGGGACACCTCGGTGTGACTGGGATGGACCGATCGTTCGATGGCCACGCCGACGACCCCGTGCGCGCCCACGGCCGCGGCGTCGTGGTGAATCCGATTGATCGCGTTGGCGAAGGCGTGCGCGTGCGCCTCGGTGGCGGTGGCGATCTCACCCTGTCCCCAACTCCACAGACCCGCGGGCGTAGAGAAGGCGGAGTAGCCGCTTACCAACTCAACCGGCTCCCAACCAATGGCGTGGAGATTCAACTCCTCGTCCATCGTGAGGTCCGACGTCGTCGACGCACCACGGTCCGCGCGCGGTGTCGTGGTCGCGACCGCGTGGCGCACCAGTGCAGCGAGGTCGCGAGCACCACCCGGGATGTTCGCGGCGCTCACGAGAGGCGTACCGTCGGCTGAGGCGTGGCCAACGCCTGGAAAGCGCCTACGCGACGAAGTCGGTTGCCGCGCAGTAGTGCCTGGATCTCGAGATCGCCGCGTTCGTACTCGTGCTCAACCACGCGAAGTTGCACGCCGTGCAGTTCGTCGCCGTGCAGTTCGTCGCGTGCGTTGGCGCGCACGAGTTCGCGCACCTGGCCGTGGGCGCGAACCGTCTGCTCGATCTCGACCGCTCCGACACCGGGCGACCATCCGCCCAGCCCGCCACCACCCATGAGGTACTCCGTGATGCAGTAGGCCCAGACCCGGACCGAGGCGATCGTAGCCACGACCGAGACCGGCGCGAAGCCTGCTTCAAAGGACTTCGCGAGGCGTTGACCCGCGAGGTAGGTGGTCCAGGGAGCTGTCGTCGGCGCGGGGGCGCCCGCCACGCGCACGGCGGTGCCGCGCACGTGGTACTCGATGACGCCGGCGCCGACGAGGGTGGTCTCACTGTCCAGCACTCCGACGACGCCGTGCGCGCCAAGGGCCGTGGCTTCGTCGAGCATGCGCGCGAGGGCCTTGGAGAAGCCCTCGCGCCACGACTGTTCGATCCAGCGCTGTTCGTAGTTCTGACCCCACATCCGGTGCTCGCCCGACACCATGCCGTGAGGGCACTGGTAGTTCTCGACGTAGCCGCCCTGAGCGGTGAACGGAGAGAGATTTCGCTGCAGGCCCACGGCGTAGTTGCTGGACTGCATCGCGCAAAAGCCCTGGACCAGGCCCACCGGCTCGAGCCCCATGGTGAGACAGGCGGCGAAGTCGGACACCGAAAGCCCCGAGGAGAAGCCCGGCGCGCTCGACGCGGGGCGGTCGCTAGACGAACTGGTCATCAGTTGTCGAGCGAGATGATGGTCGTCGGTGCAACAAGGGTGACGGGACTGTCCGTCTTGGTGACCGCGGTGCCGAGCGCGAGGAACTCAATCGTGTGCGAACCCCACTGGTGCGACTTCTCCTCGAGGCGCACCCCGACGATGCCGCTCGCGCCAAGGCGGTTCGACTCGTCCTGCATTCGCGTCATCGCGAGTTCACGTGCCTCGTAGAGCGCCTGGGTGAAGTTGGGCAACTCGACGTTCTGACCCGTCGAACCGAGAGTCTGTCCCAGCCCACGATGGGCGATGTGATAGACGCAAGTCCCCATGACGAGCCCCTGGGGGGCGTAGCCGGTCTGGGCGAGCGTCCAGAAGTCCTGACCCGAGAGGTCGGAGGTGAAGGGTTTCCCGAGCTTGTTGCGACGCGACACGCCGTCTTCGGCCTTCACTGCGGTGCCCACGGCAATGAACTCCGCCGCGTCCTTGCCCCACTCGTAGTAATTCACGTCGAGGCGCACGCCGACGACGCCGTCGGCGCCGAGCTCCGCGGCCTCTTCCTCCATGCGGGTCATCGCGAGTTCACGGGCGTTGTACATCGCCTCAGTGAGTTTGGTCATCTCCTGGCTCTGACTCCACTTACGGGTCTGGATCCCGGTGTGATAGATCGACGAACCCATGACCAGGCCGACCGGGTGAAACCCCGCCTCTTTGACGAGGAGGAACTCGTTCACCGAGAGGTCGGACGTGAAGAGTCCGTGCTCGAGCTCCTCGAGGCGATGTTCGGTGGCCTCGGGGAGGTCATTGACGTGGTCACTCATTGTTGTCCTCCGATAACGAGGTGCTCGAGGGCCCGACGGGCCTTATCGCTCCTCACTGCTTCGTCGGCGAGGGTCGCCACGAGTCGAGATATCCATTCGTCGGTGTCGAGGGACTCGCTACGAATCCGAATTCCCCCGGACAGGTGCGCCACCGAGCATCGAAGTCGTGCACCATCGAGGGCCGCCTCGAAGTGTTCGTCACCCAGCATGATCTGGACCGACGCGATGGCGTCCGACTTTCGAAAGCGTCCACCCGCGAACGTGGTGTGGAGTCGATCACCCAGCGCGTCGGCCAAGCCGATGGCGAGGGCCCGCAACAGTGCCTGGACATCGGTACCATTCGCCCGCAGCGTCGCCGCCGCGAGGGCGAGGTCGTACGAGTCGTCATCAGGAGCCACGCGGCGACCTTACCTCGCGATCCACGGCGCCACCCGTCGCCCGACCTCTGCTCGGAGAAGATGGCATCGGGTTCAGCGAGCGGGTCGAGAGCCGCGACATCACCGACCGTGGCCCGGGCGCGATCGTGATCGCGCCACCGAAGCAAAACGGTACGTCGCAGTCCGGACGGCTCCCTCTACCGGTCTCATGCCGTCACTCGGATCGGTGCGAGACGCGTTCGACAATACGATGCTGGTGCCCTTCCAGTCGAGCCCGCAGATCGAGCTCCTGGACCACAAGAGGTGAATGGCCCGGCTCGAACTGCCAAACGCCATGTTCGAGCACATCAAAGCCCTCGGCAGTCGACAGCAGCGTCACTCGAGTCTTGGCTACGTCTCACGGGTCGAGATCGAGGCAACGCAACGAAAGGGGCAAACCGCCTGACCTCGGGGCCGAACGAGGTCAGATTCTCCTGGGCAAGTCATGCCGTCGAGCAAAGCGGGGACGGAGCGGGCCTAGAGCCTTCGTAACCGAGCCCGCATGGACCTTCTCCTCGAGCTGGTGCGCCTGCACATCAGCAAGGTGGTCCCTCGGGACATGTGCTCCACGAATATCGGCAAGCACGTGAAAGCAAATGGGGCAAGACCTGCGACAACCCTCAAACGGTGAGATCCTCTGGGGACTTCCAGTCGTCGACCGTGGGCTGTCCTGACTACCCGATGAAAAAGCCTTCTTTCAGTGGGCCACCGGCCTCACCAAGAACAGTCTCGCTTCTGCTGACCAGATGAGCAACCCGCCCAGTGGCCACGGCCTCTCGATGAGCCAATAGCAGTTCCTTGGCCAGTACAGCGTCCGCCGATCGCAGTTGGCGCACAACCCACTTCCCGCGACCTTGCCAACTGCCCCTCAAGCTCAGAGCAAGTTCGGCAGTCATCAGCAGTACCTGCCCGGCTACAGCGTCACGTTCATCTGGGTCACTGGCTCCGACAAGGTCTTCCAAAGCATCGGTGAGTGCGTACCTTCGTTGCTCCAACTGTTCTGTCGTCCATGGTTCAGGACCTTGAGCAACCCAGCGTCTCGCCTGCGCTTGAGTGGTCTCAGTCTCCGGACCGGTCAGTGCGACACCCGTGGCCAGCATGTGGGCCAGCGTGCAGCGGCCCTCGGAGCGTTCTCGCTCGAACCAATACAACTGTGAGTCGGAGGTGTGGACGAATAGTTCGACCGGGATCTCTTCGACCCGTATGGTTTCGCGGTAAGGAGCGGGTGGCCCATCGAGCAGGACGACAATGTCAAGGTCACTCGTGGCGGTGGCGGTCCCATCCGCGGAACTTCCCGCAAGCACAGCCACAAGGGCGTCGGGGAACCGGTCAGCAACTATCGACCTGGCCGACTCCAAGGCATTGATGCGCGACCGAACGCCTTCATTGTTGTACGGCGCACCTGGTTGTCCAGCGTCGTTCATGGTGAAGACTGTACATACGAGCGATTGGCAAGGGTGACGAGACCAGCCCTCGATCTTTCGACGGCTCGCCGCTGACAATCGACCCGGACGTCTTACGGATCGATTCAAGGACTGCACATGGGAATGAGCTCCATCTCGGCGTAAAGATGCTGGTCACGGCGCCATAGGGAGATGCCTCCAACGTCCGACTCGTGAAGAGATGCGCAGGTTTTCGTTCGTGAGCGCTGACGCGCTGGAGTTGGCGTTCGTTGCACTCGTCGCCCTACTTCGGCGAGTGCCAGCGGACGCTGACCCAGCTCAACAGCGATGGGCAACATGGCGCTGCCCGCGTCACCGGTTGGCCGAGCGACGACGCACTCGCTCCTGACGCCGCGTGGGCGGCAGGTTCACTTCGTCCGCGGTAACCCCGCCCGCCGGGGGTTCCCTCCGCCGCGATTCGTCGAAGGACCTTGCGAACCGAGCGACTGGGTGAAATGCGCCCGCAGCGCGGGGCCGAGATGCTCGTCCTCAAGACCAAGATCAATGATCGTCTTCAAGTACTCGAGCTTGTCTCCTGTGTCGAAGTAGCGAGCATTCTCAATCTCGTATCCGAGAAGGAAGTTACCGTCATCGATCGAGAGCTGCATCGCATCCTGCAGTGAAAGCTCTTCACCAGGACCAAGTTCGGAGGCACGCTCGCTGAGGCACCCCAGTATCGTCGGCGTGAAGAGGTAACTGCTCACGCTCGCGAGATCCGACGGCGCGTTGGATCGGCCGGGCTTCTCAACGATCGATTCGATCTTCAAGATACCTGGCTCGATCTCCTTGCCCCCTACGTACCCGTAGCGCGTGTAGTCGTCGTCGTCATCCGCACGAATACACGACAGCACTCCGAGGCCCGTTCGCTCGTGGAGGGCGACCATCTGGCTGAATCGCCCGGGAGTAGCGCGGATGAAGTCGTCCCCGAAGGTGTAGATGAAAGGCTCATCACCGATTAGGTGCGCAGCGTTAAGAAGAGGCGTACCGTTGCCGTTCGGACCCTTTTGGCGCATGTAGGCAAAATTTGCCAGGTTGGCGATGTGCTCAACCTCCTTCAACAGCCTCCTTTTGGGACCCTTGAGGGCAACTACAAGCTCCTGGCTCGGCTCCGCGAAGTGGTCCTCGATCGAACGCTTGTGGTATCCGGTAACGATTACGATGTCTTCGATCCCGGCCTCAACGAGCTCCTCGACGATGTACTGAATGATCGGCTTGTCGAGGATCGGCAGCATTTCCTTTGGCATTGCCTTGGTTTGGGGGAGGAATCGCGTTCCGAGACCAGCCGCTGCAATGACAGCTTTGCGTATCAAGTGGATCTCCCGTTCCCGCGAACTCGAACTGCTAGTGATGCACTCAATCTGCCCAATTGCGGCGTCTCTCATGCCACGGTTCTACAATACGGCGCAAACTACCCGGGCTTCCGCTGTCCGGAGGGCAATGACCTCAGCACGAAAGTCGCGGGCCGATCGCCGTGCCAATTCGGTGGACCTTGAGGGCACAATAAGAACCCGCCGCCGATGTCCCGGCCTAAAAAGTGTGAAACCTACTTACGCCCGAATCGTCCTAGGCGAAGGAACCGGAACTTGCCGACCATCCGTTCTGGCGGCGTCCATCCAAGCCTCAACGGCAACCTCGACCTCTTCAACCGCCGCCTGTGGAGTGGAACCGTGTCCCGTGCAGAGCGGTAGATCTGGAATATTGGCAATCCAAATCTGATCTTCGTCGCTCCAAAACACTTCAATCGGATAACTCTGCGTCATCGGCCCTCCTTCAACTTCAAATTGTACTGGCGTATCAAGTTGGCAACCTGTCGAACCTGGTCCAGCTTGTCCGTGGCCATGAGAAAGTATCCACTGGTGGCCAACTGAGGTCCCCGCTGGTGGCCACGAAAAGTCCCCACTGGTGGCCAGGAAAAGTCCCCGCCCTTCATTGAGCATCCAACCGCAGTG
>Ga0307375_10003084_pt1 | contig 16625 bp, 6 predicted proteins | sample TR1MG_FD_202531 | JGI IMG/M metagenome (GOLD analysis project Ga0307375, IMG submission 202531) | Soil microbial communities from Risofladan, Vaasa, Finland - TR-1 | ecosystem: Environmental > Terrestrial > Soil > Coastal area > Acid sulfate soil | place: Finland: Risofladan, Vaasa | collected... | reverse complement strand
GGGACAAGTGGCGAGAAGTACTGCATTCCGAGCGACTCCGCAGCAGCCAGCCGGTCCCACGCCTCAAGCACCAACCGTTGGGTACGGTATTCGCCAAAGGAGCGGGCTTCGCTGTTTTTGAGTACGCGAAAGGTTTCACTAGGATAGTCGTCGCCCATGACTTCTGCAGGGTCGAGGATATAGCGCAGTTCGTTGCGGGTCAGACCGTAGAGTCGAGCGTAGTACGCGTCGAGTTCGGCGCGGAGCAATGCGCGGCGGTTGGGGTTCCATTCAAATGGGGCGCCGTTATGACCGAGGTCTTCGGCCCAGGGCTTGAGGTCGTGCGCCGTGTAGGTCAACTCCAGCACCCGGGGAACGATGAAGGCGAGGTCGGTTTCAGTGTAGCGCTCGGGAGGAATAACCGGGATTTGCTTGTAGTACCCAAACGTCATGTTTATTCCACCGAGCTTTTGGCGAACCACATAGTCAAGCGTAATTGCGGTCATGTTCGCTAAAAAGCCCGCTGCGAGACTTGGCCGGGTCGCTAGGGTCCAAAGCAGCATAGAGTGGCCCACACCACTACGGGGAATGACGGCAGAAATAAAACTTCGCTCATCCGTACTACGTGCGATGTTCCGCCAGCCCATGAGCCATCGCGGGCTGCGAGTGTCCATCCATGTGTCAATAAGTTCTAGTAAGGCATTTTCACTCCCAGCGCCGGCGAGCTGTCTTAGCATGCCTTCCGTGAGCGGACCGTCTGCCGCGATTTCCGCGGCGCGTTTCCACTTCTTGCTGTCGCCTGCGGCGGCCGCAAGCGTCTTGTTAGTTCGCGCAAGTTCGTTCTGTACGCGGGCAAGGCCGACGGTATTCATCAGGTAGCCGACGAGCCATAGGCCAAGTTCTTCAATCAACTCTTTATCATTGTCGTCGAGCCATGCGTTCGCGAGTTTTCGCGGCACGTCTGCAATGCGGGCCAAAACTTGTCGTTCCTCCACCCAATAGCGTGGACGGGGTACAAATGACGGGTCATGCTTTTCACTTTCCACCACATCTCGCGAATCCTCGCGGTTGCCCTCATATGTTGCCCAGCGGTGGTCGAACTGATGAATCATCTTGGCTTCGTATAGCGGCAAGCGACTCGATGCTGCGTCGTTGAAAAACAAGCCGCTGTCACTGGACATGTGAATCATCGCCATGAAGCGAATGCCCCATGGATTTTTCACTGGTTCGGCTTCGTCGATGAGGACGGGTGCCGACCGATAAAGCTTCTTAGTAAGTTCAGCGTCCCGTTGACTACGGAACGTTGGGCACGTCAGCGTATTGGGATTAATTTGACGGAATTCGTCCGGCGTGAGCGTAAAACGTCGCTCGGTCTCATGAATCTGGTAAGACTGTCTTGCAAAAAACACTAACTGCGCGACCTCTCGAATTCTTGTGCCACCAATGGTCATCAGCGCAAATCGAAATGCGTGATGGACTGCGGGAAAAATGAATTCCTCGTTCTCGCAAGCAAGCAGGCTAACCAAGCGGCCAGCGGAAACCAAAGATGCAAAAAACGCCTTGGTACTATCGTCAGTAGCAATGCCGGTCGGGACTATGAACCCAGCACGACCACGTGGTGCTACGAGTTGTGCGAACGCCTCCGCAAACAGCGCGTAGGTATTCACGTCTCCGACGCCCGTAAGCGGATAGCGTCCCGAATCGTGTGCATAGAGGCTGGCCGCCTCCGCCCCATGCCTGGCGGCAATAAAATCGGCATGGAGCTGCTGTTCTACGAGATTGGGTGGACTGAGGTTCTGCGCCCGCTCTACTTCTGGATACAGGGCGTGCAGCAGCATGCCTTCCTTAAGCAGGGCGATGCGCTTGCCGCGTTCCGCTTTGTGCTGCGCCTCGGCCACCAGCGGGCTACGAGTAGCAAAGAACTCCTCTTCCTGCAGCTTGATGCGCTCCCACGGTGGGTTGCCCAACAGCACCGAGAAGCCACCGCGAGCCTGAATGTGGGGAAACTCGAGCCACCAGTGAAACACCTGATGAGTCCGGCAGATGCGGGCGGCCGCATCGAGCTTGGCCGTGTTGCTCGCCTCACCCTGCGCGAGGTTCCAGAAGTAGCCGGAAAGCGGAATACTGGTTTCGCGCTCTGCGGTCTTTGGCATCAGAAACGCGGCGACATAGGTGTCCGCAAGCCGCATTGCGGCGGAACTTCGGGCAGCCTGCGCTTGCTCGCGCCAGCGAGCGCGCTTGCTTTCCAAGGCGTCAAGCGTGTCATCGGGCAATGCTTCGACTGTTTCGGCAGCAGCCGTCTGGGCCGGCAAACCGAAGAGGTCGCTGGATTTGAGCTTTTTTAGCGCCTTGAGAGCGGCGCGGTTCTCAGCCTTGAGGCGTTTTGCCACTTCCTTGTCGTCACCTGAAAGTACCTCGAAGGCCTTTTCCGGGATGCCGTCTTCGAGAATCTTTGGGTCGAGTACGCCGAGGAGCGCGTCGCCGCAGCGAATGTGGTGCTCGAGGAGAGTTAGCGGAGCGTCGGGTGTATAGGCTTCAAGCCACAGTGCGGTACGCGCCAATTCGACTGCCATCGGGTTCTTGTCTACACCAAAGACGCAATGACCGACCACTTGGCGCAAAGCGTGGCGGTAATCGTCCTGCGTCGGGTTGCCGTCGACGGCGCGCAGCTTGGCCACGGTCTCGGCCAGCCGGCGAGCGGCAGCAAGCAGGAAGTGGCCGGACCCGCAGGCGGGGTCGCAGACCGAGAGTGCGAACAACGCCTTGACGGGCTCTTGAGGATTGTCCCTGAGTGTCTGCTCGATGACTGGGTCGAGTGCGGACTTGACGAGTTCCTGAACCAGGCTGTCGGGCGTGTAATACGAACCCGTAAGCTTCCGCGCGTTGCCTTTGGCGCTGCCTTCATCGGCCTGGCCGTCGCCTACGAAACCGAAGCTGCGCGAGGTGTTTTCGACCATCGGCACGAGCTCGAGCAGGCTTTCGTAGATGCTACCGAATTCTTCAGTCTTGATATTGCGGTAATCGACGCGAGATAACGCCACCCCGTCGCGCATAAAGCACAGGCTAAAGATAGCCGCGAGCAGGTGACGGTTCTCGAGTTGGGCCGTGTCGAGGTCCGGGCAGCTATCGGCGGCGAAAAGGCCACCAAGGGCCGGCAGACCGAGCGCTGGTTGGCCAGTACCCAATCCCTGAAAGGTGATGCTCAATGCCTGCCAGAGGTCGCCGTGACGGTCGTAGTGACGGCGTTTGCCGGCATGCTCACGCAGCCGGGTGAGCGAATAGCCCTCGAGGTAACGGACGCGCTCGGCTTCGCCGGCATTCGGCGCGAAAACCAGCGGCGTACCGGCGCGCTCGTCGCGCCGGTCTTCGACAGTGGCGAGGAAAATAAGCCGATAGATGAAGCGTAGTAGTTGTTCGTAGAGCGCCTGAGTGGTGAGTTCGTTTCGTTCCAGGCGTGCGCGCAGTACGGTGTTCTCCGAATGGCTGACAAATCCAGTGCCGAGTGCGCGCAAGGCATCGGCGACGCCATAGCGCAGCCGGTCACGCGCTTCGATACCGGCCTCCTGGGACTGGTTCCGCCAGCGTTCAAGCGCGCAGCCGGACGAGGTCTCAGCAGGCTTGCCAAAACGCGTGGCATGCGCCAAAAGCCAAAGCGCAGTGAAATCGGGATAAAGGTCTTCATTGAAAACCGCTTCGAGGTCGACTTCGATGAAGGCTGGGCGCGTGAGACTCGGATTGTCGCGCAGAATACGTAGCCTGAGCCCGTTGCTGACGATGGCCCACTGACTAGTCTCGTTTACGTTGAGGTACTCTTGCAGCATCAAAAACGGCGACCGACGACGGTGGCGCTCACCATGATTCTCAGCGTTGTGGTCGCCATAGCGCGCGTCAGATTCTTCTAGCCCGAGAATATGGGGAGCGAAAACCAACGGCACCCGGCCACCCACCGCCAGGAAACCTATCGGAAAGTCACGCTCCTGTAACGTGACTTTCCCGACCGCCTGCAGGTCTGCAAAGCCCAGCACCTGCCGGCAGAACGGTTCGAGGAAGTCGCGAACGGTGAATGCATGGGCATCGAGGTCTGTTCGCGCTCGGCCAGCCTGAAAGTCGACCCAGAGATTCTGGGCAATCTTCCAGTAACGACCAATTTCATCACGAAGCTTGAGGCCTTTTGGAACGTCGTAATCAGATTCGCTCTGCTCGGCAGCTTCCAGGTGCGCGACCTTGTCGAGAAAGCCGGCGGCGAGTAAGCCCCCCTCTATCCGGATAGCTGTAAAAGCAAGCTCTTTCGTTGTACGGCGGGCCATGTTGTTTTCGCTGTTCGCAGCTTCTGGGTTCAAGCGGGCACGAGGACGAAGACCCCCATGACATCGACCGGAAGACTGGCTTTAACCTGATAGGTGCCAGTGGCGTCTGAGGCCACGCGAACGCGGCGATGGTCCTCAAGCAGTTGCTGGGCGCGGGATTGGGCTACTTCCTGGAGCACCGGTTTCCAGGAAGGGAGCGCGTCGAGCGACTGCTGGATGTTTCGGTCGCGCAGCGCCGTGGGCATATTTCGCGCTGGCTGTGCATCAAGCAACCGACGCGCGATATTATCGGATAGGGACACCGGGCTATCGGAGCCTTCAAGCGCAAGGGTGACCGTCTCCTCGCAAAGAAGCAGTCGCGACCCTTTGCGGCGCGTAACTGTCAGTTGGTGACGTAGGCGCAAAAGCAGCACGATGGTGCGCGTAGTCACGGCATCTGTGAATATGGCGCCGGCTCGGGCAATCCAGTCAGTCTCGTTAGTACCACCGACGGATTCATCATCGAGCGCTTTCTCCAGCAAATAGTCCGCTACGCATGCGACTAGCGGATGGGTGCGATGAATAAAATTCGCGCCGGGTTCAGGGGGCTGATGAAAGTCGATACGGATGGTTCCAGACAACCCCTCCCCATCGAGACGTTCCCGCAGCGCAGCCGGCAAGTGGTCGATGTGCAGCTTCCAGTGCTTCCGCCATGCTTCCAACGCCGCACCCAGTTTGACGGAGGCGCGATTGACGAAGCGCTCGACATCGTCCTCCCCACCCAGCACGGCCAGCGTCTTCTGCCACTCCGGCAGCACGTCTTCTGGCTTCAAGCGCCGCTGCGCAAAGAGTGTCCGATTGCGCGCCGCCTTTTCGCGAGCGTTCTGCCAAACTGTTTCAATCTGTCGTGCCGACTCACCGAAGTCGAGCGCCTGCTGGGCGCTCTTTCCGCCAATCGCGCCCTTGCGCAGGAGCACGGCGTTAAGCAGCGCTTGTGTGAGTTTGCCTTCGTCATCGGGCATAGGCACAAGCACGCCAAGTTCTTTGCGAATACTTTCGGCCTTGCGCAGGATAACCTGCAGCACCGCACCGTCGACAGGATTGTCCTGTCCATAGAGCATGGTTGTACGGACTTGCCGCGCCTTCTGACCATACCTATCTACGCGTCCCTCACGTTGCTCGTGCCGTGTCGGATTAAAAACTAAATCGTAATGTAGTACAGCGGTAAATAGATGCTGCAAGTTGATACCTTCCGACAGGCAGTCGGTCGCAACCAGAATTCGGTGGTCGTGCTCGCCCAACGTCTCAATCGCTGCTTCACGTTCACTCGAAGTGAATTCACCAGTGACGGCCTTCACCACATGTGTCTTAAAGCTCGCAGCCAAGTGCTCAGCAACATAGTGGGCCGTCGCGATGTAACGGCAGAAGATGACCGGCTGGAATCCTTCCTTGAGCAGCCCTTCAAGGTGCGAAATGAGCTTCGCAAGCTTAGGGTCAGCAGCTTTGCCAGCCAGTTTCTCCGCGGACGATATCAATGCCGCCAGGCGTTCACTGTCCTCGGTGCGCGCGCCGGGTTCGATATCAACAGTGGAGAGGTTATCGTCCGTGCCATCCATCACTCGCTCTTGAGCTTGGCGCTCGATTTCCGCGAGCATGGTCTCTTCAGCGACGGTTTCATCTTCTAGACTGCTACCCGTGAGTCGGGTGCGTAATGCATTCACCGCTGCCGCCGGCGAGGAGGAAATGCAACGCAACAGCGCAAGCGCAGCCCACCAGTTCATGCGCTGCTGACGTAACCCCTTGCCCTCTGCACGCTCGATTAGTTCGCGTGCGTAGTCGAGTACATCACCAAAGAGTTTTCCCCATGCGCCTGATAACTGATAGGTGATTTCTGCGGTTAGGCGCTCCGGAAATATCTGTTTGTCCTGCCACTCCTCGATATCCACTCGTCTCCGCTGAACGAAATGACGCGAGAGGTCCTCACGCAACTTGGAGCGACTATCGGCGGGCAGGTCCTTAAGCGCGCGAAATGCCGGGTTCAGAAGGCCGAGGAGATTGAAGAAAGCGTCTTCGTCTCCTGAGTGCGGCGTTGCTGTCAGCAGAATCATGTGGCGTTCGGCATTTTCAGCAAGACCCTTGAGCAGCTGGTAGCGTTGCTGGCGACCCTGGCCGCCGTAGGTGCAGGTGTGTGCCTCATCAACAATTACGCATTCCGGGCAGGCGCGAAGGAACTCATCGCGGCGACGGTCCGATTTGATGTAGTCGAGGCTGACTACGGTAAAAGGATATGCGTCGAAGATAGATTGCCCCGCCGGCAGCCCCCGCTCCAGGCGTGCCGCGGTACTGGTGCGGACCACTGCCGCGTTAATGTGAAACCGCTGCTCCAGTTCGCGCTGCCACTGCTCGCACAGATGGGGTGGGCAGAGCACGGCAAGGCGTTGGACTTCACCCCTGTCGAGCAACTCGCGCACGATGAGTGCAGCCTCGATGGTCTTGCCTATACCGACATCATCCGCCACCAGCAGACGCACTACGTCAAGCTTCAAGGCCATGAGCAATGGCACGAGCTGGTAGGCACGCGGCTCAACCGCAATGTTGCCAAAGCTGCGAAATGGTCCTGCTCCTGTGCGGAGTTTTAGCTGCAGCGCATCCCGCAACAGTTGGCTGGCGGCGTGGTTGCTGGCCTGCTGGACGCTGGGCCAAGGAAAGGTGGCCGGCCCAACCGGCTGGCGCTCGATGGGCAGATAGAGAACGGTCGCATCCTCTTCAGCCGCGCCAAGCGGGCGAAGATAAAGTGTGTCGGACGAGGATTGCGGCAGAACTATCCATTCCCTGCCACGGGCCGAAACTAGGCTGCCGGGCTGGAAGTTTACTTGCGGCGCGTTCATTGGGTTGCCTGTTTGCCGGGACCAAACAAGTCAGCGTGAGCGGCGAAGATGTCCGGCCACTGAGATTGCTCCTTCGGGAAGCGGATGACGTAGTAGCCGGCGTCTTGAAGGCAACCAGTGATGACCCGGTCCTTCTCCCGTTGTTCCTGGGTGTCATGATGCGGCCCGTCGATGTAGACGGTGGCCTTCCACTCCGCGTAGTAGAAGTCTGCAGAGGTGTGGCAGCGGTCGATGGTTTCCTGGCCACGGTCTGGCATTAGATAGCCGTGCTGCTCGATGAAATCGAGCCATGCTTGTTCAAGCGAACTACCCGATATGCGGCGCAGCTCCTCTGTCTGGACGGATGGGTTCCGGCCGAAGGTACCAACCTGGCCGGTCGCCCGTGTCAGACGACACAGGATGTCCAACGCCCGCCCCTCATTGCTCGCGTCCTTGCGGTCGATAACGGTGTGGTCTGGCTGGTTGTAGTAGGACAACAGGCATTTGTAGCATCCCGCCTCGCATAGCGGCTCTCCCGCGTCGTCATGCTCTTCCTCTAGGCTGCCCGCGTCCCAGCGGCCATCCTCCGGACGCTTGTAGTGCATGACTTCCAGAGCCTTTGCGGCAATGGCGGCGAGTGCATCGGGCTCGGTTGCCAGCCGTGTCAGTACGCCTGCGCCGCCTTCCGCGGACTCATAGAGAAGCATCGAGAGCCGCGCGTCTCGACCAGGAAGCGGCTCCGCCATGAGCTCGCTTTCTTCAAGCTGGTAGACGGCTTCGATACCACGCTTTAGCGCGTACTGGAGCGTCGCCATGGTGGTCGCATCGAGAGTTTCGAGCGGACGGATAATGAGCACATTTCTCCTGTCCTCAACATAGGGAACAATGCGCTGGGGCGGAGTCTTATCGGCCGCCCCATTATCGGCCCCCTCGTCGCCTGCCTCGTCCTCGCCGCCAACCCAATGGCCGCTGACCGGATTTATCATGAATCCAAGGACGCTCTTTTCCTTGCGCCGACGCCATCCGAGATTCATGCGCCAAACCGTCGCGGCCGGCCCGTATTGGAACTCCAGCAATTGTCCTTGCTCGTCCGCGAATACGGTCCGGATGCACTGCAGCTTGCCTTCCTGCTCGGAAAACTGGAGGGTCGTCTGCATCTCGTAGCCCTGACGGACCCGCTCTTCTTCGTTCGCGGTAATTCGCTCGGCGCGCCGTGTGGAAACATTTTCGATACGATAGAGCGCGCGGATTTCCTTGGCTCCGTCAAGCAATATGCCGCATGAGATACAGCGGTCTGCATCCCGTTGCTGCCGAAAATGACCGTAACCGCAGCTAGGGCAGATTCGTGCGTATTCGGTGGACAACTGCGAACCGACCGCCACCTGGTCGTCGGCGGAGACCGATAGCAATGCGCGCGTAACTCGATACTGGCTGCCTTCGTGGTAGATGAGGCTGTAGGGACCAAACTCCGACAGCGCCAGAAAGCGTGGACGACTGAGGAAATTTTCTCTTCCAATCCGGCCCTTGCGCGCGGGGATGTAGGCCATTAGCGGCAGACGCGGGAAGTTGTAGCCCGGCAGGAATCCTTGGCTCGCGAGATAGCGATAAGTATAGAAATCCGAGTTGAGAGTACCTCTTTGCTGAAGCAAGAGCTCGCGCTGGCGGAAGGCTTCGTCGTGCCGCTGCTTCGCGTCGCGCCGCTCCCGCTCTGACGTCGCAGGTGTGTTCATTATCTTTTGGTTGATATCCATCTGACGCGTGGTAGCGCGGAACAATTCCCGCCACCGGTCAAGGGCTCGGTCTAACGCTTGAAAAGCCCCTAGGAATACCGATTCTGCCCAACGGTCTGAATACCAAGGTGCCTTTGCCACGGTAAGTTCGTCATGAAGCATGTCGAGAATGCGGACGCCACGCATGTGCGCCCGCTGCTTCGCCGCCGGTGCGTCTAGGGTCTCGCGCAGCACCTCAAGCAACGGTGTGGCCGGGCTATTCATGTCGAGCAAGCCACGAATACTGTTATCTAATTTCTGACCTGTTTCAGATAGCCAAACGGCGTGGAGGTGGCTCTGAATCAGCTCCAGGTTCGCAAGGTCCAGTGTTGGCGGATTAACCTGGCCATGAACCATGCGCACAGGGTCGCGAAAGAAATACTGGTCGTGAGGGCTTTGCGCCGCGCAATAGGTAACGACTAAGGCTGGCTGACCCGCACGTCCGGCGCGCCCGCTGCGCTGTGCGTAATTCGCAGGGGTAGGCGGAACATTGCGTAAGTAGACGGTATTGAGGGAACTAATGTCGACACCCAACTCCATCGTCGGCGAGCAGAAAAGAATCGGCAGCCTTTCAAGTGCCTTGCCAGCCTGGGCTAGCCACTGGGCACGGTCTTTCTCTGTAAAGCGGAACCGCGCCTCCCGCTCAAGACGGTCGTCTTGCTCGACCTGGGCAGTATGTTCACGCGCTTCAAAATCGAAGAGTTGATGCACGGGATTGGCAAGCAGGGCCGCGATGTTCCGGTACAGATTGCGAAAGAACAGATTGTCATTAGCGCGCTTGCCGCTTTCTCCATCCCCGAGCTGCCATAACAGGCAACTGCCATTCAGCTGATAGCCCATCATGCCGAACTCAGTCTCCTCGTCCACAACGAGGCCATAGTGCTTGGACGCCTTAAGCAGTGCAGCTATGATTTCCTCGTAGCCCGCATCGGTGATTTTTGTCGCGTGAGAATTGGCTTCGCCCCAAAGGCTTCGTTTTTTTAACTCGCTGCCGAGCTTCGAACGAGCACTCCCCAAGACCAGGTACTCGGTGTTACGCCGGTCCTCGTCCCGTGGTCGGCTTTTGATGATGAACCAGTTGGAAGCAACTTGCTTCTCATCCTCGGTAAATCCCCATGGCTCGCGCAAATTGCTGTAACTCTCCGTCTTTAGCTTGTCCAGCTGAATCCGGTCCAAGTAACGACTTGAAAGGCAAAGCCCCTGCCGCATAGCGTCAAACAGCTTTAGCAGTGCGGCCTGACGCACTTCCGTGGTTGCGGCTTGGAGAATAAGCGGTGCATCCTGCCATTCCTGCTTGTCTGAGGCCAGGTCTTCGAGGTCTTGGTAGGTAATCTTGATAAGACCGAGCTGCTCCAGGTTTGGATTGTTAAAACGCCAACCCCGGCGCAGGTCAAAGTAGATGCGGTAGCCCAGGATATTGCGCAGCGTGTCTTGAACCTGCCGTCGCGCATTACCCTTTACGTCCGGGTCTTGCATGTATTCGGCCCGTACGCCTACGTCATCACGGTCGAATCCGAGCGCCAGAAATACTGCAGAAGCGACTTCGTTTTCTGAAAGTGACTTACCAGTATTACTTTCAACGGCTGCAAGTAGAGCGCTGCGCAATAGCAGAACCTGCATAAAGTCATTGAAATGACCCGCTTGAAGCGCGGCGTCCTGACGATTGTCGGAGAAACCCAGAATTTTCTTCGCCGAATCCGATAGCTGTTCGTCCTCCTCGTAGAGGTAGCGAAGCGCGCTCGTGGTGAGCATCGTGGTGGCCGAACTGCGACCCTCTCCAGAGAGCGATGCCAGCCGGTTAGAATCCTTGCCTGACGTCTGATGCGTTGTAAGGCAGTTCAGGCAGAAACGAAATGACCCGGGAAGGAACCAGCCAGGGGTGCCAGAGCCGTCCAGATTTCCATCAGCCGCTACTGTGACGTGCTTTGGCTGAAATTTCTTGATTGACGATTTTAGCTTGAGCTCACCATCGACTCTTGGTTCCAACCAGTTTTCCGGATATCTTTCGATAAGGTCGTCCCAGGCTCCCGTCGTGTCAGGCATAAAAAAGCCGTTCTTGACCTCCTCATCGTCGTGGCTACGCTCGTCAATATTGCGAGGTGTGAAACAATGCCCGCCAGACTGTGAGTCATCCCAAACGGGGTAGTATTCCTGACCGCACTCACGACAAAAATGAACAGCGTAAAGGCGGCGAGCGCGGTCGCCAGGTACGTATTGCTGGCCCTCAAGGGTGAGGTAGCGTGTGCCCGGTGCCTCGAGCGATGAAAATACCTTTCCGCCGCCGGAAATGAACTGATGCAGCTTGAAAGCAAACAGGCTGCGACCGCCATCTTCAAGGGGTTTGTCGGTTGTCCGGTAGGCCAGTAAAAGGAATTTGGCGAGGGCCTCCCGGGCTATATCTTCGGACACGCCAGAATCGTCAGCAAGCCTCTTGGTAGCCTCAATCAGATTGATGGGCCGAGCCCGTCGCCACTTCGCACCGTCCCAGGACAGGCCTAAGGTCAACTCGACCCATATCGCGAGCGGGTGCTGAGCCAGTGTGGCGTAGTCTGCTTTTACAGGCAAAACTACTTTAAGCGCTTTAGCTAGTTGTGGCTTGATAGATTCGAGCGTGAGCGCCTCAGGGGTAATTCGCTGCAACGTCTCAGTGATGACATGCTCAGGCCGAATTTCTGTCCCAAACAGCCGGCTTGCCACACGTGAAACAACCAGGTTGCGCTCGGCCTCGGTTCCGTCCGTAGCCATGGTCGCGGAAGTGCCGATGCACCGCAGCGTGTCTGACAAGGCCTCCCGTACACGCCGTACCAGCAGCGCGACGTCGGCGCCCTGTCTGCCCCGGTATGTGTGCAGCTCGTCCAGAACAAGGAACTGAAGCCCCTTAGCATTGCGGATGACAGCCTTGTCCTTGTCGTCCTGACGTGTCATCAGGAGTTCAAGCATCATGAAATTGGTCAGCAGGATATCGGGCGGTGTCGAGGCTAAGCGCTGGCGCTCCTCATCGTCCTCCTGCCCGGTATAGCGTCCGTAAGTAATTGGAGCCGCGCCATCCGGGTAGTCGACCAGGAACTTTCCAAGTTCCTCCAGCTGGCTATTGGCTAGCGCATTCATCGGGTAGACGATGATAGCGCGCGTTTTCTTTGATGAATCGTTCGCCTTGGCCTTGACTACCGCGTCGATAATCGGAATGAAATAGGCCAGCGACTTGCCTGAGCCAGTGCCCGTCGTAAGAACGTAGCTGGCACCGGCGTTGGCAAAGCTGATGGCTTCCTGCTGGTGCTTGAACAGCGTCAGGCTAACGCCAGCCGATTCGCGGCCCTTCCCGTAGCGGAATATTCTGGAACACTCGGTGTGCAACGCACCAGCTTGGGCAAGCTGCTGAACGGTAAGGCCGGATTTGAAGTTCGGATTGACCTGGACGAGGGGTGCAGGCCAGTATTTCTGCGAATCGTATTCGCGGTCGACGAACGTCTTGATATCGGCCGACTGGATGCGGGTAAAACTGCGAGTGAAATCTGAGTAATCGGCTACAAGCTTCTCTCTGAATTCAAAGACGTCCACTTCTCCCCCCGTGGCCTAGCAGAACGCTAGCTTACAGCAAAGCCTCTACTTGGACCCCATCATCCTCTAGGGCTTCTGCTTGTACGCCTCGTCGAAAATCCGCTCAAGCTCCGGATGCACCCCCCGCACTCCATCCACCACAGCCTTCGCCCACTCAAAATACTCCTGCCGCCGCTCCAGCGGCCAGTCCTTCGGCGGACTGCTAGCAACATCCCTTAAATTTGCTATTTTGTCGGTCAATTTTATCAACTTTGCTCTGCGACTCAGCGTCGGCGCATGCTCAATCTGTAGGCGCTTTCGCTCTTCCTTCGGCAGCCCTTTGTCATCAGTAACCTCGAGCACAATGTCCGCGACTTCCTGGCCGAAGTTCCGAATGAGCTCCTTCTCAGTGGTTTCCGTGTCTTCAAGGCAGTCGTGCAGAATCGCGGCTACCAGAACGCGCTCGTCCTCGACTCCGGCCTCGTTGGCCAGAACGCTAGCCAGGCCGATTGGATGATTGATATATGGTGAGGCCTCGACGTCTTTACGCCGCTGATTGCGGTGCTTGTCAGCGGCGAAGGCTAGGGCTTTGATAATATTGTTCATACAAATCCTGTTGGACAGACAGCCACTCTGGCCGGTTGGTAGTACCTTCTTCAGCGTCTCCAATCCTACCTGGGGCGTCGCTGTCCCTCACGGACAATAGCACGCGAATCGCGCTCGTCCTCTAGAGTTTCTCTTTAACGCTTCTTCACGTGCGCAACCGCTAGCATATGTTGCAGTAGCAAAACATCTATAATGGGCGGCAAGAACCTATAAGGTCTTGCCATGGCCGTCCCACCCTTCCACCAATTCATGCTGCCGTTCCTACAGTACACAGGCGATGGCAACGAGCACGCCTTCTCTGAGCTGTTCGGGCACTTGGCGTCGCACTTCAACCTATCCGAGGCTGACCTGAAGGAGGTGCTTCCAAGCGGTCGGCAGACTCGATTCAGAAACCGTGTGTATTGGGCTCGTGCATATCTCGGGCAAGCCCGGCTGCTGGACTTAACCGGACGCGGACGGTTCCGTATCACGGAGCGAGGCAAGGCGCTACTCGCACAGAAACCCGATGCGATAAGCAGCAAGTTGCTAGCGCAGTATCCCGAGTTCCAAGCGTTCCACGCCGCAGCCAGTGAGGCAAAGGCTGAGCCCGGAAAGCTCCAAGAGAAAACCGAACACGAGGAATCGGCACTCAGTCCAGAGGAGCAACTTGAGACAAGCTATCAGTCGGTGCGCGCCCAACTCGCGCAAACATTGCTTGCCCAAATCATGAAGTCCCCACCGGATTTTTTCGAGCAACTTGTGGTCGACTTGCTTGTCGGCATGGGCTACGGGGGTTCACGGGCGGACGCGGGTCAGGCCGTCGGCCAAACTGGTGACAACGGCATCGACGGAATCATCAAAGAGGACCGGCTCGGCTTAGACATCGTGTACCTCCAGGCAAAGCGCTGGGACGAAAGCCGCTCCGTCAGCAGCAGGGAAGTGCGCGACTTCACGGGTAGCCTAGAGGGCCACGGCGCGAACAAGGGTGTACTCATCACCACGTCGCGTTTCACCAAGGACGCACTGGATTTTGCCAAGCGCCTTCAGCAGAAGAAGATTGTGCTCATCGACGGTGAAAAGCTCACTGAGCTAATGATTGACTACGGCATCGGCGTCACGGATGTCGCTAGCTACACCGTCAAGAAAATCGACCCCGATTATTTCGGGGTCGAATAGCGTCGCGGATTCTCGGGGGAGCGAAGCGCACTCCCTGACTGGCAGAGGGCGCGCCGCGCTACATTCAACGATTGTGCGGCAGCCTACACCGCCGATTAGTGGCGCTTAAACGGCATTGCTATCAATGATACGCGCCCCGCGGCACTATGCGTCTCAGAAGGCAGCCGCACGAGTGGTCGGCTGGGAGCGCCGGGTAGTCACACCAACGAATTTAAAGAGATGGTGTGCCACTTTTTGTGCCGCGACCAACAGTAGATGGCGGGGGGTAGAAGTGCGTGCAGGTAGACCGCTGAAAACGACGAATCGCACAGTAACTCATGCGTGGTCAAATTCAAATCCTGAACATTGATAAACGAGGGGAGCGCGAGCGTTGCCCCAACGGCACCGAGCTTCGGAACCCCGGCTGCAACAAGCAGCCACAATTCGCTGTAGCGCGAACTATTGTATGCAGCCGCAGTTTTTATTTTGTCGGTGATTCGTGCGACTAACGCAGGATTCGGATTCAAGACGCCCCAAACCAAATATGACCCACCAGCTGATTGCTTGGCCAAGCCCTCTTCCGTAGCGCGAAGCGGACTTCCCTTCGCTCCTTGCTGTTCGTCCGCGTGGAATTGTGTGACCTCAATTCCGATTCGCGACCCATCAATGCACGCGAGCACGTCCGGTCTGTCGTCCGGCATGACGGCGACATGTCTATGGCCAAGAGCGTCGAGCAATTGTGTCGCCAGATTGAGTTCTTCGCTTTGCTTCTTTGAAATGGCCGTATTCATGGCTAGGCATCCTACGCCTGTATCGGATGGTTGATGTATGGCGATGCGCTGGCGTCTATTTCAATTCGTCCAAACGTGGCATTCAGGGGCTCGAGCAGTTCCTCGCAGAGATGTTTGCCGACCGCCATGGCGAGGTCCGGGGCGTCGGGGATGTTTGGAATACCGTGCAGATTGGAGATTTCGCTATATAGGAAATCCCGCATAAAGAAGGACGGCGAGCCGCATGGGCGGTCGATTGGGAGTGCCGGCTAGCCGCGCGGCGAACCTTCGCAGCCGTAAGCCGGTTTTGGTTTATCAACATCTGGAATGCTGTTGCCAGGATTTTGCTGCGCTGACGAGACGAGGCGGTCGGTCCGAGGCGTCCGGTCAATGATGCGGATATGTGTATTAGCAAGGACTTGAGGCAAAAACAGTGCCGCCCGAAGGCAGTCCGTTGATTTTCCATACTTCGTCGCCGCGACATTTCGCCGACAGTACGCGCGGTATAGCCCTATCTAACCAAAACCCCGGTGCGGAATCCAGTGCCCATCCCGTCGGCTGAATGAGCCCAAAATTAGCGGACCGGCGGGCGAACCAATATACACACAGCCACACACAAAGCATTCATACTTTGGTGCGCGGTGCTTTCGAAGCTTCTCCTGAACCGTCGGTGGAACACCAGCAAGCCGCTCATCCGATAAACTCAATTCGCGCTGCGATTCTCTACCGGCGCTACAGTGCAACCTATCCGGGCAATTCCATTCACGCTGTGCTTTGGTCATTCGCTTGCCCATGCGTTATCTCACCTCGACTTGCGGCCGGCCGACTCAAGAGCTTCCTTTGATAGCCTTTTCCGCTTTGCGTTCTACGGCTGTCGCGTGACGCACCTCCTCTGCCTTCTGCGACGCAGCCTTACGCTCGGCGACGTGATGGTGATAAGCGTCCAACTCGGCGAGCGACCGGGCACCACCGTTACTGCTGCCATAGGGCGCCCAGTCATTCGCGGTATGAGCAAGAATCCAGTCCGCCAAAGCATCAAGCCTACATCCCTTGCGTTGTTCAAGGCTGCAAAACGTCCAAATGACACCCGAAACGCTACCGCCGCCAAACAAAGGAAAATCGCGCTCTGCAACTGTGATAGCGCGAATCAACGCCTCCAACTCACTGTCTGAAAGAGTATCAGCGACCGAATACCAGAACTGCGGCGATTGACGCATGAAATGCCCTACCCTCGCCGGCGCAAACTCTACAAATAGCTGCTGCAACGCTGAGAAGTCCTGCGACTCACCGATTGCGATAAGTTGTTTGAGAAAGATAGGAGGTATCTCAGTTTTCATTGGCGGTGAATTCGTTGCGCGACGTTGTGCAACCGCAAATGTCTAGGCTAACCCGGCCAGCTTAGGCCTACAGTCTTGTTTCCTCAATCGTCCCAGTCCGAATCGGCGCCTGTCTTTTTAAGTCGCCATTGCTTTCAACGATACGCGCGCCGCGGCGCTATGCGTCTTGGCGGGCAGCCGCACAGGTGGCTGGCGATGAGCGCCGGGTAGGCAGTTGGTTGGTGGAGGTAGTCACGCCAGGGAGCCGAGAAAACTGCCTTAGCGGCTTCACCCCGGGGATTCGGTTGGCAGAATTTGGAATATTGTTACCACGATTTTGGCGCGCAGACGAGAGGAGCGG
>Ga0307375_10003081_pt1 | contig 16633 bp, 13 predicted proteins | sample TR1MG_FD_202531 | JGI IMG/M metagenome (GOLD analysis project Ga0307375, IMG submission 202531) | Soil microbial communities from Risofladan, Vaasa, Finland - TR-1 | ecosystem: Environmental > Terrestrial > Soil > Coastal area > Acid sulfate soil | place: Finland: Risofladan, Vaasa | collected... | reverse complement strand
GCGACGAGCGGACGCGGGGGACGCGGCGGCGCCGCTGACGGCGGCCCCAACGCCGACCTGCAGATCGGCGCCCTGGGATCGGGCTCGGACTACACGCCCTTTCTCCAGCACCTGGGCATCGCGTCCATGAACCTCGGCTTCGGCGGCGAGGACCGGAGCGGCATCTACCACTCCGTGTACGACGACTTCTACTGGTACACGCACTTCAGCGACACGTCGTTCGTGTACGGGCGCGCCCTGGCCCAAACGGTGGGCCGGGCGGTGATGCGGCTGGCCGACGCCGACGTGCTGCCGTTCGTGTACACCAATCTCACGGCCACGGCCAAGCGCTACACCCACGAACTCGAGCAGTTGCGCGACCAGCGGGCGGCCGCGATCGCCGCCATCAACCGGGCGGTGGCGGCGGGGGACTATGCCATCACCAGCGACCCGCGCGACCCCACGTCGGCGCCGGCCGTCGAGGTGCCGCCGCCCCAGTTCAACTTCGCCCCGCTCCTCAACGCGCTCGACACGTTGTCCGCCGCCTCGGACTCATTCGAGAAATCATATAGCCGGTGGAACGGATCGGCCGACACCGCGGCCGCGGTGCTGCGGTCGGTCAACGAACAGCTGCTCAAGTCGGAGCGCGACCTGATCTCCACCGATGGCCTCCCCAAGCGCCCGTGGTACCGGCACCTGCTCTACGCGCCGGGCTATTACACCGGCTACGGCGTGAAGACCATGCCCGGCGTGCGCGAGGCCATCGAGCAGGGCGAGTGGAGCGACGTGAACCCACAGATCCAGCGCATCGCCGACGCCCTGATGGCGGAAGCGGCGCTGGTGCACGACGCCGCCTCCACGCTGGGCCAGGCCAGATGATGCGCTAGAAGTCGAGCCCGACCAGCAGCAGGAACCGTACGCCGGCGCCAATGACGCCGGCGTACGTCGTTTCCGGACGGCCGGGCCCTCGCGGGCTCAGTGCGTGCCGTCCAGCTCCCGGTTCCACGCCGTGAACGCGCGCTCGACGAACGTCTTGCCGAACAGATGCCACTCGCCCGTGGATGGCGGGATCACGAACGCCGCGGCGGCGTCCTTGGCGCCCACGCCCGCTGCGTGCGCCCGGCGGGCCGCCTCGCCGACGTCGTCGATCATCGCGATATACCGGCCGAGGGCCTCCGGCGTCGCGACGTCGCCATGTCCGGGCACGTAGGTCGCAGCGTTCTTCGCACGCAGCACGCCGATCGACGTCGCCAGCTTGCTCGGCATCGCGTCCACGTAGTTGGGGAACATCGCGTTCCAGAACAGGTCGCCGGTAAAGATGAGGTTCGCGTCGTCCAGCTCGAGCGCCACGTCGCTGTCGGTGTGGCCGAGCTGCGGCACGATGCGAATGCTCCGGCCGCCGAGGTCGAGCGTTCCGATGTCGGTGGGCGACATCAACACGGCATCGGTGAGCGCGGCGGTGCGGTCAGCGTCTGCCGGCGTGTTGCGCGCCAGCGTCTCGTCACGGGTGATCCCGGTGGCGTGGAATACCGGGTGCTCGGCGGCGGTCACGTATCCGCCCACCCCGTTGGTGTGATCGGAGTGGTAATGCGTGACCAGCACGTGCGTGGGCCAACGACCGGTGAGCGCGCGGGCCTGCTCGGCGAGCCATGCCGCGCCCTTGGGCGTCTGGAATCCTTCGATGGCGAGCACGGCATGTTTGCCGGCAATGATCCCGCCGTTGGACACCGTGGTGTAGTCGCCGCCGAGCGGCGTGGAGACGAGCGCCCAGATGCCGTCGCCCACGCGTTCGATGCGGGCGAAGGGCTCGACGGCCACCACGGGACCGGCCGGCCGCGCCGCCCAGATCTCGCGGAGGATGCGCGGTGACACGGCGGCGGCCAGGGCAAGGTGCGCGGCGCAGCTGCCGGAGGTGGCGAGAAATTCGCGGCGGGAAATCGGGGGCATGGGCGCGGGGGCTACGGGTCGGTGTAACTCATGCCGGGCAGTCCGGCGACCTTGCGCAGCATCGAGAGCTGCCCGAGGTGATAGCTGTCGTGCTGCACCATGAATACGAGCACGGCGAACACGGTCTGTTCGAACACGGGAAAGCGCACGTCCACGGGCGCGCGCAGTTCGTCCGGCGTCATCGCGGCCAGCCGGTCGCGCAGCTCGTGCGATGCATCGGCCCACGCGGCCAGGACGTCCGTCACCGACGGCCACTCGCGCACGTCGTCGATGCGCTTGGCGTTGACCAGCGTGTCCGGCAGCGGATTCGCCCGGGCGGCGCCGAGTCGCGCCAGCAGCCCGTAGCGAGCCTTGACCATGTGCGCCGCGACCCAGAGCGCGCTGTTGGTGCCGTCGTTGGGGCGCGACTCCGCCTGCGCCTGGCTCATGCCGTGCAGGCAGTTGCGGAACAGCTTGGTGTTGATCCGCAGGGTCTCGGCGGGTGCGATGGCGCGTGGATCCATGGAGCGGCTCACTGTGAGAGACGGTGGAGCATCACGGCCGCGCGCTTGGTGAGCCGCGGCAGCCAGTTCAGATATGCGGTTTCCTTTTCGCTGTGGTCGTCGTGCCCCGACAACCCGATGCCGTCAATCACCATCGGCACCTGGCTGGCCACGAAGGCCACGTCGGCCGCGCCGGCGCGCGATGGATCCACGGCCTTCACGGCGCCGAAACCCAGGTCGCGGCTGGCCTGATCGTAGACGGCGAGCAGCCGCTTGTTGCCGGTGGTGGGCGCCATGGGCGGATAGCCGTCGTCGAAGGTGATCGTGGCGCCGGTCTGCGGCAGGTGATGCGACACGATGTCGCGCATGGTCTGCTGCGTGGCGGCCAACTGCTCGGGCGACAACGTGCGGATGTCGCCGCGCACGGTCATCTGCCGCGCCACCACGTTGGTCTCGCCCGCCGCGCGCCCCGTCACCTCGTCGCTGTCCAGCTGCGCCGCCGTGCCACCCAGCGCGAGGCCGGGGTTGAACGTCAGGTACTGCTCGCCGCGCAGTTGCGTGTAGAACGCATTCAGGATGCGCGACGCTTCGAACACCGCGCCGGCGCCGATGTCGCTGCGAAAGATCTGCGACGAGTGGCCGGCATTGCCCGTGGTCACCAGCGTCCAGCTGCCCGCACTGCGACGCGAGATCACCGCCGTGGCGGGATCGCCGGCCCCGTCCTCGAAGCCGATCGCCGCCCGCGCGCCCCTGGCCGCCTCGATCAGCGTGGCCCGCGCTGCCGACAGCGGCGCGCCGGCGTATTCCTCGTCGCCGTCATACACCACCGTGACGTTCATGCGATCCAGCTGCCCCGCGTCCTTGAGCGCGCGCAGCGCATACAGCGCAATCACGTCCCCGCCCTTCATGTCAATGATGCCGGGGCCGGTGGCCGTGGAGTCGTCCAGTTGCGTCCACCGCTGGAAGCCGCTGGTGGAGGGGAACACGGTGTCCAGGTGCCCGATGAGCAGCAGCTTGGGGCCCGGCCCCGGATGCTCGGCCACCAGATGTCCGGCGCGCCCGAACGGCGCCCCGTCCACCCAGCGCGTGGTGAACCCCAGCGCGTCGAACTCCCGGCGCAGCACGTCGCCCACCTGCCGCACGCCGGCAAAGTTCATCGTGCCGCTGTTGATGTCCACCAACCGGTGCAGCAGCGCCAGCGCTTCGGCGTTGTGCGCGTCCACCGCACGCGCGACGGCGCGCTCGCTGGGCGAGAGCTGCTGCGCAGCGACGCGGACCGGTGCGATGGCGGCGGCGAGTGCGAGGCTGATGCGGAGCGTTGAGAATCGGGACATGAAGAGACCGTGAGCGTGAGCGATGCGGAACGGCCGGGCTCTCCAGTCTACGCAGAGCCGGGGCGGGCAGTAAGGGTCGCGCTCTGGCGCCCTCCAATCAAGCATTCCGTTCCAGTCCGTTCCGGTCCGTTGTGGTCCGTATCCCAGCCGCAGAACGCCGGCCGGCTGAGCTGGCCGTCGCGTTCCCGGAACTCGACCGGGCCGGCATCAACGCGATTGGAAACGGACTGAACGGAGACAACGGACGGGAACGGAATACGTGATTGGGACGCGCAAGATGGCGGGACGCACGCGCGGGCCCTCTCGGTGGCGGGCGGCCCGATCCGCGATATCTTCTGCCCATGCGCCGACTTCTACTTCTCGCACTCCTGTGCGCCGCCGCGACCGCCCAAGCCCAAACCGGGCCGCTCGTGGCCGACTCCGGCCACTTCGTGCTGAACGGCAAACCCCTCCAGATCATTTCCGGTTCCATGCACTACGCGCGCGTGCCGCGCGAGTACTGGCGCGATCGCATGGAAAAGGCGAGGGCGATGGGCCTCAACACCATCACCACGTACGTGTTCTGGAACTTCCACGAACCGACGCCGGGACACTTCGATTTCTCGGGCCAGCGCGACATCGCCGAGTATCTGCGCATCGCCCAGCAGGTGGGGTTGCACGTGATCCTGCGCCCGGGACCGTACGTGTGCGCGGAATGGGAGCTGGGCGGCTATCCCGGTTGGTTGTTCGCCGACACGAGCCTCGTGCTGCGCAGTACCGACCCGAAGTTCACGAAGCCGGCCGAGGCGTGGCTCGATACGTTGGGCAAGGTGGTGACCCCATTCCTGGCCAGCCGCGGCGGCCCGATCATCGCCGTGCAGGTGGAGAACGAGTACGGCTCGTTCGACAAGGACAAGGACTACCTGCGCTGGCAGCTCGGCGCGCTGCGGCACGCCGGATTCACTGACGTCTATCTGTTCACCGCCGACGGCGACGTCGAGCTGCCCAACGGCACGCTCTCCGAGCTGCCGGCCGTGGTGAACTTCGGCCCCGGCGAGGCCGACAGCGCGTTCGCGCGGCTGGCGCGGTTCAGGCCCGGCGAGCCGCTGATGAGCGGCGAGTACTGGGCCGGGTGGTTCGACCAGTGGGGGCAGCCGCACCACACCACCAACGCCGCGCAGCAGACGAAGGAACTGGGCTGGATGCTCGACCGCGGCTATTCGGTGAGCGTCTACATGTTCCACGGCGGCACGACGCCGGGGTTCATGAACGGCGCGAACATCGACCGCGGCCACTATCACCCGCAGACGTCGAGCTACGACTACGACGCGGCGCTGGACGAGTCGGGCCGTCCGACGCCCAAGTACTTCATGTTCCGCGACGCGATTGCTAAGGCGACAGGCGTGACGCCGCCGCCGGTGCCGGAGACGCCGGCGCCGATGGGGGTGGCCCCGTTTTCCCTCGCGCGCGTCGCGTCCGTGTTCGACAACCTGCCGGCGCCCGTGCACATCGTGCATCCGCGCGGCATGGAGACATTCGGACAGTCGTATGGCTACATCCTGTACCGCGCGACCATCCCACGGGCCGCGAGCGGCGCACTCGTCATCCACGACGTACGCGACTATGCCCAGATCTACGTGGACGGCCAGTTGGAAGGCACCCTCGATCGCCGGCTGGCCGAGGACAGCATGCCGCTCACCGTTCCGGCCGGCGCGCGACTGGATATCCTGGTGGAGAACTCCGGCCGCGTGAACTTCGCCAGGCCGCTGCGCAACGAAGAGAAGGGCATCACGCATTCGGTGACGCTGGCCGGCGCCGAGGTCACCGGCTGGGACGTGTTCACGCTGCCCATGAATTCCGTGGCGTCGTTGTCCTGTCCGACTGCCCGGCTGTCCGACTGTCCGACCCCCGGCGGGGCGAATCGTCGCTCGCCGGACGCTGCTTTCTACCGGGGCACATTCACGCTCACTCGCACCGGCGACACCTTCCTCGACATGCGCGACTGGGGCAAGGGCACCGTCTGGGTGAACGGCCACCAGCTCGGCCGATTCTGGGGCATCGGCCCGGAACAGACGCTCTACGTGCCGGGACCATGGCTGCACGCGGGCCGTAACGAAGTCGTGGTGTTCGACCTGCTTGCGCCCGAACATCCCACGCTCCAGGGCCTCGCCCACCCGATCCTCGACGACCTCCGCCCGAACGACCGGTCGCACTGACCCGCGCCGTTCACCCGCACGGACGCCTACGCCTTCACCTCGAGCTCCGGCGCGCGGCGCTTGAGCGCGGCGATGAACGCCGCGCGGTCCTTCGGCGAGATCAGCACCCAGGCATACTTGCCATACCGGATCTCGAGCCGGTCAACCGAGAGCGCCGGCGCCGAGAGCGGGTTGTGCGTGGCGCGCACACTCTTGATGTCGCGATACGCGATGTGCCAGTTGAGCCCCGCGCACCGCACGTACATCGCGTCGTCGTCGAGCACGTACGCGGTGGTCCGGTACGTCCACACGCCCAGGAGCACCAGCAGCGCCGTGGTCACCGCCATGATCCCCACCCCGGCCGCCCTGGGCAGCCCGGCCCGTGACGACGGACTGCTCATGGCCACCGCCAACCCGCCGAGCGTGCCCCCGAACACCAGCAGCACGAGCCAGAGGTCAACCTTCGATCGGAATACTTCTTCGGGCAACGATGAATGCGCGTCAGGCGGCATGGCGGTCGGGTTGAGTGCTCTATTATGTGGACCCGCGCCCGGACGCGACACCCCGCCTCGCCCCTTCTACCCTCAAACCCTTGAACCCTCCTACATTCCCCCCATGCGACTCCCCGCCGGCACCCTGATCCTCGCCCTCGCGCTACTCCCCGCGGGCGCAACGGGCGCAACAGCGCAGCACCCCGAAGCCCTCTGGTACGCCACCGGCGGCGATTCGAGCACGGCCCACTTCGTGGAGCACGCGACGCAGATCGACATCGTCTCGCCCCAGGTGTTCGCCCTCCAGTCGAACGGCCGCATCACCGGCCACATCGATCCACGCCTGGTGGCCGCCGCCCACGAGCACCACGTCAAGCTCGTGCCGCTGGTCATGAACCCCGGCTTCAGCCAACCGGCCATCCACCGCGTGCTCACCAGCCGCACGGCATGGCGCGCCGCCATGCGCAGCCTGGCCGCGCTCTGCCGCAACCAGCACCTGGACGGCATTCAGTTCGACCTCGAGAACATCAACGTCGCCGACCGGGCGCGCTTCACGGCGTTCGTGCGCGAGGCCACGGACTCGGTGCACCACGCCGGCTGCACCCTGTCCGCCGCCGTCGTGCCGCGCGCCAGCGACGACCCGGGCACCAACAGCTACGACCGGTGGATCTTCGCCAACTGGCGCGGCGTGTACGACTACAAGGCGCTGGCCGACACGCTCGACTTCATCTCGTACATGACGTACGCCGAGCACACCGGCGGCTCGCCGGCCGGCCCCGTGGCCGGCTACCCGTGGATGGAGCAGTGCCTGCGCTACATGCTCTCACTCGGCGTGCCCCCGGGGAAGATCTCGCTCGGCATCCCCTCGTATTCCGATTGGTGGTACCCGTCGTATACGAAGAAGGGCGGATCGCGCATGACCGGTCGCGACATCCCCTACGCCCGCGCCGAGAGCCTGCTCGCGGCCAACGGCCTCACCGCCGCGTGGGACCGTGTCCAACGGTCGCCGCACGCCGTCTGGAGCGAGAACGGCATCTTCAGGTATCTTTGGATGGAAGACGCACGCGCGTTCACGGACAAGCTCGCGCTCGTATCGCAGTACCGGCTGCGCGGCTATTCGGCGTGGGTGCTGGGCACCGAAGATCCCGCGCTCTGGCCGGCGCTGGCGCGCGACGCGGCGCGCTGAACCGCCCGCCTGCCCGCTACACCACCGCCCCGAACAGCCGGCCCACGCCCGCCGTTACCAGCATGGCGAGCGCCCCCCAGAACGTCACGCGCACCGCGCCCGCCAGAATCGGCGCCCCGCCCGTGCGCGCGGCCAGCGCCCCCAACACCGCCAGGAACACCAGCGACGTCACCACCACCGCCGGCATCAACAGGGGCAGCGGCGCCACCACGCTCGCCAGCAGCGGCAGAATGGCCCCGACCGCGAAGCTCGCCGCCGACGCCATCGAGGCCTGGAGGGGCCGCGCCGCCACCACCTCCGAGATCCCCAACTCGTCGCGGGCGTGCGCGCCCAGAGCGTCGTGCACCATGAGCTGGTCCGCCACCTGCCGCGCGAGCGCGGGTTCCAGCCCCCGCTTCATATAGATATCGGCCAGCTCCACGTGTTCCTCTTCGGGATCGCCGCGCAGTTCGCGACGCTCGCGGGCCAGGTCGGCCTCCTCGGTCTCGGCCTGCGATTTCACCGAGACGTATTCCCCCGCCGCCATGGACATCGCCCCCGCCACCAGGCCGGCCGTGCCCGCCACGAGGACCTCGGCGCGCCCGGCGTTGGCCGCCGCCACCCCCACCAGCAGGCTCGCCGTGGATACGATGCCGTCGTTGGCCCCGAGCACGGCGGCGCGCAGCCATCCGATGCGGTCGGTCCGGTGCACTTCGCGGTGGCGGGCGGGGGGCTCCATGGCAGGCTCCTGTGGGCTGGTGTCCCTTTCAATATGCAGTACCGCATGGTAATTCTGGGGGACCCGGCGCCTGGCCGGAAACCCTGACGTACCCCGACAAGGACTCTCCATGCGCTCCCGCTCTCTCGTGGCGCTTACCGTGATGGGCACCCTGGCCGCGCTGGCCGTGCGGCCCGCCCCCGGCTCGGCGCAGACCCCCGCCCGGTATCCGGAGCGTGCCATCCGGCACGACATCCCGATGACCGACATGATCCAGCGCGCCTTTGCCGCCGGCACCCGCGACTCCACGGGCCGCCCCGGCCGCAACTATTGGCAACTCCGGACCGACTACGCCATCAACGCCCGGTTCGATCCGGCCACCGGCCTGATCACCGGCCGCGAGCACGTGGTGGTGCAGAACACGGGGCCCAACGAGATGCGCACCATCACCCTGCGCCTCGACCAAAACCTGTTCGCCGCCAACGTCCCACGGGTCGAGACGGTCACCGACATCACCGACGGCATGCAGGTCACGAGCCTGAGCGTGGACGGCCAGCCGGTGGCGCTCAACGCCGGCGCCCCGCCGCGGCGCGGACGCGGGGGACGCGGTGCCGAGGCGCCGCCGGTGGAGCTCGCCGCGTACGACATGTCGCAGACCGTGGCCACGATCACCCTCCCCACACCGGTGCCGGCGCACGGCAGCTTCACGCTGGACGCCGACTGGCACTTCACGGTGCCCAAGGTGGTGGCGCCCACGCGCGGCATCCGGATGGGCGCCTGGGGCGACACGCTGTACCAGGTGGGCCAGTGGTATCCCCGGGTGACCGTGTTCGACGACCTCCGCGAGGGCGGGTGGGACACCGACCCCTACCTGGGGCCATCAGAATTTTATAATAATTTCGGCCACTTCGACGTCAAGCTCGACCTCCCCGCCGGCTGGCTGGTGGGCGCTACCGGCATTCTCCAGAATCCCGAGCAGGTGTACACGCCGGCCGAGCGCGCCGGCCTGCAGCGGGCGCTGCGCGCCGACTCCACGGTGCGCATCCTGAGCCCCGAGCAGTTCGGACCCGGCACCGCCACGGCGGCAGGCGACCGGCTGGTGTGGCACTTCGTGGCCGACACGGTCGGCGACGTCGCCTGGGCCACCTCCGACAAGTTCGTCTGGGACGGCTTCCACGCGGTCATCCCGGGGTCGGGCAAGAACGTGCCCATCAACATCATGTACCTGCCGGGGCACACGGCGCAGTACGCCGATGCCGGACCCACCGTGAGCCATGCCCTGCAGTTCTACTCCAAGCTGTGGCTGCCGTACGCGTTTCCGACCATGACCATGGTGGACGGCCCCGAACTCGGCATGGAGTATCCGATGTTCATCATGTCGAGCACCGGCGCCTCCGATCACGAGACCGGACACGAGTGGTGGCCGATGACCCTCGGCACCAACGAGACCTGGTACGGCTTCATGGACGAGGGATTCAACCAGTACATGAACATCCTGTCGCGCGACGACCGCCAGGGCACGCCGGCCGACCTCGACGGACCCGGCCAGCGCTACGGCATGACGAGCGGCAACGAACGCGAAGCCCCGCTCATGTGGGACGCCAACTACGGCGGCCCCATGTACTCGTTCCAGGCCTACAGCAAGGCGCCGATGATGTTGTCCATGCTCGGCGGCATCGTGGGCGACACCGCCGTGTGGCAGGCGATGAGCGCGTACGCGCACGCCTGGCGCTTCCGCCATCCGTCGCCGTGGGACTACGCGTTCTTCATGGACAACGCGCTCCACCGCGACCTCGGCTGGTTCTGGTACTACTGGCTGTTCACCACCGACGCGGTGGACGGTTCCATCCAGAACGTCACGACGTCGGGCGGCCGCACCGTGGTCACCGTGCACCAGGCCGGCCAGATGCCGTCGCCCGTGGTGCTGAACGTGCACTTCGCGCCGCGCGGGCCGGCCCTCCGGCCCATGCCCAACGCGCGGATCCTCGACGACTCCACGGCCACCGTCACCTATCCGGTGGACGTGTGGTTCAACGGCAGCCGGACCTTCAAGGCAACGCTCAACTTCGGCGCTCGCAAGATCGACCGCATCGTGCTCGATCCGCACTGCCGGTTCCCCGACCGCGACGTGGAAGACAACACGTGGCCGCGCCAGCCGGCGCCGGCCGAGCCCGCGGAGGGACGCGGCGGCGGCCGCTTCGCCATGCCCGCGTGCAAGGGATGACCGCGCGCTGAGTGACAAATGAACGACGGGCGGTGATTCGATCGGAATCGCCGCCCGTCGTCGTTTCGCTGCACCCGTTGCATCCCCCGGCCATCCTGCACATTACTCCGACGTCGCCCATTTCAGTTCCCGTCTCGAGCGCCGGAGGTGCAATGCCAGATTTCTCACACCTGTCCACCCACTGGGCCTGGTCCCTGATCGCCCTCGTCGCCGCCCCTGCACTGGCGCTCATCCTGCACAGCGTGATCGCGCGTGTCGCGGTTCGCGTCGCGAAACGCACCGTGACGACCGTCGACGAATCGTTCATCACGCACGCGCGCCGCCCCACGCGGGTGATCTTTCCACTGCTGGCGCTCCTCTTCGTGCTCCCCGGGCTGCCGCTCTCGGCCGGCACGCTGGCCATCGCCCGCCATGCCCTGGGCGTGACCCTCATCGCCGCCACCGCCTGGCTGATGATCGCGATGTTCTCGGTGGTGGACGATCTGGTCGCCGAACGGTTCCCGATGGACATCGCCGACAACCTCCGCGCGCGAAGCATCCTCACGCAGATTCGCGTGCTGCGGCGCATCGCGATCGTGATCGTGACGATCGTCGCCGTCGCGATCATCCTCATGACCTTCCCCGCCATTCGCCACATCGGCGACAGCCTCCTCGCCTCGGCGGGGCTCGCGGGACTGGTCCTCGGCCTCGCGGCCCGGCCCACGCTCGCCAACCTCATCGCCGGTGTGCAACTGGTGCTCACCGAACCGATCCGCATCGACGACGTGGTGATCGTCGAGGGCGAGTGGGGACGGATCGAGGAGATCCTCACCACCTACGTCGTGGTCCGGATCTGGGATCTCCGCCGTCTCGTGGTGCCACTCAGCTATTTCATCGAGCATCCGTTCCAGAACTGGACGCGCACCAGCGCCAATATCATCGGCAGCGTGTTCGTCTACACGGACTACCGGGTGCCCGTGGACGCCGTGCGGGACGAGGTGCACCGCGTGCTCCAGACCACCGACTTGTGGGACGGCAAGGTCTGGAACGTCCAGGTGACGGACGCCAAGGAACACACGTTGGAGATCCGGGCGCTGATGAGCGCGGTCGATTCCTCCAAGGCGTGGGACCTGCGCTGCCTGGTCCGTGAGCACCTCGTGGCGTTCCTCCAGGAGCACCACGCAGACAGTCTGCCGCGTGCGCGCACCGAGATCCTCGCGTTCCCCGAGCCGCAACCTCGAGCCGGCTGAGCGCCGGTGCCGAGTCAGCCGCCGTTCGGCTCGCGGAACTCGGCGAAGTGCTCGCGCAGGCAGTCGTCGCAGATGTCGTGGCTGAAGTTCGCGTCCGACCGCTCGTGGATGTACGACTCCATGGCCTGCCACGTGCCGTCGTCGTCGCGAATGCGCTTGCAGTAGCTGCAGATCGGGAGCAGCCCACGCAACGTCTTGGCCTGCGCCACCGCCTCCTGCAGCTCGGCCACGAGGCGCTCTCGCTCGGCCTCGGCGTCCTTGGCGGGCGTGATGTCCTTGCCGATCGCGTAGAACAGGCCCTGCTTCAGCACCGGCGTGGCGCTCCACAGGAACCAGTGGTAGCTCCCGTCGGCCACGCGGACCCGCGTCTCGAACGACACGGTGGTGCTGCCCATGGCCAGCCGCGCGAGTTCCACGGCCACGCGCGGCAGATCGGCCGGATGGGCCAGCGACACGAACGACCGGCCGATCAGTTCCTCGCGCGTCTGGCCCTGCTGGCGCGCCGCCGCTTCGTTGACCTCTTTGATGCGCCCCAGAAAGTCTCCGACGAACAATGCGTCGGATGAGAGGCGAAAGAACAGTGCGAGGTCCATGGACGCAGCCTGTGTGCGAGGCGCCACCATCGTCGGCGGCACGTCGTGGCGCGTGATCGCGCCGCGGACGCTAGCGAAACCTCACGCTGACTGCGCCGACTCCGCAAGCGGCACGCCGGCAACCATGCGGTTACGGCCGGTCGTTTTGGCCGTATACATGCGCGCGTCGGCGGCGGCCAGCATGGCGTCCACGGTCCCGCGAGTCAGATCGCCGTCCAGTCCCATGCTCAGCGTCACGCTGAGCCCCGGGCGGATCGCGTCCCAATCGTGGTCGGCAATCCGGCGGCGAATGCGCTCGCAGAGCGCCGCCGCCCGGGCAACGGGGGTCTCGGGAAAGACGACCACGAATTCCTCGCCGCCATACCGGGCCACGATATCGCTCTCGCGCGTCGTGGCGCGCAGCAGCTGTCCGAGCTGCGTCAGCACGGCGTCGCCCACCGCGTGCGAGAAGGAGTCGTTCACGCGCTTGAAGTGATCGATGTCGCAGATCATCACGGTGAGCGCCTGGCCGTATCGCTGCGCACGCGCGTAGGAATGCGCCGCCTGTTCGTCGAAGTGGCGGCGATTGTGCAGTCCCGTGAGGTCGTCCCGGATGCTCAGCTCCTTGAGCAGCGTCGCTTGCGCGCGAATTCGAGAGTGCGATTCATCCAGATCCACGCTCATGCGATTGAACACCGCCGCCATCAGCCCCACCTCATCGCGCGACTTCACATCCACACGCTGGCGCAACTCTCCCTTGCCCATGGCGCCGATGGCCTCGGTGAGCGCGCGGACGTTGCGGCTCAGGCGTTCCCCGAAAAAGAAGCCGAGCCCGAGGGCGAGCAGCGCCGCCGTGCCCACGCCGTAGAGCATGGCGTGCTGCATCGCGGCCAGGTAGCCGTCGTCCAAGGCGTTGTAGTTGGGTTGGCGCAACGGGACGGCAAGCGCCGCCACCGTGCCGTTGATGACGATTGGCCGCGCCTGCGCCCGCAGTTCCTCAGGCACCGGGTCTCCCCGTTGATACGCGCCGGGACCGAACAGGACGCGGCCGGTGCCCGGATCGAGCAGGAGGAAGCGGAACGGCGGCTGTCCCGCAGCCGGCCCTTGGCGGAGCCGCACGAACTCGCCGAACGGCTCGTGGCTGGCCGCAACGGACCACGTACCATGCGCGCCCACGTAGGCCACGACGTCGCTCTGAAATGCCTGGAGCGACGACTCGAGCAACAGCCGGTCGAACCGCCCCAGCACGATCGTGCGCGCTACCAACCCCACCACCGCCGCCGACACCAGGCCCGTGAACAGCAGGGCGAGCGTCAGCCGGCCGCGCAACGAATGCACGGAGGCTTGTCGGGACGAGGGTATGGGGTGGCCCGCTCGTCCGGCATCGGGCGAGCGCGGCGGCCGATCGGGGTGCGCCAAACGCATGAAGATCAAAGTGGGAAGACCTTCAAGAATGCACCAGATCGCCGCCGCCTGCCAGCATCACACCCACGGTCGCCGCTATCACACTGCGGCGCCCCCTGACGCAACCCCTGGAGATCAGGCCCCGCGGTGACTGATGGAATACACATACGCCGCCACCGCCTTCACCTGGTCTGGCGTCAGCTGTGCGCCTCCCATCGGCATCATCGGCGCCACGTACGGCGCCGTCGGTGTCGCCATGCCCTCCGTCACGCGTTTCTGGATGAACGCATAACTGCCGTCGCCGCTGATCCACGTGGTGTCGACGAGGGACGGCGCCAGCGGTCCGCCCTTGGCGTCCATACCATGACACGTATAGCACAGACCGCCCGCCGCCTGCCCGTGGAAGATGCTGTCGCCCAGCGCCAGCATCGCCACCGTCGCGCCGGCGGGCGGCGCGCCCGGCGGCGGCCCCTGCGTCACGGCCGGCGCCGGCGTGGTGGCGGGTGCCGGGGCCATCGCCGCCGACGTATCAGCCGCCTTCTCTCCGCCGCCGCAGGCGGTCAGCGCGAACGCCAGCACCGCAGCGGCCGAGGTTGCCCGGTTCATGCCACTCGAAATGATTGCCATTCCCCCCTCCCCAAGTCATGGTCGTGTGAGGACGCCCAAAGCACCCGCCACGCGGGGGCACGCCGGAGACGTAGCTGCTCCGACCGCATGCCCCGCCTCGCGGGAAGTCCTCACTCGGAGCATAACCCTTTCCCCGAATGAGGCTATGAGGGAAAGCCCGCCGGTGGACCGTGGACAGGAGACTACTTGATGCGTGCCCGCTCCAGGTGCACCACCCCGGTGCTGTCGGACACGCCCATGTAGACCACCCCGGGCCCGAACCCGGCGATCGTGCGGAACGCCGGCAGCTGCACGCGGTCGGTCAGTTCGCCCTGCGCATTGACGACATCGTACACCGGGCGCCCGTCCACCGCCTGCGACGTGCGGATCCACAGGTTGCCCTGCGTGTCGCACCGGGTGGCGCCGGCGGCGAACGCCGGCCGGTAGTCGGGCAGCTCGTACGGCGGCACGAATTGGAGCGGCGGCATGGTGATCTGCTGCGTCGATCCGCCACGCGTGGGCGGAGCGCCGCCGCCGCCGCCCCCGTCCGTGCGCACCACCATCACCATTTGGCCCATTCCGCCCCCGCCCCCGCCCCCGGCCCCACCCCCGTCGCCGCCCGCCACGATGCGCTGCTGCGACCCGTTCCCGGTGAGCCGGCGGGTGGAATCGAGCACCGCCATGCGCTCCTGCCGGCGCTTCTCCATCACCTGGCGCGCGGAGTCGATCACCGCCGCCTTCTGGTCGTCGGTGAGCCGCTGCCAATCGAAGGGAATCTTGGCCGACGACGTCCGCGACCCATCGGGGTGGATCCAGTCGATGTGGAAGTCGCGCCCGCGCACCACGGCCACGGTGCCGTCGGGGAGCAGGGACCAATCGTCCACGATGGGCAGCGGGTTCACGATCGCGCTGGCCGTGAATCCGTTGTCGGTGCGGACGATGTTCATCTTGGTGTTGGGAATCTTGAAGAACGCCACGGTGTCTTCGGCCCGCGTCGCGAGATTCACGCGCACGATGGGCGCCGAGTCGGGAAACTGCGGGACGAACGTTTTGAGGTCTGCTCCCCGCGGGGGCGCCTCGCGCATGAGGTTGGTGTTGCCGCGATACACCAGCCGGCCGGCCGGGTCGAAGCCCGAGGTGCCGAACGGCCCGCCGATCAGGAAGATCGCTTCGTTGGGACGCGGCACGGCCATCACGCGCGCCACCTTCCCGGCGTCGTCGAACACGAGCATGGAGAGCGACGCTGGGTCGATGAACAGCGTCGAGTCGCCGCGGTACGGAATGAGCCCGCCTGGCATGTTGCCGTACGCGTTGGCGGTACTCGCCGTGGAGTCGGCCACCGGCATGGCGTGGGCGAGCGTCGAGTCGAACAGCAGGACACGATGCTCGATGACGTCGTTCACCAGCACGCGGCGCCCGCTCAATTCGCGCACGGCCGACACCGCCTTCATCGGTTCGGTGGACACGCGCTCGATGGGGCCGAGCGCCCGGACGGGCGGCAGGGGCTGCTGGGCCCGCGCCGCGGATGCGAGCGCGATGAGCGACGGGACGAGTACGCGGAACAAGCGACGGATCATGATGGAGCTCCGGTGAGTGCGGGTCGGCGCCGGTGGACGCCGCCTGCGGAAACCTACCTGCTGATGATGACGCGCATGGCGCCACCGCCTTCGATGGTGAATTGGGTGCCCCCGCCGCTCGGGCCGAAGCCCGAGTTGGCGAGCCCCGACGTACCCGAGCGGATGGCCGCGAGGTACCGCGGGTCGAGATAGCTCGAGACGATGTCGGGCAGCTTCCGCCGCTGTTCGGCCGTGAGCAGCCCCCGGATGTCGGGGCTGAGCTTGAGCAGCAGGTCCACCGATGCTTCGCGCCCGCGCCGGTAGCGGTCGTACGCCGCGCCCTCGTCGAAATGGTCGGGCAGCGCGGCGAAGTACTTGGCGATCGGCGTCCAGATGGAATCCAGCCGGATCACGTACCACCGGTTCAACGTCGCCACGCTGTCGGCCTGTGGCGGCGTGAGCTGGAGCGTATCGAGCTGGCGCAGGATCGCCGACATCGGGTTGGTGATGCCGCCATTGCCGTAGAGCGCGCGCAGGATGGGCTCGGTGAGCCGGATGCCGTCGTGCGTGCGGCCGCGATCGAGTTGCTGCGTGAGGAACTGGCGCTCGCGCGTGGGCCCGACGTCCACGCGGAGCATGGCGGTGAGGGCCACGGGCGACCGGAACGCGGTGAGCTGCGGATTGGTGGCGCCGAACCGCTGGTTCACCGCATACGTGTAGCGCTGCGCCTGGGCGTCGAACCCGCGCACGTA
>Ga0307375_10003080_pt1 | contig 16636 bp, 25 predicted proteins | sample TR1MG_FD_202531 | JGI IMG/M metagenome (GOLD analysis project Ga0307375, IMG submission 202531) | Soil microbial communities from Risofladan, Vaasa, Finland - TR-1 | ecosystem: Environmental > Terrestrial > Soil > Coastal area > Acid sulfate soil | place: Finland: Risofladan, Vaasa | collected... | reverse complement strand
GGTCGACGCCGTCACAGCCACGTTTCGGCCTTCGTCGCGCAGCGTTCTAATGAGACGCCGTACGAGAAACGACTTGCCAGATCCACCGGAGCCGGTGATCAAGACGTTGTCGCCGGCGCGTACGGCCGCGAGCGTCTCGCGCTGCGACGGAGCGAGCTTGGCGGTATCCTCGGGATTGTCGTCGATTCCGGGAATGACATCCTCCTCGTCGTTCTGTTCCACGCCAGCTTCGGATGGCCGTTCGGTCCGTGGAGCACTGTCAGGCTCGACGTAACCGCCCACCACGCCGCTCCGCAAGCCGGGCACAGCAGCCACCCGTGCGAAGCGCTGCGCTTGAGATGTCGTTCGCATTCGTCGCACACTACCTCCTCCGTTTCCCGTCGAGACACCCCATCGCAGAGAGGCCCATGCCGACGGCGTCGTATTCATGTTCTTTGAAGGTACACCCGAGCAGTCTCGTCACACGCTTCTTCATCGCCTCCTTCGGGAGCTGCCCCTTCCAGTCTCCCGGAGACAAGTGTACGCACTCTAGCTCCATCTGATGACAGACGTGGACCATTCCACCGACGAGGTAGGCGAGCTTGAGCAGCTTGCCGCTCGCCGCCGACGCTATGCTCTTCGCACTCCCGGTCCACAGTTCCGGTGCTTCGATGCAGACGATGACATTTGGATCGGTCATGCCTATCCAGTCTTCTATCCAACGAAGACAATCGTCAAACTTTGCACGCCACTGTACGCCTCGTTTTGGCATCCACACGCCATGCATTGTAGGACCGACTGGCGACTCCGACTTGCTGGCGACTAGCAGGTTTTCCCAATAGGCTATACCAGAACCTGTCAGACCAGGATCGATTAGCACGGTTGGACCTGGAAGGTTTCGGTTGTGCCCGAATAGATCAGATGCTGTGACCACGTATCCTCCAATTTCACCCGACTAGACTACGATCTATGATTGAGACACCTTACCGTACCCCACCGTACCCCACAACACCAGACACCACCGGACCTCACCACACCAAACCGCACTACACTGAACCGTATTCAGATGCATCCCCGCCTCTGCCTAACACGTTCCATCAGTGCTCGGTCGAGTAATTTCTGCGACCGAAACTTCTTCTCCCGGATTAGCTCCGTCAAGTCTTCGTCCACGGTATCGCGTACCGTCAGGTCTACGTAGAGCAACGGCACCGTCTTCTGCGGATGAACGATGCGGTCCTCCGACTGCTGGTTCGTCAGGAGTGCGGCGTGCCGACTGTACACTATCGCGGTGTCGGCGGCGGACAGGTCCGCGCCGAATTCCGCAACCTTCTGCTGTACGAGGAGTACGCGCACATCGCCCTTCGTGAACGCAGTGATGCGCCGCCTACGCTCGGCGGGCGCCACCGGTCCATACAGGATCATAGCAGATATCCCGGCGGAAAGCAAGCACTTTTCCGAAAAATCTATTTCTTTATTGTAGGCGTACCAGACGACTACCTGCTCCCTCGCGAGCTCTCCCCGGAGCAGATTCACGAGTTCGTCGACCTTCCCACGCCACACGCACTCGTCACCGATGAACCCTCCGCACATCCGGCGCATCCACTGCCAGCGGACGCCGGCGTAGATCGTGCTGTCGACATCCTCGCCGTCATACTCCAGGACGAAGTCCTCCTCGGCGGAATCGTACGCGTCTCGCAGCTTCTTCGGCATCGTCAGGCTCCGCGTCTCGTGCACCTTTCGGTCGGGCATGTCGGCGTCCCTGCGCGTGCAGACGAATGCGACGCGAGCGGTCTCCTCCCGCATCATGTCGAGCGTCCCCGGGTTCGGATACCAGTCGAGCGCGTCGGTCTGGCTGAACCATCCCGCGCGGAACTGCCAGTACGACGAGCACCGATACGCGCTCCCGTGCAGGAATGCGACCTGGCACCACATGTCCAGCTCGCTCTCCGGGTTCGGCGTGCCCGTGAGGACGACGCGGTGCGCGGAGTCGCGGAATCCGCTCAGGAAGAACTTCGTTATCTTCGCCTTCGGATTCTTCAGGCAGGAGGACTCGTCGACGGCGACGATGTCCCATAGGAACTCCTGCCTGTCCATAGGGACGTATCCGCGGCCGGCGCAGCCTCCGCATTTCGCCTTCTCGGGGCCGGCCTTCCCCTTGCCCCTGCAGAGACCGCACCGCTCACGGTTGGCAATCTCGGGGAGGACCATCCAGCCTTCCTTGTTGATGAGGTTCCATCGGTGTCCCTCGCGCAGTGCTGCAAGACGCTCGTCTCGCGTGCCCTGCAGGTAGACCACGTCGGTCTCTCCCTCGATGCCCAACTCCTTCTCCCAGGACCCGAGCGCGGAGGTCGGAGCGACCACGATGCAGCGGAGTTCTCCCCGCAGCGGCTGAAGTCTCCGGCTATACCGGACAGTTGGAAGTGTCTTGCCGGTTCTCATCTCGCAGAACAAAGCCGAGTGCCTCCGTGCCTTCAAGTGCCGCAGCATCTTCAGCTGGTGCGGCATTAGCTTGCGAGTGGGTGGTCTGACGGGATTCGAACCCGCGATTACCTGAGCCACAGTCAGGCGGCTTATCCGCTTGCCCACAGACCACACCCTTTATCTACAACCCAAACGTCCACCGCGCCACGCGCACGGCCTCCTCATCACCGACCACCTTACCCGGAGAGTCTGACATCTTCACGACCGGCACGCCGTCTATGTGTGTCAGCTTGACGACGATGTTCATCGGCGGGTGTCCGTCCACGTCGCACGTCAGGTTCGTGCCGATGCCGAAGATTACCTTGACGCGTTTCCCGAACCGCTTCTGCAACGACACAGCCTTGACGACGTCGAGACCGTCCGAGAAGACGATGGTCTTGGTCCTCGGGTCTATCCCGCGCTCGACGTATGCCGCTATGGCGCGCTCGGCGAAGACGGCCGGGTCACCGGAGTCCTGCCGCACACCGTCGTACATCCGAGCTTGTGCGCCGTCGAAGTCGTTCCAGAACGCCCTGGACCCGAACGTGTCAGTGAGCGCGATGCCGAGCTTGCCTCGGTAGACGTCCTGCCATGCATCCATCGCGTACCGGTTCGCGTGCCGGAGACCGACGAGACCGGAGACTCCCTGCACCCACTCGTGCGCCATCGTTCCGATGGGCTTGATACCGTGCTTGCGTGCGAGATGCATGTTGCTCGTTCCGATGCATCCGCCGAAGTGCGACAGTATACTAACGACTCGGTCGTGCACGAGAAGAGAGAATCGCCTGCGCGTCCCGAAGTCGGCGAACTTGCAGTCGGCGTTCATCAACGCGAGCGCCTTCTCCTTCGTCTTCTCTCCTGCCTCGTCGAGTATGTGCATCTCCGTTGCGCCACTCTTGTCCCACGTCATGCAGACCTCGCTGATGATGGCGAGAAGAGGCACCTCCCAGAGTATCGCCGAGAACCACGGACCCTCAACGATAATGTTGCCGTCATCTGAGATGAAGACCTGTCCGGGATCGAGCCGCGCGTCCTTGATCATACTGAGGAACCACGGCTTGAAGTATCTGCACGTCTTGTAGAGCCAGTCTCTCTGGTCGCACGTCAGACGTAGCGTGCCCGCGTGGTTGATCTCTACCTGGATGCTGTCGAGCATGGCCCGCGTGATCTTTCGGTCGGGATCGCGATTGAATAACTGGTACCTCGCAACCGCACGTGGGAACTTCTCCGCGACGGCTTGCGCTTGCGTGAACTTGTAGAGATCCGTGTCTAGGATGGATGGTATCACAGCAGCGCCGCTCCTTTGCATTCCCAGTCGTACATCAGCCTACCGTTCGGGTAGAAGATGATGCTTCTGACCTCGTCCGGTCCCGTGCAGCGGGACAAGCATTCACGTAGACACACCGAGACTCCACCAATGTCGTAGACTACTGTTCCGTTTGGAAGAGTCATCATCGGCGTTCCGACACGAATGAGGTATTCTTGCACGTCCTTGATCTCTTGATCGCGCAGCATGCGCTTCGCTACCCACGCACCGGCTGACTGGTCGTCCGGATTCTCCGGCATCGCGACTGGCCCGAGCGTCAACTGCTCGACGTGACGGTCGACGCAATACGTTATGAGTGTCTCCACGTCGTCCGGCGTTCGCACTCCACCGTCGTACATAGTGCATGTGAGGCGGACCACGAGTCCGGCGTTGTGCGCTCGACGAATCACTAGAGGAACGTCGTGCCGGAACATCGTATGCCCGAACAGATCTAGATTAACGTGATCCTCGTGACTAACTATGGAGATCGCTAGCGTGGTGAGACCGGCTTCATACCATGACTCCAGCAGAGAGGTGCATTCATTGGCATCGTTACCGCGTCCCATGAGTATCAATCCGTTCGTCTGCATCTCGATGAATGGAAACTCCATCTCCGTGCGCTGTAGGTAGTGCATTACCTGCAGCGGGCTTAGCGTCGGATCTCCCTTGCTGGTGATGATCACCGTTGTGGCTCCGCCTATCTTCGCAGCCATGATGGCCTTGCTGAGGTTGCGGTCGTGCATAGATGTACACAGCGGAGAGGTCGACATCGGAGCGTCTCCGGTCATACGCGATACGCAGAACGGGCACCTCGCGTTGCATGGCGCATCCACGACGAGACTGAGTGTTTGTATCTTCATCCAATCACCTCCTTCGCGTTCGTCACGATGACGCCGGCGTCCACCATCTCGTCGATGGCGCGCTCAGAGTCTCCCGGGTTTACGTCGACGCCTCTGCACGCGTCGAGGACGAGATACGTCCTGTAGCATGCAGCGACGGAGTCCATCGCCGTTGCCTTTACGCAGTAGTCCGTCGCGAGGCCACAGACGTAGACGTCGTCTACGGACGCGTCGAGTAGCGCGTCCATTAGACACTCGCGACCGCAGAAGGCAGAGTACGCGTCTCGGTCTTCGTCAGTGCCTTTCAGCACGGAGAAGTAATCGAACGGCACGACGATGTCTCGGTGAATCATCGCGCCATGCGTGTTGCGTACGCAATGATCTGGCCATACTCCTCCCTGCTTCGAGAATGAGCAGTGCGTCGGTGGGTGCCAGTCTTGCGAGATGACGTCGAGATCCCATGGTACGGCGAGGAGAGCGTTCACGACCGGAACGATCCCGTCACCGAACGGCACCGGGAGCGCGCCTCCCGGCATGAAGTCGTACTGCGGGTCCACGACGATCAGTGCTTTCATCTCTCGCCCTCTTTCTGCCCGTCTCCTTGAATGATATACGTCAAGTGCGGATACTCGCTTCAATCTTCATCTAATCCACCAATCGTCAAACGTCTCACCATGGTCGAACGCCAGCGGAGGAAGCGCGTCCACGTCAAACCACCTCACTGAGTCAGCATCATCCCCGAAGATGAGGTCTTGAAATCTGTCGGCGCCCTCTAGCCATACTTGATATGTCGCAGACACGACCCAACCTCGTGGGTCACGACCTTCATGCCCCTTGAGACAAAAGACGTTGCTGAGATTCTCTACGGGGACTTTCACGCCAGTCTCCTCAAAAAGTTCACGAACGCACGCGACCTCGGGTCGCTCGTACTTCTCGACGTGCCCTCCTGGGAACGCCCACTTGTACTTGAACGGTTCGATGCCTCGGCGGACAAGAAGAACCTGAGCTGGGAGATCGTCGTATTGTCGTATTACGATGGCGTCCACGGCGAGAGCCGGTCGTTCGTATTCGTACTCGTGCATCTATTCCTCCAATCTGCAGACGGGCGCCTCTGTTCTCTTGTGGTGAGACGCATGTATCATGCGATAGACACGGGCGTCTATACCACCGTCGGCAACGCCGTCTCCTAATCTCTTGATCGAAGCATCTACCTCAGCGTACGTCATCCCCATCTCACCTTCGTCCGTCTGCCCCTCCCACAGTCCCGCGCTCGGCGGCTTGTCGATGATGCACTGAGGGACGCCGAGGTACCGCGCGAGATCAAAGACGTCCGTCTTCCACACGTCCGCTATCGGCTCGATGTCCGCAGCACCGTCACCGTGCTTCGTGAAGTACCCGAGGACGAACTCCGTCCTATTCGTCGTGCCACAGACGAGAGCGTTTGACCGGTTCGCTTCGTAGTAGAGAGCCGCCATGCGGAGACGCGCCTTGAGATTGCCGAGAGCGAGACGGTCTCTTCGGAAACCGTCGTCGAGTGCAGTTTGCATCTCTTCAAATGCTGGGAAGATGTCACCGAAGCAGCACGTGCTACAATACTCGTCTGCAACGAGTCTTGCATCGTCTGCATCCCGTTTATCAGATTCGCATGGCAGAATCATCCCACGTACTTCAATGCCGCCGAGGTCGGCGAGAGCTGCGACGATAGTAGAGTCTACTCCGCCGGAAAGCCCAACCACGACTCCGGCCGCGCAGGCATCGGAGACTTGTTCGAATATCCACGCCGAAATGCGATCCGAGACAGCCTTTACATCCATCTCTTCACACCCTCCTCTATCTTGGCGGCACACCCGGGTGTCGAACCCGGCAAGGCGGGCTTTGGAGACCCACCCGCGCCCCGGCGCGCGTGCCTTACTAAGCTGGTGGGAACGGGTGGAATCGAACCACCGACACCCGACTCTTCAAGCCGGTGCTCTACCTGATGCTGAGCTACGTTCCCGTCCACGCGAAGTCCTCCTCCGTGCCACCCTCCCTAAAGAGGGTGGCACAGAGGACGAACCCTACTCCGCCACGTCTTCCGCGTCTTCCGCCACTGCCACGGTCTCCGCTACTTCCACGGGTGTCACAGCCGCCTTCTTCGACCTCGACGACGCCTTCACCTTCTCCGCCTTCTTCGCCGGCCTGCCGCGACCACGGAGCGCGACGCCCTCCTCGACGAGGACCCGACGCGCGACCGGTCCTGAGACGTTGAGCAGACTCGCGACGGCGCCGATGCCGACCCCGGACGCATACATCCTCACTGCCTTCGCCCGGTCCTTCTTGTTCACGATGATCTTCTCCGGCATGATGCGACTCCCTATCCAGGCAGCACACTGCTGCCGACGACGACATACCGCGCGGCGTTCCACACCCTGCGGAACAGTCCCGCGAACAACCAGTACCTCTCGAACTCCTCCAGCCTCGGCGATGCATCGAGGAGCGACGCTACCCTCGCCTCGGCGAACCGCACGTCGTCTGCGGCGCGTGCGACGCGAGCGTCAGCGTCTCTCCTCGCGGCTGCGGCGATGTTCCGTGCACGCTGCCTGCTCCGCGTGGTGCGTGCGTGTGACTTGCGTCCCATCACGAACCTATCGACCGATGCGCTTGACATTGCTGTCTCCCTTCGCATCCTCCAACGCCTTCATCAGCGACCGGTTCTGTGCCCGGCATCGCTCCAACTCAGCCTCGGCCTCCTTGCGCCTGCGTCTCTCTCGACACAGCCTCTGTCCTCCGGTCATGTCGTTACACTCCCCTTCCCAGCACACGTCGGACAGTCGAGCATCACGGCCGTCGTCGACACCGGCAGGATATCTCCGAGTCGAGGTGCCGAGAGACGGACTATCCTCACGCGCGCCTTGCCCTTCCTGCGCGGTGTCCACTTCCCGCATCCGTCACAGGTGTATCCGCCCGTCTTGGCCCACGCGCGCTTCCTCAGCCATCCGAACATCTCGTGCCTCCCCTTCTATAAGTAGCGAGGTCCGGCAAGAATCGCAAGCGACTTCCTTGGATGTAGTCACCTGCAGCGTCCGGACCCCTTGTCCCCGTCGGCGCGCCAAGAGTGCGAGAGAGGATACAAGTAATGTACTCCCTCGCTGCGTGCGCGCCTCCTCATCGTGAGAACGCGGCAAGAATCGAAGCGACTGTTCCAGTGCTCTACCACTGAGCTATCCTACCTTTCGGTACGAGCCGGATTCGAACCGGCGACCTTTGGATTATAATGTAGTCGCTTCTGCGTCCGCGTCCTCTCTATTCGGCGGGCACGCCAAGGAGTGAGGTGATCAGTTTAGGCAGGCGCTCTGCGTTGAGCTACTCGGCCGTCGTATGTAGGCCGAGGACGGAGTTGAACCGCCAACCTCCTGCTCCGGTGTAATCACCTCTGCGTGCGTGCCCTCCTATCGTTGGGAAGCCGGCAAGTAATCGGGTGTCTTCCCAGATGTAGACACCCTGGCGTCCGGCTTCCTCGTCCCTAGAATTCCACCTTCTCGATCTCGCCGACCCAGTGCTCCGCCGTCATATCTCCACGGAGGAACGTGTCAACGATGTCGAACACCGCGTCGCTGAACCCTCCGACCTGGAGGATGTCGGCGCGGTCCTTGACCTGCGAGCTCGTCGTCGGCGTCAGGTCGATGCAGACGAGCTTCGCCTTCGGACACCGCTTCTTGAGGATGGCCCACTCCTCCATCATGCCCGTGCCTTTGCTTCTGCCGTAGTAGAAGTAGCCTCGCTCGCTATCTACCCACGATTCGTTGTCGCTGACGAAGACCACGACGTCGACGTCTGCCTTCTCCTCGTTCAGCATACGGAGCGGAGCGGAGCAGTTCGTCGATCCACCCCCGACGTCGGCCAGCTTCTCGGCGTTCGTCAGGACGGTATCGCGTGAGTTGAGTCGCACGTTCACGACGTCTCCCTCGAAAGGTATCGCCCTCGCCGACGGGTTCTTCCTCATCACGGCGGCGGCCACGAGACCGGCAACGTCGACGCACCGGATGGTACTGGCCTTCGCCTGGTCGTACCCGGTGATCGGCGAGCGCATCGATCCGGACACGTCCGGACAGACCACGACGTTGCCCTTCATCGCCGGGACGTTCTCGATGGCGATCTCCATCGCGTCCTGGAGCGCTTCGCGGACCTCGTGCGGGACGTCGCTCGTCACGTTCTTGTACGCGGCGAGCAGCTGGTACGGGAACGCCTTCGCCTTCCGCACGTTCTCCGGGTCGCGGAGGCGTGTGGCTATCATCCGCGTGCGCTTCTTGCTCTCGAAGACACCGTGCCGCGCGAATGTGTTGAGGTTCATCCGCGTCATGTGCCACTTCGCGTTCTCTGCGATGACATGCCAGACCTTGTCCGGTATCTCGATGCCCGTCAGCATCTGGAACGGGACGTCGGGGACGTCGCAATTCTCCGGGTTCTCCTTCCACGCCTCGAACTGCCTCACGAGTGCCGGCAGTCCCTTGCGCTTGCCGTCGACCTTGCCAAGCAGGTAGGCATAGAGCGAATCCTTTACCTTCGACTCCGGCTTCGGGTGGACGATGCGGAGCACGTCTCGCATGGACGGCCTGCCCACGTTCGCGCAGAAGACGTCGGCGGCGTCCCGATCCGTGAACCACTTCCTGAGAGCGCGCCTCGCGCCCTGTCCGAACGTCTTCCGTCCAACGGACTCACTTCGTACCGCGAGGATGAAGTTCCGCAGCATCTTCCCGTTATCGATAACGAGCGGGAAGACGCGCTCCAGGAGCGGTGACCGCGCCTCGGCGAGGAACGCGAGGAGCACTGCCGGCATGTCCTTCATGTACCCGCGTCGCCTCGCGTAGACTGCCGCCTTCGCAATAAACTCGTCCGGTACCTGTGGGACGAGATTGCGCAGCGAATCGAGCTGTGCATCGGGCTTCGCGTAGTACGTTCCGCCGAAGCATCCCGTCGCGGCCAGCTGCGCCACGGCGTGCTTCGCCGGGAGGGAGTATGCTCGCCCTCCGGCGTCGTTCGTAACATCCGCGCGAGGCGCTCGCCCGGTCTGGAAGACGTTCTTGTTCACGCCGGCACCCTCCCCTTCAATCCCTTCGACCACTCGGTGACCTTCCGTTCCTCCACTTCGAGGCATGTCTCGCAGTACGTGTGTGAGACGCTCAGCATCTTCGGCTCGGCACGCATCTCGACACAGCTCCCGTCGTCGGAGCGATATCTACCACATGAGAGACACTTCGTAAAGGTGTCGTTCATCGCGCGGCTACCTCCAGCGCCCTCGCCCGCTCGCGGAGTTCTGCTGCGCGGTCAACGTCCCCGTGATCCGCGGCGGCGTCCGCCCGCGCGTAGAACGTCGCTGCCGTGCGGATCATCCTGTGCTTCTGTGCCATGTTGCGTTCCCCGGGACGGCGCACGTCTGGAGGCAGCGCCATCTTGCTAGCCATAATCTACTTCCCCTTTCGAGAGCGTCCTCGTCGCTAGTCTCGCGCGGAGACCAGCGACGGGGACCGCTCTCGCGGCCCCTTCGAATCCTACCAGACTGCATCTAGTACCTTCGCGGCCGAGCGGTCCATCTCGACGCGTCGGTCCGCGTAGCGACTCTCCTGCGATAGCCGCGTCAGGCCGGCGTTCATCCCCCACGCGCTCTTCGGGTCTGCGCCGTGGTCACCCTCGTGCGTCGCGGCGGCGTCGTAGGCGTCCACGAGGACAGCCTTCGCGGCGACCTTGCGCGCGAACAACTTCTGCACGACCTCGTCGGACGTCTCACCGAGGATGAGGTCCCTCGCGGCACGAATGCGTCGCGTGTCGTCCTCCGCGCTGCTCTCGGCGTACGCCTTCAGTCCCCGGTCCAGCTCCCACTTCGCGCGGCTCGTGACGCGGCCACCGACGTGGACGATCTTGACCTCGCGGACGTCCCGCGCACCCCACACGATGTGATTTCCGCAGACCGAATTGTAGAGGAAGGTCGTCACCTTGAATGCACGGTCGCCGACCTCGCTGTTCTCGACGATGAACCCGCGGTAGAGCACTCCGCCCTTGCCGTCTGCGACAGGAAGGTCCTCGTTCACCATGAATGCGAACATGTCCTTGTCCGACGCGTAAAGGCCGGCCGGCGCGATGGTGTCGCCTGGCTTGATGCCGATGCCGGCGAGGCGGTTCTTCAGGCAGTCCTCCTCCGTCGCCGTCCTCGCGCGCGCGTCTCCCGACCCGGTCGGACGAGCCGGCGGAACCCGCCAGCCTCTCTCCGAGAGCGGCTCCAGCGACCGTGAGACGTCCGCGTTCCAGATGCGGCTGTACTTCTCAGACGTTACCGCACGCGCGATGAGTCCACCGTTCTGATGAAACAGCACCTGAAGTGAATCGCGCTCGAAGCCGTTCCTCCGCATGCTACTGTTGAGGCAGTCTGCGACGACCGGAGCCGGGAGCGTTCGCAGGTATCCGGCCGGCGCGCCGAGGAGACCGGAGACCTGCCCGAATGCGTAGTTCCCCATCCTCGCGGCGCCGCCCTCCGGACCGACGAGCGTGACCTCGTTCGCACCGTCCGTTCCGAAGCTGACGGCCTTCGGGTCCACGTGCACCTCGCGCGCGCGCTCACGATACCACTCGCACTGTGCCGTCATCTCGGCGAGCGTCCAGAATCGCTCGTCGTCCGGCCGGCTTGCCCACTGTTCCGACGCCTTGTACAGGTTGCTCATACTGCTTCCCCTTCCTGCGTCCCCAAGGCCACGCCTATCGCGGCCTCCACCGCGCGGGCGTTCCTTATGAACGCCCGCACAGAGGAGGTCGCCTCGTCTACGCCACCGGCACCGAGACTGACTTGTAGCAGTTCAATCCGAGCTTGATGCCACCCCCGACGTCCACGTTGCCGGAGGTCGTGGCGATGATCTCCGACTTGCCCGACTTCGACGCCCCGTGCGTCTTGCTGAGGTCCACCACGATGGTGAGATTCTTCCCGACGACTTTCGTCTCGACGTTCGTCATGGCACACTCCCCTTCCGATTCGGGCGCCACCACGGCGTCCGCAGCGCCGGTCTCCACAGATGGAGACCGGCGCAACTGGCGTCGAGGCCGGCGGCGATGCTAGATAACTCTCATTGTACGCTGTACGCTGAGCATGGGCGGGTCCATTCGCGCCTCCCTTCGTTGGTACGACTACCATCGTTCGGGCGCCCGGCGCACGCACGGCCAGAACGGGGAAGGGGAAGGTCCCCGCCGTGGGAAGGCCAGCGCGCGCCGGGCTACCTGTGTGAGTCATCTTGCGTCTCCCCTTGGATGTGACCTACGCCCACACGGCCCAGCACTGGTGCGGGTCGCGGCTCGGGAACGAGCTCGATCCGAGTTTCCGGCAGCGTCCGATGCGGCAATTCGCGCGCCCGTAGCGGTGCCCGGTTCTCTCGTCGCTGCAGAATTCAACGCGCGCGCCCGGATGCCTACGCAGCACCGCGACGAGTTTGGCAATCCGCGCGGAGTGCCTGTGCAGTGTGTACGACGGATCGGCTCTCATGTACAGCTCGACCGCCAGCTCGCGTAGGTCTCTCATCGCGTCCACCTCTCCGGCCCTCCAAGGCCTGTCTGCATCCTCCGCGCGCCTCTCCCTGAGAGACGCGCAGAGGCGGCAGCTACGACACCCAGCGGTAGTCCTCAGCGGTGAGCGCCCAGCCAGCCTCCAGTAACGAGGTGGCGATCCTGCGAGCGAAGCGGAGCAGGTCGCTCCGCGGGCCGGTGCTCCTGCCCGTGGTCGGAGCGCTCTCACGGAGCGTCACGCGCGGGTACCGCATCTGCTCGCCGAGCGGCACCGCGCGCACGATCCGGCGCGTGTACCCGCCGGCGCTCGGTATCTCGATTACCCCTAGCGCAGCGACTGGCGCCCCGTCCACGACTCTGTGATCCTGCAGTTCCTTGATCGTTTTCATCTCGTCCTCCTCGGCCTTCTTGGCCTCCATCGTTCCCCTGTTCCCCATCTGCATCCCCTTCCGACGCTTGAATAATAGCACACCTAGCGGAAAAAGCAAGTACTTTTCTTACGATTTCCTAGCTTTTCTACGAATCTTTTTTGAGGCCGTTTTCGGCGTCGTATGTGCCTCTACGGGTCGGTCTTCCTCTGGCGTATCGTCGTCCATCCTCCCAAACGCCACCCCGCCGCGCCTAAGCGTGAACGTCGCCTTCACGCGCGTCGTACCGAAGGCATAGAAGTGCGCCCACGGATCTGCGCCCTCCGCGCGCTCGGCCGCCTCGTCCACCTTGGCAAGCGCCTCCACATGCGTGTCGTACGGTCCCGCGAGGAACCCGACACGGCCGGCGTCGCTGACGGTGACGTAGTAGCCTGGGTCGATGGTTGTCATCAGCGTTCTCCGGCAGACTCGAAGGCCGCTTCGGCGACCGCGAAGCTAGACTTCGCACGAGTGACTTGCATCTTCGCACGCTTCTCATCGTAGACGATGGTCCAGCCGCGCTCGACCGTTCCGTCAAACATGGTTCGCTCGGCGCGGACCACCTTCTCGCACGCTAACGCCATGTGCTGCGCGGAACGTCGAGTCTTATAGAACATCGCGTCTCCTCTCTTGAGGATCACGACCTACGTAGCACACGAACGCTCCGTCGTTGTGCTCCAGACTTATGCCAAGATCGTCCATATCCCAGACAAGACCACGCTGGAGCGTCGGCTCACTGTAGCACTCCCCAGTGTGAGTAAGGACAGTCTTTGATCCGCACGACATCTGAAGCGGCTGTCCGACGCCGAGAAGCATCTCTACGCAGCGCTTGAACTCCTCACGCGCGAGAATGTACCCCTTCCCGTAGCAGTCCATCAGCGACCCGAACTCGTGGTATGCGAGCACCCTCTCACGGCACATCGACTGGAGCCTATCCAGGTCGATCTTAATGTATTCGGTCTGTGTTGTCATCCCGCATCCCATCTCCCGCGCCTCCCGGCGCTCTACTCCAGCACCTTGAGAAGTGCCACGGCCGTCGCCTCGTCGCAGGTCTTCTGCGCCACGGCCCTCGCCTCGTCGCAGGTCTTCTGCGCCGCAACCCTCACCTCGTTGTAGGCCTGCCACGCCACGGCCCTCGCCTCGTCGCAGGTCTTCTGCGCCGCAACCCTCACCTCGTTGTAGGCCTGCCACGCCACGGCCCTCGCCTCGTCGCAGGTCTTCTGCGCCACGGCCGTCGCCTCGTTGTAGGTCTTCCACGCCGGGGCCGTCGCCTCGTCGTAGGTCTTCCACGCCGGGGCCGTCGCCTCGTTGTAGGTCTTCTGCGCCACGGCCGTCGCCTCGTTGTAGGTCTTCCACGCCGGGGCCGTCGCCTCGTTGTAGGTCTTCCACGCCGGGGCCGTCGCCTCGTCGTAGGTCTTCCACGCCGAAGCTGGCAGGAAATGTTGAGCGAACCAGTCGATATCCAGTTTGAGTTCGACTGCTCGTCTCAGACTCGCCTCCGTGATTTTCACGCCGTCCTGCCATTCGGCCTCGAAGATTTCGACCTGCTCCTCGCACGCATGGTGCTTCCGGAGCAGTTTAGCCGTGACTCTCATCGTTTTCACCTCTCCGCCCTCTCGGGATCTGCTTCCTCCGCCCGGCCGCCACGAAGGCGGCCTTCGGGCAGAGGTGGCAGCTATAGCCGCTCGACTCGCGCGACGACCTCCTCGATGAGCCTCGCGCCCTCGCGGGCCGGCTCCCGGAGCCTGGCATCCTCGCGGCCGAGGTCGTAGGCGGCCTTTGCAAGGTCAGTCCCCCGCCTCGGGCGCCCGGTGCCGGCCAGGCCTGACGAGTAGAACCCCCGGATCACGCCGCAGTCTCGCGCACTCATCCCGTACGTCAATACCTCTGTCATCTCGACCACCTCTCCGGGCCTCCCGGCCCCTTCTACGTTTCCCTGTGTCTTCATCTCATCCTCCATCACCGTAGGTACTATATCTTATATCGTCGCAATGGCAAGCACTTTTCGCTTATTTCTTCGGTTTTCTTGAAGTATTTTTGAGGCCGTTTGCGGTACCGTACCCTAGGTTTCGAGGCGTTCTTCTACTACGGAATCGCTTCCACGGCAGCCTCAAACGCATCCAGTACCTTCTCCGGCGTCCGTTCGATAGCAGCGGAGTCCGCCGTCGCTACGGCGTCCTGCTGTGCCCTCGGATCGGCTAGGAACGCAGTCAGCGCCTCCTCGTCACGGTCCACATCGGTTAACGCTGGCCAGTAGTGTCGCTGTGCCGGCGACGTAGAGAACCCGACGCACGGCACACCGACCGCTGCGCAATCCGCAGCGAAGCGTCCATACGTGTGTCCAGCGTCAAGACTGATACCGAGCTTGCATCGCGCAAGTCGTGGGACGTACTCTCGGTACGTATCCCATGGCACGAGACTGGCACCGTACGCACGTGTGACGGTCGATGTCATTTCGTCCGTCGCGCCGGCATCGTAGTGCCTCTCCGGGATCATGATCTGCGCGGTCGGCGCCACGGCACGAGCGAGTGCGAGTCCGGCAAGACCACCCCTCCTAGAGAACGGCCCGCTCGACACGAACACTGCATCCTCCCTGTCGCACAGCGGGATGCGATAGACGCTCGCCGGCTGTGGATGTGGGAACGGAACGCATCTCACCGGAGTGCCTCCAGCGAGGCGCGCGACTCTCCGCACGTATCGCTCGTCGTAAACTGTGCAGAGGTCAGCGACCGCCACAGCCTGGAGCCACCACGAGAGGTCCTCCGGTGAGAGCGTATCCCACGGCCGAGAGTCGCCCTCCTGAAAAAGGACAAGCCGCGATCCAGAACCGTGCAGGACGTCCCGTAGCCGGACAACTACGCGTAGCAGTGGCGTGTTTCCGTTGACGACCACGATGTCCGCATCTCGTGCTGCGGACTCGAACTCCTCCGACGAGTTCCATCCCTCCCAGATGTCCGCTCCGATGGCATGTCCGAAACCATGCACGCTGCACGACTGCGGAGACCTATGCGGCCACGGCTTGATCGGAACGTTGGACATCGGTGCAGCCGTTGCCAGGATAACCTTCATGCGTCTCCCCCCGTTAGCGCAGACAAGCGCTCTCTATTCTCGACTAGGTATCTCGGATGCCTGTCTCCGAGTGCAACACGTCGTATACCGACGGCCGCCCTCTCGAAGATGTCACCGTCTCCATGTAGGCGCTCGCGTATCACGTCCAGCGGAATCTGGTCAAACTCGTCATGGCTATAGTTGTCCAGTTTGTCCGAGACGGTCGTCTCTCCACCGCAGAAGCAGAAGTGCCGTCCGGCGTTCTCCAGTGTACGAGTGCGCATCTTCTCGTCGCTAGCGTGTCGGATGTCGTTCGGCATCGCTCGGATATTGATCATCGTTTGGAGAGTGACCGCGCTCGGTGCACACCACTGCCCCAGCATGAGCTCTATGCGTGTCGCGTCTCCCTGATACGCCTCTAGTTGAAACTTGACGCGTAGTCGGCTTCGTTCTCGCGACGACTGCTTGAGCAGAGCCTTCGCGTCGTCAACGGACGTACCCCTCGGTATCTCGTCAGCATCTGACACTATCACGACGTCCTCGTAAGCTGCATCCTCCAGTCCACGGAGAATGGCGTTGCGCTGCATGATCTCCGCGAACCATCGGCTGCCGACCGGAGCTCCGGTGAACGTCGGAAGGTCGTGCACGATCACCAGCCGGACCTTGTCACGAAACGGTGCCCATCTCGGGTCGTCGTACCTATAGCATTGTGGCTTCGGGCGACCGGCGAACGTCGTAGTAGCCTCCACGACGACGAAGACGTCTACATGATCGTAGAGCTCCCCGAGGCGAACCTCAAGCACGTCGGCCTCGTTGTAGAGCATGAAGCAGTCGTATACTCTCATCGAAGCATCCCCAGCGCAGCCGACGCCAGCACGGTCGGGTCTATCCTCCATAGAGCGTGACACGCGTTCGGTCCACATCCACGTAGGAACGAGTAACACGGACGTCCCTCGATACTACACGGCAGACCGGCACGTTCCCGCGGCCCGGCGTCCACTGCTATGGCGGTCGGATAGTGCTTGCGCATCTGCGCGCCGCTCGTGTTTCCGAACGCTCCCACGACCGGAACGCGC
>Ga0307375_10003079_pt1 | contig 16638 bp, 11 predicted proteins | sample TR1MG_FD_202531 | JGI IMG/M metagenome (GOLD analysis project Ga0307375, IMG submission 202531) | Soil microbial communities from Risofladan, Vaasa, Finland - TR-1 | ecosystem: Environmental > Terrestrial > Soil > Coastal area > Acid sulfate soil | place: Finland: Risofladan, Vaasa | collected... | reverse complement strand
CCCGACTACGCCGAGGCCCACTATAACCTGGGCATTGCCTTGCAAGCGATCGGTCGGCTCGATGACGCAATAGCATGCTTTCGTCGGACGCTGGAGATCAGACCTAATTACGCCGAGGCGCACAGTGATCTTGGCATTGCCCTGCAAGACCTCGGGAAACTCGATGACGCGGTAGAGAGCCTGCTCAGGGCGGTTGGGCTCAAACCGGATTACGCCGAGGCACACAGTAACCTGGGCAATATCCTGCGCGACCTCGGGCGACTCGATGACGCAATAGCGAGCTACCGCCGGGCGCTGGAGATCAAACCCGACTACGCCGAGGCGCACAGTAACCTGGGCATTGCGCTGCAAGAACTGGGGCAACTCGATGAGGCGGTGGCGAGCTGTCTCAGGGCGCTGGAGATCAAGCCCGATCTCGCCGATGCACACAGTAACCTGGGCGTCGCCCTGAGAGACCAAGGGCGACTCGATGCCGCAGAGGCGAGTTGTCTCAGGGCGCTGGAGATCAAACCCGATTTCGCCGAGGCGCACAACAGCCTGGGCGCTGTCCTGCAAGACCTCGGACAGCTGGATGAGGCGGCGGCAAGCTACCGCCGGGCGCTGGAGATCAAACCCGACTACGCCGATGCTAATTTCAACCTATCCCTGGCGCTGCTTGGCAGCGGCCGTTTGACCGAGGGCTGGGCGAGCTATGAACATCGATTTTTCAAGGCGCCCAGGCGTGATTTTGCCCACCGCTACTGGGCAGGCGAGGATCTCGCCGGCAAGTCATTTCTGATCTGGGGCGAGCAAGGCATCGGCGACGAGATCATGTTCGCGAGCATGTATGCGGAAATCATTGCCCGGGCAGGACGCTGTGTCATCGAATGCGCGAGCAAGCTCCTGCCGCTGTTCGTGCGCACCTTTCCAAATGCTCAGGTTGTTCCTAAGACCATCCCGCCGCACCCGGCGACATTGAAGAACATCGACTATCAGTGCGCAGCAGGTGGTTTGGCGCGCTGGCTGCGTCCCAGCCTGGAAAGTTTCCCGGGGCACGCGGCCTATCTCGCGCCCGCCCCCGAGCGCGTCGCCTACTGGAAGACGCGCCTGGCGGCGTTGGGGCCGGGACTCAAAGTCGGATTCTGCTGGCGCAGCAGCCTCATGACCGGTGTGCGCCCGCTGTACTACACGAAGCTCGATCAGTGGGGGCCGATCTTCGCCGTGCCGGGGGTGCATTTCGTCAATCTCCAGTACGACGAGTGTTCTGCCGAACTGAACGAGGCGCGCCAACGCTCAGGCGTGCCGCTGCACGCCTTCGAAGAGGTTGACCTGTTCAACGACCTGGACGAGGCGGCGGCGCTCACCCAGGCGCTGGATCTCGTGGTCTCCGCGGGAACCGCGGCCGCCGCCGTGGCTGCAGCGCTGGGCGTGCCCACCTGGCTAATGACCTTCGGCAACAGTTGGCCGACCCACGGCACAGACCGCTACCCCTGGTTTCCAAGCGTGCGCCTTTTCCACCGCTCCTGGAAGCAACCCTGGGGGGAGATCATCCTTAACATTTCCACGCAATTGGCGGAACGGGTCCGCACCCCCTAGCGCGGCCTCGATCCAGCTTGAGATAAACGGAAACAGGTATGATTGCAACCCTGCCACGGAATATGTCATCGACCACACGCGCAACGTTCCCAAATTATATTGGATATCGGACGAGATGCTCCACAGGCGAATATTTTCAGGAAAGGACTTAGATGTTCGATGATCGATCGATACTCGTAACAGGCGGGACAGGATCGTTTGGAAAAAAATTCATACGGACGCTAATCGACCGCTATTCCCCCCGACGGATCGTCGTTCTTTCCCGCGACGAGTTGAAACAGTACGAGATGCAGCAAGATTTTCCCGAGCCTTGCATGCGTTTTTTTCTCGGTGATGTCCGGGACCGGGAGCGCATGGTGCAGGCCATGCGCGGCGTCGACTTCGTCGTTCATGCCGCTGCCCTGAAGCAAGTGCCTGCCGCAGAATACAATCCCGGAGAATTCATCCGCACCAACGTCAATGGTGCGGAAAACGTCATCCACGCAGCGATCGAAAACGGGGTGGAAAAGCTCATTGCGCTTTCCACCGACAAGGCGGCAAGCCCGATCAATCTCTATGGCGCCACCAAGCTCCTGTCCGACAAGCTGTTCGTGGCAGCCAATAACATCGCCGGCAATCATCCTAGCCGCTTCGCGGTGGTCCGATATGGCAATGTCGTGGGTTCACGCGGCTCGGTAGTTCCCCTGTTTGACAAGCTGATTGCGGCAGGCGCCAAGGAACTACCCATCACCGATGCGCGCATGACGCGATTCTGGATCACCTTACAGCACGGAGTCGACTTCGTTCTGAAGGGATTCGAGCGGATGTATGGCGGGGAACTTTTCGTGCCGAAAATCCCCTCCGTAAAAATCGTCGATCTGGCGAGCGCCATGGCGCCAGGCTTGCCGCAAAAAATCATCGGCATCCGTCCAGGTGAGAAGCTGCATGAGCTCATGATCTCACGCGATGACAGCCTTCATACCCTGGAGTTTCACGACCATTACGTCATCTGTCCCGCCATCAGTTTCGTCGAGAAGCACGATTACACTCCTAATGCCCTCGGCGAAAAAGGCACTCTGGCCGCTGAAGGTTTCAAGTACTCATCGGATATCAACCCCCAATTCCTCGGGATAGCTGAGATTGCGCGGATCAACGCCGCCTTATGATTCCCTCATGATTCCATATGGGCATCAGCAGATCGACGAAACCGACATCGCTGCGGTCGCCGAGGTCTTACGTTCCGACTTCCTCACTCAAGGCCCGGCTGTACCCGCCTTCGAGCAAGCGGTGGCTAGCGCATGCGGCGCGGAACATGCCGTCGCGGTCAATAGCGCCACGTCTGCGCTGCACATTGCCTGCCTGAGTTTAGGCGTGGCGCCGGGCGATGTCGTTTGGACCAGTCCGGTCACTTTTGTCGCCAGCGCCAACTGCGCCCGCTATTGCGGGGCAGACGTGGATTTTGTCGATATCGATCCACGCACCTACAACCTGAGCGTGACGCGTTTGGCAGAAAAGTTGGAACAGGCCGAAAGAGCGGGGCGCTTGCCAAAGGTGGTCATCCCGGTGCACCTGTGCGGACAGCCCTGCGATATGGCGGGCATCCACGCACTCAGTCAGCGTTACGGTTTCAAGGTCGTCGAAGATGCCACGCATTCCATTGGCGGAAAATATAAGGGCGAGCCGATCGGCAACGGACGCTATAGCGACATTACCGTGTTCAGCTTTCACCCGGTCAAGATCATCACCACTGGCGAAGGAGGCATGGCGCTGACCAAGGACGCACAACTGGCAAAGAAAATGCAACGGCTGCGCAGCCACGGCATTAGCCGCGACGAGGCGGACATGACCCGTGCGCCGGACGGTCCTTGGTACTACCAGCAGATCGACCTGGGCTTCAACTACCGCATGTCGGATCTGCAAGCCGCTCTGGGTCTGAGCCAACTTCAAAAGTTGGATGCGTTTGTTGCCAAGCGACATGTCATTGCCCGACAATATGACCAACTGCTGGCTGACTTGCCGATTATCACACCTTGGCAACACCCGGACAGTTACTCCGGGCTGCATCTGTATGTGATTCGACTCAAGCTAAAGGAAATCCGCAAGACGCATCGCGAAGTATTCGAATCGCTGCGACAAGCCGGTATCGGCGTGAACCTGCATTACACCCCTGTGTATCTGCAGCCTTACTATGAGAGGCTTGGTTTCAGGAAAGGTCACTGCCCTGAGGCAGAGCGTTATTACGCTGAAGCGATCAGTCTGCCCATGTATCCGGGCTTGACGGTAGCGCAGCAAGGTCAGGTGGTAGCCGCGTTGCGCGATGCGACAAGCGCATGAGCATTGCCATCATTCCCGCTCGTGGCGGCAGCAAGCGCATCCCGCGCAAGAACATCAAGCTCTTTGCCGGGAAGCCCATGATCGCCCATGCCATCTCCGCTGCGAGCGCATCGGGACTCTTCGAGCACATCGTCGTTTCCACCGACGATGAAGAAATCGCCGCCATTGCGCGAGAATCGGGCGCGGAAACCCCGTTTGTTCGCCCGTCCGACCTGGCAAACGACCACACGACAACGGTACCGGTGATCGCCCATGGAATTCAGGCCTGCCGTGCTATGGGGTGGGAATTCGAGCATGTATGCTGCATTTACCCGGGGGTTCCCTTTATTCGGATCGAAGACCTGAAAGGGGCTCTTGCCCTTCTCCTGGAGGGAGGGGCTGACTACTGTTTTCCGGTAACGGAATTTCCCTCCGCCATACAGCGAGCACTCAAGCGCCAGCCCGACGGGAAGATGCAACCGTTTTACCCTCAATTTGAGACGACAAGAACCCAGGACTTAGAGCCGGCCTATCACGATGCCGGTCAGTTCTATTGGGGCAAGTCTTGGGCGTGGCTACAAAACCCAAGGATACACAGTGGTGGGATCGGCTATGTGATCCCCAACTGGCGTGTGGTCGATATCGACACCCCTGAAGACTGGCTTCGCGCCGAGGCTATGTACAAGGCTTTCCAGACTTAAATAGATCGAGGCCCGTAATCTATTATTGAGATGAAAGTTGCCATCCGCGTCGATGCATCAAACCAAATCGGCACTGGCCATTTCATGCGCTGCCTGACCTTGGCGGACGCACTGAAACAACGAGGTGCGCAGACTCGCTTCATCAGCCGTCATCTACCCGAGCATTTGCGGGACATGCTGGTGGAAAAGGAGCACGAGTTCAAGTCCCTCAATAGCGTTTCAAGCGAGGCCATTGCAGAAGATCTGGCTCACAGGCACTGGCTCGGCACCAGCCAACTAGCCGATGCGCAAGAAAGCATTCACGCATTGTCTGATCAAGCTTGGGACTGGCTTGTCGTTGACCATTACGCCCTAGATGCACGTTGGGAGTCCGCGCTTCGAAAATCTGCCAAGAATATCCTGGTCATTGACGACGTTGCCGACCGCAAGCACGATTGCGATGTTCTGCTGGACCAAAACTTCTATGCTGACATGGACACCCGCTACACCGGCAAAGTGCCTGCGCACTGCCGGTTATTGCTCGGGCCGCACTATGCCTTGCTGTGTGACGAGTTCCGGCAATTGCGAAAGCAGGCCAAGCCGCGCACAGGGCCGGTAAAGCGCGTGCTAGTGTTCTTTGGTGGCGTTGATGCAGGCAATTACACGGGTCGAACCATTGACGCCTTGGCAAGTGCAGGAATAAATGGGCTGCATGTCGACGTGGTGATCGGCGCGCAACACCCACACCGGGAGCAGATCGAATCGGCATGTACGGAACATCAATTCGACTGCCATGTGCAGACTAAGCGTATGGCCGAACTGATGGCGGCAGCCGACCTGGCGATCGGAGCGGGCGGCTCAGCGACTTGGGAGCGTTGCTGCTTGGGGCTTCCCACCTTGGCTATCTGTACGGCTGACAATCAGATCAAGCAGATTGCCGACGCGGCCTTAAAAGGTTTGTTGTATGGGCCAGAGATTAAAGGCGATTTAACCCTTGTGATCAAACGCCATCTTCGCGCGCTCTTGGAGAATAGCTACTTGAGACAAGCAATTTCCCGCAATGCTATGCAGACTGTGGATGGCTGTGGCATTTTGCGACTCATCGGAAACCTGGGTTGCAGCGACATCAAGATTCGACCCGCACGCCAGGATGACTCAGAGAAATTGTTCGAGTGGCGAAATCACCCAACAGTCAGGGCGGTATCATGGAATACTGAGATAATCAATTTGGAAGATCATCAAGAATGGTTTACTTCGGTGATGACAGATCCCGACAGGTTGCTGCTCATCGGTCAGCGCGAGGGGGAGCCTGTTGGAGTCGTACGCTTCGATATTCAGGATAATGCGGCCGAGGTTTCGATCTATCTCGTCCCGGGTATCAAGGAGCCGGGCCTGGGACGAGCCATGTTACATAGCGCCGAGCGTTGGTTTGCCGTTAATCGGCCAGAGGTATTAGAGCTGCGTGCCCATGTGCTTGGAGGTAACGAACGTTCTCGGCGCTTATTTTTAGGGGCAGGCTATAAAGTTGAGTCCACTTGTTATTCAAAGAGGCTGCAATAAAATGACCGAAGGGTTCAAGATCGCTGACCGGCTAATAGGGCGAGCCAACGCCCCCTTCGTCATCGCCGAAATGTCTGGCAACCATAACCAGTCGCTGGAACGGGCACTGGAAATCGTAGAAGCGGCAGCCGGGTCGGGGGCACATGGACTAAAAATCCAGACCTATATGCCAGACACCATGACGATTGATCTGGACGAGCGGGAGTTCCATATCAGCGATCCCAACAGCCTGTGGGCGGGGACTTCGCTTTACAGACTCTACGGCGAGGCCTACACACCATGGGAATGGCACAAGCCGATCTTCGATCGAGCACATGAGTTGGGCATCATCGCTTTCAGTACGCCGTTCGATGAAACCGCGGTAGATTTTCTAGAAAGCCTGGAGGTGCCGTGCTACAAGGTCGCATCCTTCGAGAATACCGACCTGCCGCTGATCCGTCGCGTGGCCGCCACCGGCAAGCCGCTGATCATCTCGACAGGCATGGCCACTGTGGCCGAACTGGACGAAACCGTCCGTACTGCCCGTGAGGCCGGCTGCAAGAACCTAGTCCTGCTCAAGTGCACCAGCAGCTACCCGGCGACGGCTGAAAACACCAACATCCTGACCATCCCGCACCTACGCGAACTGTTCGGCTGCGAAGTGGGGCTGTCCGATCACACCATGGGCGTCGGCGTGTCGCTGGCCAGCGTGGCGCTGGGCGCTACCGTCATTGAAAAACACTTCACCCTGAAACGATCCGACGGGGGCGTGGATAGCGCCTTCTCCATGGAACCTGCCGAAATGACGCAACTGGTGCTTGAAACGGAACGTGCCTGGCAAGCGCTGGGGCAGGTAAGTTATGGCCCGACCGAGGCAGAAAAGACGTCCCTCCAGTTCCGCCGGTCTTTGTATGTGGTGCAAGACCTCAAGGCGGGTGATTTACTGACGCGTGAAAATCTTCGCGCAATCCGGCCGGGGATGGGCTTACCGACGAAATATCTTGAAGTCGTGCTAGGCAAGACCGTGAAGAAGGATGTGAGGCGGGGAACGGCGTTGGGGTGGGAGCTGATTTGATAAGCTCAGCCAACCGGGGCTTGCATCCCTTGGGCGTCCTGATCGTTGGCTGCGGAAACATCGCGGGTGGCTTCGATCTGGGGCGCCCGCCGGGTTATTGGCCCTATACGCATGCGGGAGCCTATGTTCGCGATGGACGCTTCAATATCGCTGCGTGCGTGGAGCCGGATGCCGATCGCCGTAGCGGGTTCATGTCGGCATGGGGTGTGCCAGAAGGATTTGGCTCGATCGACGAACTATTACGCTCAGACTGCCGGTTCGATGTCATCAGTATCTGCTCGCCGACCACATGCCATGCACATGATCTCGAAATCGCTTTGCGTTTGAAACCCAAGCTCATATTTTGCGAGAAACCCGTTACATCATCGCTCGCACTGACCGAAGCCCTAGTTGCGGAATGCGGCAAAGACGATATTCCGCTGGCGGTGAATTACACGCGCCGCTGGGACCGTGACATTGCGAAACTCCGAACAGATATCCACGCCGGTCGATGGGGGCATTTACGATCCGTCGTCGGCCTCTACAACAAGGGCATTTTGAACAACGGCTCCCACATGCTGGATCTCTTGCACCTGCTCGTTGGTCCCATGGAGATCATCAAGGTCGGCAGACCCGTACACGATTATTTTCCCGATGACCCGACGGTTCCCGTTTGGCTGGAGGGGCATCAGGGTGTGCCGATACATCTGGCTTGTGGCCATGCCGAGGATTATGCGCTCTTCGAGCTTCAGCTTGTCTTTTCGCAGGGTGTGTTGACCATGGAGGATGGGGGAATGTCTTGGCGTGAGCGTTACGCCGTGGACAGCGCCACGTTCAAAGGCTACCGCAATCTCGAAGAGGGTGGGCGTCGGGTCGGAGAATATCCCCATGCCATGCTCCAGGCCGTCGATAATATTTATCAATCAATCAACCAAGGCGACTCACTTGCCAGCACGGGTGAATCCGCCCTCGCCGCACAACGCGTCTGCGAGCGAATCAGGCAACAAGCCTGCGCATTACAGCCGGTAAATATGCAAAAATGATCCATTATCGAACAGGACGATCAACATGAGCCGTTCCGCAGGAAAAGAGAGACTTGCCTTGTTTGGCGGTCCCAAAACCATCCAGACCGATTTCAAACGCTACAACCCGATCGGCGCGGAAGAGGTGCAGGCCGCCAAGGAGGTCATAGAAAGCGGCGTGTTATCCCAATTCATAGGGGCGTGGCACGAGGACTTTTATGGCGGCCCCAAGGTAAGAGAATTCGAGCGCCGCTGTGCCGAATATTTTGGCGTAAAGCACGCGGTTACCTTCAATTCATGGACATCAGGACTTGTTGCTGCCGTCGGCGCGATTGGTGTCGAACCGGGAGACGAGATCATCGTCACCCCCTGGACCATGAGTGCCAGTGCAACAGCGATATTGCATTGGAATGCCATCCCGGTGTTTGCCGATATTGATCCGGAAACCTTCAATCTGGACCCGAAGTCGGTTGAGGCGAACATCACGCCGTACACCAAGGCCATCATGGTTGTAGATATCTTCGGTCAATCGGCTGATATCGATGAGCTGATGGCGATCGCCGCCAAACATGGACTCAAGGTTATCTCCGATACTGCGCAAGCACCGGGTGCGCTTTACAAGGGCAAGTACGCCGGCACCCTTGCGCATGTGGGCGGGTATAGCCTCAATTACCATAAGCATATTCACACCGGCGAAGGCGGCATACTGGTCACCGACGATGACGACATCGCCGAGCGATCGCGGTTGATTCGCAACCATGCCGAGGTTGTCGTCGGTGACAAGGGTGTGACCAACCTGTCCAACATGATCGGGCATAACTTCCGCCTCGGTGAGATCGAGTGCGCCATCGGCATCGAGCAACTAAAAAAGCTAAGCGGATTCGTTCAATCACGGCAAGCTCTGGCTAATCGGTTGACTGAGGGATTGGAGGGCTTACGCGGCCTATGTACACCCGTGGTAAAACCGGACCGTAGCCATGTCTATTACGTATACCCCCTAGTTTTGGACATCGAGGAATTAGGGGTCAGCAGGGAACGCATTCATGTGGCGCTTCTGGCCGAAGGGGTCGCGGTGAGCGATCGCTACCAGAACATTCATCTGCTGCCGATGTACCAACGGAAAATTGCTTACGGATCCCGTGGTTTCCCCTGGACATCGGACATCTGCCGGCGCGATGTCGATTACCGCAGGGGTATCTGCCCTGTAGCGGAGCAGCTGAACGATTCGTCCTACTTGGGGTTCGGAATGTGTGCTTATGACCTCACCGATGCTGACGTGGATTTGATCGTTGCGGCGTTCCGGAAGGTATGGTCCAACCTCGACATCCTTCAGGGAGCGGTCTCCTTTGCCAGCGCGGCCTGAGGCAGTGACGATGGCCGGGACCGGGCTTGTCCTGCATGGGGACAAGGTTCTGCTTAGGCCATTCACGGCATTTGATATCGACGATTCGTATATCGGCTGGCTGAACGATCCGGATGTGGTTCGCTTCAGCAACCAGCGCTTCCTGAGGCACGACAAGGGGAGCTGCTTGCGCTACCTGGTCTCGTTCGAGGCCACGGCAAACTTGTTCATGAGCGCCCGCCGGCTGTCGGACGACCGGCCGATCGGCACCTTGACTGCCTATGTGTCGAGTCATCACGGTACGGTGGATGTCGGCATCATGATAGGGGATAAGTCCGCCTGGGGCTTGGGCTATGGCCAGGATGCCTGGGACACATTGACGAACTGGCTTTTGCTGCGGGAAGACATCCGCAAGCTGACTGCCGGCACCTTGGCATGCAATTACGGCATGATCAAGCTGATGGAGCGATCCGGCATGACGCTGGAGGCGGTACGAAAAGCGCAGGAGATAGTGGCAGGGCGTCCGGTGGATATCCTGTATTACGCAAAATTCCATGGCGCCTGACTATCCTCCGGTCACAGCGGTGGTGTGCCATGACGCCGGGGCTGCAAACATCGTGATTGCCGGGCTCTTGGCCACGGGCCGAAGCGACTGGCGTGCATACATGCGAGGTCCGGCCGAGACGCTGTGGAAAGTCGCATATCCCGAAATTGCGCCACGCGAGAGGCTGGAGTCGACTCTGCAAGGAGCGGGGTTGGTCGTCACCGGTACCGGTTGGGCAAGCGACATCGAACACCAGGCCCGCAGGCTGGCCCGGTCCCGCGGGGTGCGCTCGGTCGCCGTCATCGACCACTGGGTGAACTACGCAGAGCGATTCGTCCGTAGCGGTGAGGTAGTGTGGCCGGATGAGTTCTGGGTAACGGATGAGTATGCATTGGAAATCGCGGAGCGTAGCTTTCCCGGAAGAACCGTGCTTCAGGTGCCCAATCGCTATGTCGAGACGCAGCTACGCGAGATCGCGCGGGTGGCCGACACAGACACGCCAGAACTCCTGTATGTGCTGGAACCGATCCGTACCGATTGGGGACGAGGGACTCCGGGCGAATTCCAGGCCCTGGATTATTTCGCCAGCCGCCTGCGGAGCTTGGATCTGCCGTCCGCGACAGTGATCCGCCTACGGCCCCACCCGTCGGATGAACCTGGCAAATATGATCAATGGATCACCCGCCATTCGCATCTTAATATCCGACTAGACGACTCGCTCGGCATTACCCAAGCTATGGGGCGAGCCTCATGGGTGGCGGGCTGCGAGTCCTTCGCACTGGTCCTGGCCCTCATGGCGGGCCGCAAGGTCTACTGCACATTGCCGCCCTGGGCACCCGCCTGTCGGCTGCCCCACCGCGGGCTTATCCAGGTCAGAAGTTCGGGTCGAGAGCCATGAAATACTGCAAACGCTGCCTGCGGCCGGACACACGCCCAATACGCGTTTCACCTCGGAGGGCACCTGCCCTGACGGTGATTACTTCGAGAGAAGTGACCTGGCAAAATACGACTGACCGATCTGAAACCGCGACTGAAGAACTCTGGCCAGCTACAAGATAGGTGTGATTGAATATCTGCCGGAAAAGGTGCCCTTTGGTTAGAATTGGAGACAACGGCAACTGCTAAGATTCAGTCAAGCCTGCCTGCGGCAGGCGTCACAGAGCGTGTCTTTACTTATCGAGGAAGTCATGCGCAAATGACTTCTATTGGGAGATCTTAATGAACTCAATTTCATTCAGGACTGAGCAGGAAGCCTTCTGGGCCGGCGAATTCGGCAACGATTATATACGCAGGAACAACGGCGCGGAACTCGTGGCCGCAAATCTGGCGTTGTTTTCCGAAATCATTCAACGCACGCGGAGCATCGCCTCGGTTATCGAATTTGGTGCAAACATCGGCCTCAACCTGCGCGCGCTGCGGCAACTATTGCCGAACAGCGAGTTATCGGCGATCGAGATCAACGCGGCGGCTGCGGAAGCACTGCGCGTTACCGGCGACACCCGCGTCTATCAGCAATCCATCCTGGATTTCCAACCAGACTTTCAGCGAGATCTGGTTCTCATCAAAGGCGTGCTGATCCATATTGCCCCTGAAGTGTTGACTGATGTCTATGACCGTCTGCACGCCTCATCGCGACGCTATATCTGCCTGGTCGAGTATTACAATCCGACCCCCACCGAAGTGCGCTACAGAGGCCATGAGGCAAGGCTTTTCAAGCGCGATTTCGCCGGAGAAATGCTGGATCGCTTCCCCGATCTGCACCTTATCGGCTATGGCTTCAAGTATCACCGCGACCCGGCATTTCCCGGCGGACACGGTGACGACTCCTGGTTCCTTCTAGAAAAATCGGAGCCAATGATCCCGCCTACCGCAATACCGGTGCCGCAACCCTTATGATCGCAGAAAATCTTTCTCGTGCCCTGGCGCTAGGCGTTCGGTAGATCTATTTTTTGGGATCAACTCTCCCCAACGCGGCAATTTCAAGACCAGCTTTAACGCTGTCCCTGCGCCCTATTTTGAAGCTCACTGGCGTCGGCCCGATATCATGACCGAAGTGGCAGCTTGCCTGACATAAGGGCGACGAAGAGGCGCAAGTAGCTTCAGATCATCGAGGTTAAATCTTTACGTTCGAAGGACGAAATTTCCTGGCGATCGCAAGCTGAGTCGTGTTTAACAATACCAGCCCAAATTTGGAGCTGGCGACCGAACACCCCATATTTTCATGACTACTACCTTTCGCCAGACCATGCCTCTTGACACAACATTGCAGCAGGCTGTCGCCCATCATCAGGCAGGGCGCTTACAAGAGGCGGAACAGCTCTACCGCGCCATACTTCAAATTCAACCCAATCACCCGGATGCGAGCCACAACCTGGGGGTGATAGCGGTACAAGTAGGGAAGCCTGCTGCCGGCCTACCTCACCTTAAGGCAGCATTGGACGCTAATCCGAATCAAGACCAATACTGGCTGAGCTACATTGATGCGCTGATACAGGCATTCCAAACCCATGCCGCCCGAGAGGTTCTGGAACAAGGGCTACAACGAGGATTGCAGGGAGAGGCGGTAGAGGCGTTGGCTGGGCGCTTGCTTGCTAGTGCGCAGGCCGCTGAGCAAGCAAGTACCGGATATCAAAACTACCCTAGCCAGCATGAGTTAAATACGCTGGTGGATCTGTTCTCCGGTGGCCTATACGCGGAAGCAGCAGCTCTCGCCCATACTATGACTGTGCGTTATCCCCTTCATGGGTTTTCCTGGAAAATGCTGGGGGTGTTGTTCAAGCAAATGGGGCGGAGTGTGGACGCGCTGGTGCCCATGAAAAATGCGGCAGCACTGTCTCCGAATGACGCTGAGGCGCATTGCAACCTCGGCACCACGCTCAAGGATCTGGGGCGACTAGACGAGGCGACAGCCAGCTACCGTAGGGCGCTTAAGATCAAGCCGAATTACGTTGAGGCGCATTACAATCTGGGCGTCGCTCTCAAGGAATTGGGCCGACTAGACGAAGCCGCGGCCAGCTACCGTCGGGCGCTCAAGATCAGACCCGATTACGCAGAGGCGCACAATAACCTGGGCGTTGTACTCAAGGATCTGGGGCGACTAGACGAGGCCGTGGCCAGCTACCGTCGGGCGCTCAAGATCAAGCCCGATTACGCAGAGGCGCACAATAACCTGGGCGTTGCACTCAAGGATCTGGGGCGACTGGACGAGGCCGCGGCCAGCTACCGTCGGGCGCTTAAGATCAAACCCGATTACGTGGAGGCGCATAGTAACTTGGGCAACGCACTCTCCGACCTGGGACGGTCAGACGTTGCTGAGGCCAGTTATCGCCGGGCGCTTGAGATCAAGCCCGATTTCGCCGAGGCGCATTACAATCTGGGTAAAGCTCTCTGGGACCTGGGTCTGCTATACGAGGCCGAGGCCAGTTACCGAAGGGTGCTGGAGATCAAGCCCGATTTCTCCGAGGCACACTACAACCTGGGTATGGTTCTGAGCGACCTCGGCCGACTGGACGAGGCGGCATCAAGCTACCGCCGGGCGCTGGAGATCAAACCCGATTACGACGAGGCACACTTCAACCTATCCCTGGCGATGCTTGGCAGCGGCCGTTTGACCGAGGGCTGGGCGGGCTACGAGCACCGTTTTTTCAAGGTTTCCAAGCGCAATTTTACGCACCGCTACTGGGCAGGCGAGGATCTCGCCGACAAGTCATTTCTGATCTGGGGCGAGCAAGGCATCGGCGACGAGATCATGTTCGCGAGCATGTATGCGGAAATCATCGCCCGGGCAGGACGCTGCGTCATCGAATGTGCGAACAAGCTCCTGCCGCTGTTCGTGCGCACCTTTCCGAATGCCCAGGTTGTTCCTAAAACCATCCCGCCGCACCCGGCGACGCTGAAGAACATCGACTATCAGTGCGCAGCCGGCAGTCTGGCGCGTTGGCTGCGCCCCAGCCTGGAAAGTTTCCCGGCGCACGCGGCCTATCTCGCGCCCGCCCCCGAGCGCGTCGCCTACTGGAAGACGCGCCTGGCGGCGTTGGGGCCAGGACTCAAAGTCGGATTCTGCTGGCGCAGCAGCCTCATGACCGGTGTGCGCCCGCTGTACTACACGAAGCTCGATCAGTGGGGGCCGATCTTCGCCGTGCCGGGGGTGCATTTCGTCAATCTCCAGTACGACGAGTGTTCTGCCGAACTGAACGAGGCGCGCCAACGCTCAGGCGTGCCGCTGCACGCCTTCGAAGAGGTTGACCTGTACAACGACCTGGACGAGGCGGCGGCGCTCACCCAGTCGCTGGATATCGTGGTCTCCGCGGGAACCGCGGCCGCCGCCGTGGCTGCAGCACTGGGCGTGCCCACCTGGCTAATGACCTTCGGCAACGTTTGGCCGACCCACGGCACAGACCGCTACCCCTGGTTTCCAAGCGTGCGCCTTTTCCACCGCTCCTGGAAGCAACCCTGGGAGGAGATCATCCTTAACATTTCCACGCAATTGGCGGAACGGGTCCGCATCCCCTAGCGCGGCCTCGATCCAGCTTGAAATGGTGCTATAGCCGCCCTGAAGATGCACGTTACAATTCATAATCGGTAATCGATTCTCCCCATTTTTTTATGGCCGCCGCCTCGCAAGCCCTACCTCTCGATGTTGCATGGCGACAAGCGGTCGCCCATCACCAAGCGGGGCGGTTACTGGAGGCTGAGCAGCTTTATCGCGCTATCCTGAAAGCCCTGCCTCATCAACCGGATGCCAACCACAATCTCGGGGTGCTGGCGTGCCAAGTGGGACAACACGCAGCAGGGCTGCCCTATCTGAAGACTGCGCTTGCGCTCAACCCATTGAATGGACAATACGCGCTGTCATATGCCGAGACGTTATTGGCGACCGGCCAAGCCAAAGAGGCGCTGAACATCCTCCAGACCGCCCGGCAGAGCGGGCTCAATACCGCGGCCGCTCAAACCCTGCGGCGAAGGGCAGAGGCTGCCGCGCTGAACGGCGCTGCGAAGGGCGGAGAGCTGACACTCGCTGAAATGAGCGAGCTTGTCGCCCTGTTCAATGCCAGTCGCCATGACGAATTGGAAATCCGGGTGCGCTTACGGCTTGAACAATATCCGGAGTCCGGGTTTGCCTGGAAGATGTTGGGGGTATCCCTTCAGGTGCAAGGTAAAGAGGCCCTGCCGGCTTTGCAAAAAGCAACGGAACTGTTGCCTGAGGATGCCGAGGCACACAGTAACCTGGGCACTGCCCTGCAAGCGATCGGGCGCCTCGATGATGCGGTGACGAGCTTCCACCGGGCGCTGGAGATCAAACCCGATTTCGCCGAGGCACATAGTAACCTAGGTAATATCTTGCGAGCGCTCGGGCGCCTCGATGACGCAATTACGAGCTACCGCCGGGCGCTGGAGATCAAGCCCGACTACGCCGAGGCGCACAGTAACCTGGGCATTGCCCTGCAAGAACTCGGCCAGCCGGATGACGCTGTGGCGAGTTGTCACCGGGCGCTGGAGATCAAAGCCGACTACGCCGAGGGTCACAACCGCCTCGGCACCGCCCTGCAAGCGATCGGGCGACTCGATGACGCGGTGGCGAGTTACCGCCGGGCGCTGGAGATCGAACCCGATTACGCTGAGGCACACTGTAACCTGGGCATTGCCTTGCAAGCGATCGGTCGACTCGATGACGCGGTGACAAGCTACCACCGGGCGCTGGAGATTAAACCCGATTTTGCCGAGGCACATAGTAATCTAGGCATTTCCCTGCAAGCGATCGGACGCCTCGATGACGCAATAGCGTGCTACCGCCGGGCGCTGGAGCTCAAACCCGATTACGCTGTGGCCCACTACAACCTGGGCACTGCCCTGCAGGCGATGGAGCGCCTCGATGACGCGGTGACCAGCTATCGCCTGGCGTTGAAGATCAAACCCGACTTCGCCGAGACATACTACAATTTGGGTACTGCTCTGCAGGCGATGGAGCGCCTCGATGACGCGGTGGCAAGCTACCGCCGGGCGCTGGAGCTCAAACCCGACTACGCCGAGGCACACAGTAACCTGGGCATTGCCCTGCAAGAACTCGGGCAACTCGATGACGCGGTGGCGAGTTGTCTCAGGGCGCTGAAGATCAAACCCGACTACGCCGAGGCGCACAGTAACCTGGGCAATATCCTGCGCGACCTCGGGCGACTCGATGACGCGCTGGCAAGTTGTCGTCGGGCGCTAGAATTCAAACTCAACTTCGCCGATGCACACAACAGCCTGGGCATTGTCCTGCAAGACCTCGGACAGTTGGATGAGGCGGCGGCAAGCTACCACCGGGCGCTGGAGATCAAACCCGATTTCGACGAGGCACACTTCAACCTATCCCTGGCGATGCTTGGCAGCGGCCGTTTGACCGAGGGCTGGGCGAGCTACGAACATCGATTTTTCAAGGTTTCCAAGCGCGATTTTACGCACCGCTACTGGGCAGGCGAGGATCTCGCCGGCAAGTCGTTTCTGATCTGGGGCGAGCAAGGCATCGGCGACGAGATCATGTTCGCGGGCATGTATGCGGAAATCATCGCCCGGGCAGGATGCTGTGTCATCGAATGTGCGAACAAGCT
>Ga0307375_10003078_pt1 | contig 16639 bp, 23 predicted proteins | sample TR1MG_FD_202531 | JGI IMG/M metagenome (GOLD analysis project Ga0307375, IMG submission 202531) | Soil microbial communities from Risofladan, Vaasa, Finland - TR-1 | ecosystem: Environmental > Terrestrial > Soil > Coastal area > Acid sulfate soil | place: Finland: Risofladan, Vaasa | collected... | reverse complement strand
CAGTCGCCGGAGACATGACCATCACACCGCCTACCTACCCCAACCTCCGACAGGAAATCGCACACGTCCTGGTAAAAGGCATCGGAAACGGCGCGCTGCAGATCGCTCACCACAGCGCCTTCAACGACTCCCTCATCGACCACGACGGCCTGATGAACCTCGACCACGACTCCCACCCTCAGTACTCTCTGCAGACCAAACCCCAAGTACTCACCGACCAGGCCGCCATCGACTGGGACCTCTCCCTGGGCGGCGCGGCGACCGTGACCCTCGGCGGCGACCGCACGCTTAACGAAGCCTCGAACATGGCTGCCGGCGCGCGGTACTCCCTCCGAGTGATCCAAGACGGCACCGGCACCAGGCTCTTGACCTGGCACGCAACGTACCGATTCCCCGGAGGCGTCGACCCAGCGCTCTCAGCCGCGGCCGGGAACATCGACATCCTACAATTCGACTGTGACGGCACGAACTTGGACTGTGTCGGCATGGTCTCAGCAGTCGCATAAGGAGCAACATGTCACCAGAAGAATACGCAGCCCTCCTGACCCAGGGCAAAGTCACCCTCCGTCGTGACGAAGAAGGCAACTACATCTACGACGCGAAAAAGACCTCGACGGCGGTCCTTCCGAGGGACATCGTCGACCAGCTCGAATTGTCCAAAGCCGAAGCCATCGCCGCGCACACACTCCGGATGACGCAGTTCAACCGCTTCATTACCGACCTCAGAAACGCCAAATAGCGCGCCGGATGCTCTGGTCCAGAAACACCCAACTCCACTACCCGTTTCAGAACACGGCTCTCGACTACTCGAGCTACGCGCGCCACGGCACGGTGAACGGCTCAGGCGTCTACGCCACCAAGCCCAACGCCGGCCGCTGCCTCTACTTCGACGGAGTCGGCGACTACGTTAGCACGCCGAGCTTTGGCCTGACCGGGACGGTGGTGGTGTTCGCGGCATGGCTGAGGCTGAAACCCCACGCTACTATAATCCAAGCCATCCTCGCCGACGGCTTTCCGGGCTCCAGCACCGTTGGATTCTTACGTATCTTTCGCAACTCAATAGAATGGGGCACAAACGGATTACTATTCACCTACGCCAACGGAATCGCACAAGCCTACGCCGGAGACGGAAGTTTCTTCCTGGGTTACTCCGATGTATGGACACATGCAGCATTCGTCTGCGATTACGCCGGCAAAAAGACGTATACATTCCGCAACGCGATCCACACGGCCACGAGCAACATGTCTGGAACTCCAGTCTTCCCAACTACTAACCAAGCGAAGGTTGTCGGAACATGGGGAGGCCCGGCTGACATAATCACCGACGGCTACCTCCAGGAAGTCTACCTCGGCACGCGGCTGACGTGCCCGCCGGTGGCCGTGCTGACCGCCAACGCCAACCGCTTGATGCTCGGAATGAATCCGATATGGTGAAGCTAACCGCCATCATCCTGGCCATCACCTTGAACGCCGGCCAGGCGAGTATGCCCGAATGGTTCTGGTACTCCGAGCACGTCGCGATTTCGGGCGCCGTACCGTTCGCCATTCACGACTGCCTAAGAGCCATGAAGGTCAGTAAACCAGTAGCACTCGGCGTCGGCCTCGGGGTAACCGCGGCCGGATGCGCCGTCAAAGAGCTGGCCCTGGACTCCCGCGTCGACCCGGCAGACGTACTCTGCAACGTCGTAGGCCTGACCTTTGCGGCGATCATGCTTGCGAAGTTCGGACACTAGCCCTATCCCACATGCCGAAACGGGCCTGGTTGCCGGCACTCTGGGCCCCAGCCCGAGCTCGGCGAGATCCCGGACACCATATCAGGCAAGCCCCGAAAAGCCGCTGCGCGACCGATCAGCCGCGACCCCTTGACAGTCGGTGCAGACTATCAGTCAGCGAGACCGTACCGCCAGCAGCGCCGACGACAACGCCTGGCGCTCGAGCACCGGCATTCCTGACAGCCTGGCGACCCAGCGCGCCTGCTTCCGGCGGATCCGCTCCCGTTCCCTGAAGTCACGCCCGAGGTAGCGATAGTCATGCAACTCCGCCGGCTCAGGGAAGTTACACCAAAGACATTCGTCAGCCATCCAACCGCCCCGGGTCATGGCCCGGTACCGCACCACCCGCCACGACGATAGAGCCTGGTTGTACATCTCAGACGGATACCCCGACACCATCACCAGCGCCGACAGACCCAGGAGCACGTCGAGGAGCTCTTGGTGCCGGTCCGCCTCGAGCTCGTGCCGATAAATCCGCCGTTGCGAGCTCCTGGTACTCATCAAGTACGGCGGGTCACAGTAGACCAGCGTCATATGCCAGCTCTTCCGAGCTCGAAGCCAGGCTATCCCATCTCCCAGCTCGAACTTAAACCCCGCCGGTCCACCATCACCCACGCCGGCGATTCGGGACCGGGCCGATATCCAATCGTCACGCCTGACGAGGTCCAGTGCCTGCCCAACGACGCGCGGGTCCATGTCAATACCGTAGTTCCACCGCGCCGGCCGCTTCATACGCATGACGGCGCCGCTTCCTAGGAACGGTTCCACGTAGCACTCGTGCGGTGGCATTTGACAGATAATCGCCTGATACACTCCAGACCCAGCCTTACCTCCTGGATTACGCAACTACAACCCCGCCAAAACCAGCGCCTCGACTTCGCCAGGCAGACTCCAAAGTCCAAGCGCACCCCGGCAGTAAACCGGCACCCGAAGCGCACGCACCTGCTCCAACTTGAACGCCCAGCGCCCAGGGGTATAGTCACCCAGGCGTCGTTCATGTCTATCCACCACGAGCACCATCTCCTCGGTTGGCCAGCACGCGACCACTTCACACGTTGCGACGATCTCGGAAAACGGCAGGCACGCCGGCACCAGCCCCAGCACACACACCCCCTCCGCGAACTTGCGAGCGTACGGCGGAAACCCCTTCGCCGCATGTATCGCAAGCGCACCTCTATATGCCGTACTCCAGCTCCTAGTCTCGACTCGCTTCAGCCCAAGCGCAACCAGCGACGCCCAAGGCTGAGTTAAGGTCAACGCTTTCATACCTGCAGCATACCCGAGAACGACGATGCTGTCCAGCGGGACCGCAACGCCAGCCCCGGCGCTGGTGGACGCCACCCGGGCAACACCCGCCATCCCCGACGATGCCCGCGGCCACCACCATTCCCATCGAGCCCGGCCGACACCACCAGCGCCGGCGACACCACCAGGCCCGTCGATAAACGCCGGCGACTATCACCATCGAACGCGAGCCGGTCCAACATCGTCATCGCCAGCGCTCAGCGCTCGAGCAGCTCCAACCACCCATGATTCATTCCGGCCGATCGCCGGACTTGATTCATCCGTGCCGGAGTGTATGATTCATCCATGAGCGAAATTCGAATCGACCGGCAGAGCCGCCGGATGGACGACCAACCCGCCCAAGTCTCCATCGTCCGGGCCAGGGTCATCCGGTGGAAACACACCGGCAACGCCTGCGAGTGCGAAAACACAATCGTCCAGCTCGTAGGAAGTAACAGGCGTCGATCCAACTGGGAACTCGAAGCCAAATGCGGCCGGTGTCACCAGGTAGTCAGACTGTACCAGGTCCGCGGGCAGCAACGCTGGACAATCGACCCCAACGACTTCTAGCATGTGGCACTACATCAGCTGCTTCAACCCGCCCTGGCACAACGAGACCAGCGTATTCAACGCTCTGACACTACACGGAGTCGACGTCCACTGCTACGAGGTCTCCGACCCTCGCGATCGCCCGGGCACCCGGGGCAGACCGACAATCCGACCCGGCGACATCGTATTCACCGCGGTCCCTCACCACCTCTCACTTCTCGAGCTGCGCACCTACAAGAACCAGGGCGCGAAGCTCGTCTCCTGGTACTGGGACTGGCTCTGGGAACTGCGGAATCGCGAGGCGGCATATCTTCCGAGCCTGCGGCTCATGGACGCCATCTTCTCGACAGACGGCTCGAGCTCGAGCGAGTACATCCGTCGTGGAATCCAGTGCCGCTACTACCTTCCGCAGTGCGCGCCACCAGAACCGAGATTACGCCTGCCCCCATCCGGAACTAAGAAGCACGACATCACCTTCGTCGGCAGCCTCTGGACTCCCGACCGGAAGGAGCTCGCGCGACGTCTGAGCCTGCGCTGGGACTTCGCCAACGTCGGCGCCGGGCCCCGCGTCTGGGGCCGGCCCCTCTCCAACCTCTGCCAGAGCTCGTCCATTTGCATCGGCACCAACTACCGAAACGACTATCCCGGCTACTGGAGCGACCGCTGCTATGTCGTGATGGGTGCGGGCGGATTCTACCTCGGACAGTACGTCCCGGGACTAGACCAGACCTTCACCGGCCGGGTTCATTGTGGATTCTTTGACGGGCTGAAGGACATGGAAGACCAGGTCGAATGGTGGCTGCAGCACCCGGCCGAGCGCGAGGCCTGCCGCCTGCGCGGTCATGCCCTGGTCCAGAAGCAGCACACCTACACAAACCGGGTTACAGCACTCCTGGACAAACTCAGCGCCCTGGGGATCCTCGGCGGCCGCAGCATGAATCATTCCGAGCGAACTCGAGCCCGATGAACGTAACACTCCTGTCCTATACCAACCTCACCTCCGGTATCGGCGTCATCGCCCACGGCCTGTTCAAGTGGCTGCCCGCCCACTCGATCATTAGTATTCGCAGCAGCAAAGGGCAGGACACCTGGTCCGCGCGCCAGGCCAACATCACCGCCCCACGGCCGCCCATCTTCTGCAAACTCATCAAGGGGTACGAGACCGACGTCCTTCTCTCGATTGAAACCAGTTGGGACAATGGACACTTCGTCCACGACTCCGCCACGAAACGTCACATCCGCACCGCGTCCATCATCATGCACGAGGCTTACAACCCCGGTCAAACAAAGCTCGGCCTGTTCCTCTGCCCCACGCGGATATGCTTCAACCGGGTCACCGAGCCGAACAAAGCCTACTTCGAACTGCCGATCGAGATCGAGCCGTTCCCGTTCACGCTCCGGACCCAGGCCCGCCGGTTCCTCCACGTCATGGGATTCGGCGCACACACCAACCGCCGGCAGACCAGGGAAGTTATCGCCGGATTCCTCCGGGCCAACCTCCCCGGCGCGACCCTGACCGTTCACTGCTGCCAGGACTGGCGCCCGGAGTACGGACACTGGGACGACCCGCGCGTCCACTACAGGCGGGCACTCCTGCCCGACCAGGCCGCCATCTACGCCGACCACGACGTCCTGATCCAGACCGACTCGTATGTCGGCTTTGGCCTGCCGCTACTCGAAGCCCAGGCTTGCGGGATGCCGGTCATCACGACAAACGCCGCGCCGATGGTCGAACAGGTCCACGACCCGGACGCCCTGGTTCCCGTCGACAGGGTTTTCAGACTCGAGACCCGAGGCGGCATGCCGACCCGGCTCAACTGCGACCAGCACCTGGTCACCGCGGAAGGCGTCGCCGCCACCATCACCAAGATCGCCGCCGGCGACATCCGCGCCAAGTCCGAACTCGCCCGCGTATACGCCGAGTCCCGAGCCTGGACAGCAATCCGGGCCGCAGAGCTCCGCACGCTACTCCAGGGAATCCCGGGATGAACCTAAGTCTCGGATGCGGGCATAAGCTCTACGGCGCCGGATGGTTGAACCACGACAGAAAGCTCCGCGCCGGCGTCCAGCTCGCATTCGACCTCGCGGAATTCCCCTGGCCGGTCCAGACCCTGCACGGCAAGATCGAGCACATCCTGGCCGAGGACGTGCTCGAGCACGTGCCCGCGCACCTAACCCTGAAAGCGATGGACGAATGCTGGGCACTCCTGACGCCAGGCGGAACGATCGACATCCAGGTCCCGATCTTCGGCAGCCGCAACCACCTCGCCGACCTCACCCACTGCCGCGGCTTCAGCCTGGAGTCGTTCGACATCCTCGATCCGGACACCGGCACCGGCGGCCGAAACCCGTGGTACACCGACCGGCGCTGGAAAATCCTGATCCGGAACCAGGACCGCCCAGGGCACGGGTTCAACCTTCACTTCACTTTGCAGAAACGGCCATGACCGCCCCCAGCACCACCGCCGCCGGCGACACCTCCAGGTGCGACGCCGGGCGCCGGCGCCCATCGACGTCGACAACGAGCATGGCCAGCTCCTACACTTCCGGCGCTACGATATCCATCATCACCCCGACCCGGAACCGGGCCGAACTCTGGCGGTCCGGCCGGCTACTCGACTCACTCCGGGCCCAGACCGAACCACCCGACGAGCTCGTCATCGCTCTCGACCACACCGAGGACGACACCCTCGCCGCCATCGGCTCGAGCAGAATGCCATTCCCGATCCGGATCCTCGAGGTGCTCAGCCCTCGGCCAGGCCCCGACCCGGCCTCGGCCATCCCGGACAACTGCCTCTTTGCCGCGGCCGCCGGCGTCATCCTGGTTCACCTCGACGACGACATCGCCATCGGACTTGACTTCTGCCGGCGCGTGCGGACCCTGCTACCCTTGGGAAAACGGGCAATTCTCTGGCACCAGCTTTTTTTTGTCACGGCTCAGTCATGCGTGAGCCCGCGCAACGCGGCTAACGACGACACCCTCAGCGACACCCTCCCTGTAGACTATCGCACAGCACTCGCCTTACGCCGCCACTGGCCTATCAGCACAGGCGGCATCATCCAGCTCCCCGCAAACAGGATGCTGCACTGGGGCGGCGCTTGGTCGGCACCCCGCGCCGAACTTCTGGCAATCGGCGGCCACGACCTATCCCTCGCTGGATACCGGAACGCAGACGCCAGGCTCGGAAACCGCCTCGTCCGCAACGGCCTCACCAGTTTCATAACCAGTGAAACCCACCTCGCGGCAACTCACATCGGCACCACCCGACGCTCGACAACACACTCCCGCGGGCCGACCGGCGGCCCCAGGATCGCCAACGGCGGCATAAGCTACTGGACGTCCGACGCCTGCCACTCATCTTACCGCGTTACAAAACTCCTTGACAGCCAGACCCAGTAAGCTAACATCTATCCGCGAGCTGCCACGGCCGGCGGGAAGACCCGGCAGCTCGCAGCTCTTGGTCTACACCCCAAAGCCGGCCGGCGGCGGCTCACCATCTCACCACCTTAGGAGTTCGAATGCGTAACGAAGCTCAGCGAATCGCCCAGTACGGCGCGAAAACAGCGCCGACCACGGTCGGTCTCAAGGTGGCGGCAGTTCTTGCAGGGATGAAGACCGGTTTCGACGTGGCGATCGGCAGTCTCGTACCGATCGAGCAGCAGATTCAGGGCCTCCTGAACGCTGCAGCCATTCCCACAATCCGCTACCCCTTTTACTACGCCTATGGGCGGGAAATCTGGGGTCTGCGGGATCGCGGGATCGACGGCGCCTCCCTGGCGCTGATGGCCCAGTCACTCCATGACAAGTGGGTCCTGCGTGGCCTCGCCACCGCTACCCTCATCGAAATCGCGGACACGGTGTTCAACCTCACGGTCACCTAGGAGCAAACATGCGCACCACAGCACAGAGATCAGCCAAGTACAAGGCGCGGATGCTCACCTCCCTGATCGACCCGGTGTTGTCCGCCGTGAACTCCCTCGCCGTCACCAACTTCGACGCCTACATCAATGTTTTCGTCCCCAATCAGGAGGCTCTCCGGGTCATCCTGAACGATGAGGGAGTCAACATCATCGACGTACTGGCGTACGAAGCTTTCCATGGAGAGGTCTATGCTCTCTCCACGAAGTTCAGCGGGCCCGCCGCCCAGGCGGAGTTCTGCATCTTGGTCGCCAAGTGGTCCGACGCCAGTCACCTCGGCGCCGCAGCCCAGGCCATCCTCGAACGGATCGGTCTCGACATCTACACCTACACCGGTTGCGGGACCCTGTAGGAAAGAGCAGCCATCGCAGACTACGACGTCGGCGTAATTGCGCTGACGACACCAGCCGCCTCAGCCCCGCTGGCCCAGTACAGGCCGGCCGTCTCGGTCCGGAACAACGGAATCCACGACGCGCTAGCGTCCGGAATCCTCCGGATCTACTCAGCCGGCCTGCTGATCTTCACGACTGAAGTCTACAGCGCGACCATCGCCCCGGGCGAGACGCGCGATGCATTCGCGACCGACTACTGGACACCGCCGGCGGAAGGCCAGTACATCGTGTCCGCCAGCGTCACCTGCCCACTCGACCAGTTCGAACCCAACAACCACCTACCACCGACCACGATCACCATCACCGGTGAACCACCACCACCGCCAACACCGGTCACACCTCACGCCTCGCAGCACGAAGACGGCGCCGCCGACGAAATCATCATCGACGGCCTGCACGGCCGCGCTGCGGACCCGCAGACAGCACTCGACCACCGCGCCGAACACCAGGCCGGCGGCGGCGACGAGCTGAACGTCGGCGGCCTGCGCGGCACCCTGGCCGACGGGCAACCCATCGCCGACCACCACACAGAGCACGAAGACGGCGGCGGCGACGAGCTGAACGTAACCGGTCTATACGGAGTCCTGGCCAACAAACAGCCACCCCAGGTCCACGACAACACAGAGCACGACCCCAACTACGCGGTCAGCCCTCACAACAACGCCTCCCACGACCCCAACTACGCGACCGAGACCGCACTCGCCAACCACCTCGCCGACACCACCGCGGTCCATGCCGTCGCAACCAACCTCGAACAAATCGCCAACAAAGGCGACCCCAACGGCTACGCCGGTCTCGGTGCGAACGGCCTGGTCCCGGCGGCGCAGCTTGCACCTACGCCCGGGCCGCCACCGACGGACTCAGTCCTGCGCGCCGACCAGACCTGGGGAGTAGGCGCTCCCGGTCCGCACAAGGCCGCGCACGAGAACGGCGGTGGCGACGAAGTCAGCATCGCCGGGCTCTCGGGCAAAGCGGCCGACGCGCAAGACCCAGTCGGCCACCACGTCTCACACGAGCCTGGCGGCACTGACGTACTCGCCGGCATTGCACCCCTGGCCCACAAGACCAGCCACCAGGACGGCGGCAGCGACGAACTCAGCATCACCGGCCTCTCCGGCTTAGCCGCAGACGCGCAGACCCCTGCCGCTCACAAGGCCGCGCACGAGAACGGCGGTGGTGATGAAGTAAGCATCGCCGGGCTGAGCGGAGAAGCAGCCGACCCCCAGCCACCGAAATCGCACGGCAACGCCGACCACACATCGACATTCGAGGACCAGGCCAACAAGAACGCCGCTTCCGGTTACTGTCCACTAGACGGAGACAGCCTGGTCCCCGTCGCAAACCTCCCCGAAGGAGTAGTCGGCGCATTCACAGTACTCGACACCATCGACATCCCACAAGCCGGCGGCGACATCCTCCATGTCGTTCTCCCCTCCAACCTAAACCCGGGGGACCACATAACGGCCAACGTCTCAGGCCTACTCACCCTTGCCACCACCCCAGTTAACCTGGCGGTAAACTTCGACATCTTCCTCCCCGGCGCCGACCACCTCCTCTTCTGCATCTCCCAGGGAGGACTGACCGTCGACGGAATATACTCCTGGAACGCCACTCTCCGAATCGCGATAAACGGCCTACTGGCACAAAGAACCGCCATCGGCTCGAGCTTTCTCCTGTACGAAGGCCCGGCATCATACATCCGAGCGAAATCAGACGCCGCCGTCCAGAACATCGACAGCGGATTCGGCTGGCACATCCAGGTCCAGGCAACGGGAACCGGCTCGACAGCGTTCTCGATCACCAACGCACAGCTTAGACTCGAGCGAGCCACCTAACCATGAGCAGCAGAGAGACCGACACCGCAACCGCCATCGCCGCAATTTGCGGAATCGTCATCATCATCGTGGCGGCCATCATCGCCGGGTTCAACCACACCCTGGTTAAAATCGGCCTGGCAGCCATCGCAGGAATTGCCGGCTTCAGCCTCCGCGGACTGATCCGCTGGCAGTAAGGAACACCATGATAAAGATCATCCTGAACTGGATCTTGAAGAACGCCCACTTCCGGCTCTTCTCCTCAACCCAACCACAGGGCAAGCGTTTCGGCGGACATGACGTCAAGGGTGTGGTCGACAGCTACATCATCCTGGAGATCATCGCAGCCGGCCGCATCGTTCTCCTCGGTCACTTCCAAACCAGCTAGCCCTACACCACACGCCGAATCGGGCCTGGTTGCCGGCGACGTCAGGGCCCGGGCCCGGACCAGGTCCGCAGCGGAGAGATCCCGGACCTCGTATCAGGCTGAGCCCTAAGACCCCCAAAATCAGCGGTAGCGGCCGGTCCTGATTCTAACCCCTTGACAACCGGTGCAGAACCGGAAACGAACAGCCCCAAGCGCCGGGCCGAGGACGGCCCGGCGCCGGAGGTCCTGCTGCTGTGTTGCCGGATAATCATCATCATCTTCTGGCTGTTGCGGCTCTCGTACCTCGTGCCGCTACAGCCGCGCCCTAGGCGGGTTCGCTGGCGTACCGGCCGTCCCTTGGTACGTGGTGCCGTCGTCCGGGGTGGTATGTGGCGTCGTGGCCGTCCCTTGGTACGTGGTGCCGTCGTCCAGGGGCGATAGTGAGGCACTGGCGCGCGGGAAGCGGCAGCGCGTCGGCCGGTTCGGGGCGCTTCGGCCGAAGCCTTCGGCCGGTCCAGCGACACCCCGGCCGGCCCGGGTCGAAGCCTACCGGCCCAAGCTTCGCCCGCCACGTGGGAACTAGTCGCCGGCCAGAGGGCAAAGTGGCCGGCTTAGGTGCGTACCCCTCGCGCGCAAAAGGTTCGGCTCTCAGTCTCTGGGTCGGGCAGTCGCCGGCTACGCCGGCGGGCTCCGCTAGGCGCTACGCCGGGCGCGCCATTTATCGCCAGTGTTACGTTAGTGCCGCGCGGGGTGTGTCTCGGAGGCGCGCCCAGGAACGGACCGGCGTTTGGGCCGGCGAGGACGCCGGCCCAAGACAGGAGGTATCGGCCCGGCCGGCCGGAAAGGAACGGCCCCGGCCTGAATGCCTGACTGCGGATCATACGCTCGTGTCCTGCGTCCTATTCGACGGCAACCCACAAAACGAAAATGGTTGACACTCGTGCCGTTGCCCTCCGGGGCAGTCCGGAATCAGAACCCATCCCAAGCGGTCTGACTCGGCGTCGGTTTGGGCAGAATAAGGTAGTAGTGGCCGGCCTCTGGGACGAACCCGCCGGCCGGCCACTACCGAGCCTGCAATCCGGACGCCCACCTGAATCGGCCTACCTCTGAGCGGCCAAACGCCGAGCGCAGCCCGCCGGATGCCGGAGTCGCGTGCCAATGCGTTTCAGAAGACGACTGTCATGGGCCGGAGCGACCCCAGCCCAGGAGGAGCGGGGTCAGCCCGGCCACCAGCAGTCGTCTTCTTCAACTTCAGAGTCTCTCACAGTGCAGCTACAAGAACCGGCGAAATGGTTGGTCGTGCAGGCGTGTTAGAGGCGCGACCCTCGCGGGCAATCCTGATTCCGGGAATGTCGCCCCGGAGTGGCAGGTTCAGGCCCGTAGGACGGGTACGTAATTGCCATTATCGGAAGCTTCGCTTCAAATCAAGGTCTAGGAAGTCATCCGGCCGATAATGACGAATTACGTAAACCTGCAGGGCGACCCGACCGTTGTCGGGCATTCCTGATTCCGGGAAGGCTGCCGGGTTCCCGTGTCATCCGATTCGACACTCGCCGAACCCAACAGCGGGAGTCCGGAGCGGGCTGTCGGTGCTCGGCCTGCGCGGGGTTGCCGGACTCCGTCCTCGCAGGCTCCGACTACGCCGGCAACCGAGCCGCCCAAGCGCGCAGTCCAAGCCCCGAGCAGCCCGCGGAGCGTCCAGCCCTTCGCCTGTAGGCCAGGCGAACGCGGACGTTCGGCACGTCTATCTTATCGGCCGATAGGAATCGGCAAGGTAAAGCGCCGGGCTGAGGTCCCGGCGCTCGAGTCCCGACGCTTCTGCAGGTCTGCTAGCTGGGCCCACCCTCGGTCGGTCCGAGGCAACACCTATATCTGGCCTGCAGCTTCTCTCTCACAATCCCGACCCCGCCGAGCACCCCGTCGGGTTCGCCACTCTCATATCCTCCAGATTCTGACGGTACGCCCGAACCAAGGAAACGAAGTCCTGAAGCTCACGGCGACGGTCCGGTCCAATGTGCGCGGACCAGCCTGCCATCCCCAGAAGCTCGGCGCCGTTCGCCTCCAATGCCGACAGACACGCCATCGCCGACCGTCGATCCATCTCGCTTAGAACCATATCGCTGACCTCCCTTTGATTTCCGAACTTCGGCCCTGTACGCCGGGCCAGGCGCATAACAGCCGGACTCCAGCAACTCCCGCAGACGCCGACCGCAGCCGGAGCACAGCACACTCTCCGCCGGCTGAGCCCCAGGAAACCGGACCCGACCCCGGGGCGCCAGCAGCAGGAACCAGTAGCCCCCGCACCGCGTGTCGACTTCAACCTTACACTGATAGCACTTCAAAATCCGCCTCTGATCCAGCATCAGCACGTCGTCACCTTCAAGAACAACGCACAGACCGACCCGATCAACTCGTAAAGCAGGACCTCCTTATTCACCACAGGGTTATTCGCCCCGCGCAGCCGTTCGGCCTCCCTCCGACACCAGTGCCCCAACGTAGCGGCCGCAGCCCGAACCTCAGCCGGAATCATAGCCCTAGTTCCTGCTGGGCCGGTCCAAGAGCAGGCCTCCAGCGCGTCGGAACCTCAGTGGCTGCACGCGCCTGAACCGCAGCGGAACAACTCTCGAACTCTCCCGCGGATGGCCCTTCACGCTGCCATACTTCGCCGGCCCCGGCACCCACGGCGACAAGCGCCCGGGATTCTCCATGCCGGTTCGGCCAGTGGTCAAGGAACTCGCACGGCCGGCAGCAGTGCTGGCACGTGTGCCGCTTCCGGTCTTCCTCAGCCGCGTCAGCCGGCCAGTAGTTCGCCCCGTACCAGGTCCCGCACGCCGAGCACCACCGGACCCGCAAGACGCGCCCATCAGCGGTCACAGCACCGGCGGCAGCTGGCGCATGTCGACGTCAGTGAACCGCCCATCAAAGAGCCCATCAGAAAGAACTTCCCCAACCAGATTGCGCAGACGGCGCACCTTACGATCCGGGTCCATCGGGTCGTAGGAGTAGCCCTCCCCCACCTCGATCAACCGGTCATAGACTTCTCTAAGCAGCTCTCTCACCATTCCCTCCTCACCTCAGAACACATCCGGGAGATCCGTCAAGTCGACCTTGCACGGCTTTCCCGTGATGCAGTACTGCTTCCTGGCTGAGTACGCAGCGGCCAGACACTCGACCAGCTTATCCACGATGCGCCCCTTGTTAGAAGCGAACCGATCCGACAGCAGACCAAGACGCGCGTCGGTCTTAGGGTGGACAGTCAGCTGCAGCCGCACCCGTTTCCGACTCACCGGCAGCCGCTCTGCCGCACTTATATCTTCGTCCATACACACTCTCTTTCTGCGCAGTATCACTGCGCACACCCAGTGTATCACTTTTAACTCCCGTTGTCAACAGTTTATGCGCCCTCCCCTCTTCCGATAATGTAGTTTCTGTAAACCCGACTGCTATTGCACACACCATGCCAGCGCAAACAGAGTCGTGGAATACTACTCTCACAGACAGAGGGAACGGGAGGGGTACACACCATGTGCGCCCTGCAATCCCGCACACTGGCAGCGCAAACACGCTGAAGTTATACACACGGTTATCCACAGGCTGAGCCCGGGCTAGGCCTCCGGCCGTCCACAACTTACTCACTTATCCACACTGAACCAGCCCACCAACAACCCATTAGGAGGAGAGAGACCTCGGCGGTCTCTCTCTCCGACTACCTTTGTCCCCGGCGTGCAGTTTCAGTACACTTCAGCAGTTCGCGGTCGCAATCCGGACCAGGAGCACCGGGCAGACGGGCGCGAGAAGTGTACCAGAACCACCCCAGACCGGCCCCACGTTCCGGATTCCCGGCCGGTTTCCGACCGGAAGAACCCCGCCCGGCCCAGAGACTGACCCGTTACCCCTCGGGAAGGGGAGATCGTTCAACCACGGGCCTCCTGTAAAGTCACCAAGCGGGACCTCGCCCCCAAAGCGCCGATTCGGGCACCTGGCGCTCGAGCAGCTCCCAGTACTGATGATTCATTCCGAGCGGACGCCCGACTTGAATCATCCGCGCCGGCGTGTATGCTTCATTCATGAGCGAAAGACTAATCGACCGCCAGAGCCGCCGGATGGGCGACCAGCCCGCCGAAGTCTCCATCGTTCGCGCCCGGGTCATCCGGTGGAAACACACCGGCAACGCCTGCGACTGCGAGAACCAGATCGTTCAACTCGAAGGAAGCAATCAGCGCCGCTCCTGGTTCGAGCTCGAAGCCAAATGCGGCCGCTGCCACCAGGTAGTCAGACTGTACCAGGTCCGCGGGAAGCAACGCTGGACCATCGACCCCGTCCACTTCTAGCATGTCCCGTTACTTCCGCTGGCGCCCGATCGCCATCTCCCTGGCGCTAGGCCTTGCCATCATCCTGTTCCGGTGCTAGAGTAGAACATGCTCGACGTCCGCATCACCGCCTACATAGTCCCCATCGCCGAGCAGCCCCAGGCCAGCCTGACGCCGGTGATATCGGTCCAGAACTACGCCGACGAAGGCGCGGTCATCACCGGCCTTATCAGAATCTACCGCGAGTCGACCGGCCTGATGATCTACGACTCCCAACTCGCCATCACCATGCTCGAGCACCACAGCACCACGAACATCGCAGCCCTCACACCGTTCGACCCTCCGGCGCCGGCCGACGACGACTACTTCATAAAGGCGGACATCGTAGCGACCAGCTACCTCCCGGGTCCGCCCATCAGCGCGACCCTGGGAGCCTGGCACTTCGACATCAAAACCCCGCCGATGGGCGAGACCCCGGCCGGCCACCACGTCACCCACGAAGACGGCGGCAGCGACGAGATCGACCTCACCGGCCTCCCCGGTACCGAGGAATTCCTCAGGACCGACGGCGCCAATCCCCTGGTCGCCTACCTCGACGCGGTCATCATGGTCCCTCCCGGCAACCCGGCAGTCAACACAGCCCGCATCTACGCCGCCGACTTCAAAGGCTTCACCTTCCTCAAGTACCGGGACAGCACCGGCATGGTCCGGCAGCTCGTACGCGACGCCGTCTTTGTCGTGCGGAACAACTCCGGCACCCCAATCCCAGCCATGACCCCCGTCTACGCATCTGGCAGTTCCGGAAACGTCCCTACCATCGAACCGGCAAAGGCCGACGCCGCCGGCACCATGCCGGCCATCGGCATCACCCTCGAGATCATCGCCGACGCCAGCTTCGGCCGCGTGATGGAGAGCGGTCTCATGGAGAACGTCAACACCAACGCCTGGAACGAAGGCGACGAGCTCTTCATCGACGCCGCAGTCGCCGGAGACATGACCATCACACCGCCTACCTACCCCAACCTCCGACAGGAAATCGCGCACGTCCTGGTAAAAGGCATCGGAAACGGCGCGCTGCAGATCTCTCACCACAGCGCCTTCAACGACTCCCTCATCGACCACGACGGCCTGATGAACCTCGACCACGACGCCCACCCCCAGTACTCTCTGCAGACGAAACCCCAGGTACTCACCGACCAGGCCGCCATCGACTGGAACCTCGCGCTTGGCGGCGCGGCGACCGTAACTCTTGGCGGCGACCGAACCCTCAACGAAGCGGCCAACATGGTATCGGGCGCCCGGTACTCACTCCGGATCATCCAGGACGGCACCGGCACCAGGCTCTTGACCTGGCACGCAACGTACCGATTCCCCGGAGGCGTCGACCCAGCGCTCTCAGCCGCGGCCGGGAACATCGACATCCTACAATTCGACTGTGATGGCACGAACCTCGACTGTGTCGGCATGGTCTCAGCGGTTGCCTAATGCCGACCCTCTCGTTCCTCACTCCTCACTCCTCACTCCTCACTCCTCTCCGCTGATGCTCTGGTCCCCGAACACTCAGCTCCACTACCCCTTCCAGAACACGGCCCTCGACTACAGCGGCAACGCGCGCCACGGCACGATAAACGGCTCTGGAGTCTTCGCCACAAAGCCCAACGGCGGCCGCTGCCTCTACTTCGACGGCACGGGCGACTACGTGGCGACGCCGAGCTTCGGGCTGAGCGGGACGGTGGTGGTGTTCGCGGCGTGGGTGAGGTGCAAAGCGTTCACAAACTATCAGCTTATCCTCGGTGAAGCAACGGTATCCACCACCATCGGGTACTTAGCCTGCGTCCGCAATCTCAACACGAATAACCTTTGGTGGGAGTACGCAGACGGCACATCACGGCAGTATCCAACGGCGGTCGGCTACTTTAACAGTCCATTTGATGACGCGTGGTTACACATGACCATCGTCTGTGACTACGCCGGGAAGAACGTCTACTTCTACCGAAACGGGATACTCTTCTATTCGGTCGGTATGGTCGGGACACCCAGATTCCCATCCACAAACCGAGCCAAATATGTCGGGGCGTTTTGGACTGTGAGCCTCCCGTACTATCTCACCGACGGCTACCTCCAGGAAGTCTACCTCGGCACGCGGCTGACGTGCCCGCCGGTGGCCGTGCTGACCGCCAACGCCAACCGCTTGATGCTCGGAATGAATCCGATATGGTGAAGCTAACCGCC
>Ga0307375_10003077_pt1 | contig 16640 bp, 19 predicted proteins | sample TR1MG_FD_202531 | JGI IMG/M metagenome (GOLD analysis project Ga0307375, IMG submission 202531) | Soil microbial communities from Risofladan, Vaasa, Finland - TR-1 | ecosystem: Environmental > Terrestrial > Soil > Coastal area > Acid sulfate soil | place: Finland: Risofladan, Vaasa | collected... | reverse complement strand
CTCGTTTTGTAGCAAGCTCTGAATATTCACTCCATGAGGAAAATTCCATGTTGAAAGCTATCCGTTTGTCCCTGCTCCCCGTACTTATGCTGGCATTCACTACTGCCAACGCCGGTGCCCAGTCCACCGCGCCGCTGCCGGGCACGCACACTGCCGCGTCTCCCTACGGTTTCGACGCTCTGGCCGCGCGTCTGGAGAAGTCGATCGAGGCGAACAAGATGGGCCTGGTCGCGCAGGCGAGCGCCAGCCGCGGCGCGGCGGCTCGCGGCGTGAAGATCCCCGGCAACCTGGTACTGATGGTGTTTCGCAACGATTACGCGGTGAGAATGCTCGCGGCCAGCGTGCCTGCGGGCATCGAGGCGCCGCTGCGTTTGTATGTGACCGAGGAAGCGAACGGCAAAGCGAGCGTGACCTGGCGCGATCCAAGCGCCGTGTTCGCGCCCTACGGCAGCGCCGCGCTGAACGCGATGGCGCGCGAACTCGATCCGGTGTTCGAGAAAATTGTCCGCGACGCCACAGGTAGCTGATGCGGGCGGCCCCGCGCGCGTGGGGCGGCCGGTGCAGTGGCGAGCACTGCTGCCCGGGCTGGCAGCGTTGGCGGCGCTCGGCCTCGTTCTCGCCGCTTCGGACGCGCGGCTCGCGTCGCTGCTTGTGGTTGGCGCGCTATGCGGTGTGACTCTGTATCACGCGGCGTTCGGCTTCAGTGCCGCGTATCGCCGGCTCCTGTTCGCGCGGGATGTTGCGATGGTGCAGGCGCAACTGCTGATGCTCGCGCTGGCGACGGTACTGTTCGCCCCGGTGCTCGCCGCGGGATCCGCGTTCGGAATCGCGGTGACCGGCGCGAGCGCGCCGGTGGGCTGGCAGGTCGCGATTGGCGCGTTTCTGTTCGGCATCGGCATGCAACTGGGCGGTGCCTGCGCTTCCGGCACGCTCTACACGCTGGGCGGGGGCAGCACGCGCATGCTGGTGACGCTCGCCGCGCTTTGCGCGGGCGGGTTCGCCGCGAGCCTGCAGATGGGCGCCTGGCAGCGGCTGCCCGATGCGGGCGAGATTGTCCTCGGCGAGCGGTTCGGCTGGCCGGTTGCAGTCACGCTGCAGCTCGCGCTGCTCGGTATGCTCTACGCGCTGCTGCGCGTCGTCGCACGGCCGGCACAGCCGGCCCCTCCGATTGACGCGTCGCTGCTTGGGCGCGTGTTCGCGGGACCCTGGCCGCTGCTCGCCGGCGCGATCCTGCTCGCAGTGCTTAACCTCGCGACCCTACTCTTGGCGGGACATCCCTGGAGCATCACCTGGGGATTCACGCTATGGGCCGCGAAGGTGGCAGTTGCGCTCGGGTGGAAAGCCTCGGGCTCGGCGTTCTGGCAGGGCGGGTTCCAGCAGCAGGCTCTGGACGCGCCGGTGCTCGCCGACGAAACGTCAGTGATGGACATCGGCATCGTGCTCGGCGCCCTGGTCGCCGCGGCCGTGGCAGGGCGCCTTGCGCCAGCGCTGCGCGTGCCGCTGCGCGCGCTCGCCGCGGCGCTGATCGGCGGAGCGCTGATGGGCTACGGCGCGCGCCTCGCCTACGGCTGCAATATTGGTGCGTTCTTCTCGGGCGTGGCTTCGACCAGCCTGCACGGCTGGCTGTGGATCGCCGCCGCGCTTCCAGGCAACTGGATCGGCGCGCGGCTGCGTCCCGCATTTGGCATGTCTTTGTGAAAACGCTACCGGCTCCAGTTTTGCACCCTAAATCACGGCCCGTGCCGCGCAGACGGCGCATCGTGCGAGCCGTTCAAATGGCTGGGTGACAAGTCCGCGGCACGAATCGACGCATCTAAGGATTTCAGCATCCCGCTAGTCAGGAGCGTTCGATCTGCCGGCGGAAAAAAGCCACGTTCGTGACCAAGCCCGGCAGCAGCCATTGGAACAGGCGGCACATCTGAAGCACGTCCTTCGCCGTGGCATCGTTATCCGCTGCCTCACGCAACGCCGCAGTCGCGAGCCTGCCCGGATTGGGCAGGATACGGACAACGGCCTCCGCGGCGCGGTTATGAATAGCCTCGCAGATCACGGCGTGAGCCGGACTGACTGCCACCTTTTTCAGGTCTGCCCAAGCCAGCGCAAAATAGCTGGGCCAGCGAGCGAGAGCGCGGTAATCCGTGTTCACAAAAGGCAGGCGAAGGGTGGTCTTGACGTCCTCGTAGACAGCGCGGGTAGGCGCGTCGGCGTGGTGTGCTTCCATGAGAATAAAGGGGACCTGCACTTGCGGCGCATGCTGTCCCTCGTATGACTGCACCGTTGCGGCGCCGCGCATCTCGCCGCCTTCGAGTAGCGTCCGGGCAATGGTTGCGATAATGAGGTAAGGGTAGTTGCCGTGCGAGAAAATCTCGATCGTGTCGCCGATGTTGTCGAGTTCGCGCTCGGCATAGCCAAGTTCCCCGAGACGCCGCTCGAGCGACGGCGGTGCCAGTGCCTGCACCTCATCCTCGACAAAGCGTCGCAGCGCCTGCGCTTGCTTAACGAACGCGCTGCTCCGGACCAAGGGTTTCAGTCCTTTCCACAGAACCTCGAAGAAGGTGGGGTAATGCGCGTACGCCATCGTGACCACGCCCATCCATGGAACTTGAAGGGCCTGTTTCATGTCTTCGTAATATTCTTTTCGCCTGCCTGTCACTGCGTACTCAGGTAGCGGGTGAATGGCCGGCACAGGTTCGGGATACAGGCGACGAGGTTCGATCATCGGTTGGTCCCCAATGCCCCGGTGACGGCGCCTGTCTGCGGGACCGCGGCCAACGCGCTGGGAAACGCGCTGGAAGGTATGCGATGAGTCAATTCATTTTCTCCCTGTTATATCGGCAACAAGACCAAGGTGGGCAACGCAGCGGGACTGCATTCGATGGTACACGAATTCCTGGAAAACGCCGACCGGGAAGCGACACCGGGAAGCGATGCTGTGCCGGATTCAGGCGCCAAATTCCGAGGGCGTGTTTTCGCGTATCCAGGCGGTGGGGCTGATGCCGAGTTCCCGGATGAAGGCCCGCGAAAATGCCGGTTGACTGTTGTAGCCGACATCCTCCGCCACCAGTGCGACTGGGCGGCCCTTGCGCAGTAGGCGTTGAGCCTGCGCGATGCGTATCCGTGTTAGAAATTCCGCCGGCGTGCTGCCGACCACGTTGCGGAACTCATTTGCGAATCCGTTGCGGGAGAGATTGGCGCGCGTCGCCATAGTCTCCAGCGTCCAACTTTGCTGGGGATCGTCGAGCAATTCGCCCAGCACCCCGGCCAGGCGCGGATGCGCCAGGCCGGCGAGAACTCCACGGGTCACCATCTCTTGCTGAATCGCGAAGCGGACGATCTGAATGAGCAAAATGTCGCACAGGCGGTCGAGCATGACTTGGCGCCCGGGATTGGTTTCCCCCGCTTCGGCAAACAGCGCGTTCAAGGTTATGTCGATGCGCTTCAACGCGCTGAACGGTATGACCACGACGGCAGGGAAGGATTGGGTGATCGCGTTTTCCGGACCGGCGTCGTAACGCACGCTGGCGCATAGCACGTCGGCGATCACCGTGTCCTCGATATCCAGACGATGGTTGAGCGGTCGTGGATAGAACAACAGGGACGGTTCCCGTACGACGATATCGCCATGGCCCGCCTGCAGCGCGCGCATTTCGCCCGAGCGGATTACGTGCAGATGGCCCACGCCTTCGTCAGCGGCGAAGTCATGCAGGCCGCACAGCGGGCCGGCATAGAAGGTATTGGCACGCAGTCCGACATGCTCCAGCAGTCGGGAAATCCCGTCGATACTCACGACGAAATGTACGAATGGTTATGAATCATGTACGGATGATAACCAAAATGAGGAGCCATGCAGTTAATCTTTGTTCATGCCACGCGAAGTGCGTGGCGAGTAAGACAGTACGCGTGTCAATGAAGTTATCCGGAGGATCCATTATGCCGCTGATGCCAAACAAGCCTGTACCCGTCCTGGAACTAAACCTTGTTGGAGGCGGGCGCTTCTCGCTCGCGGCCGAAAAGCCGCAGCAGTTCACCATGGTGGTGTTCTACCGCGGCCTGCATTGCCCCATTTGCCGGCGCTATCTGTCCGAACTGGAATCATTGCTTCCGGAATTCGAGAAACGCGGCGTATCGGTGGTCGCCGCGAGCTCCGACGCGCAGGACCGCGCCGAGCAGGCGAAATCGGGCTGGGGGCTTGCGAACTTGCGCGTCGGCTATGGCATTTCGATCGAGGAGGCGCGCAAGTGGGGCCTATACGTCTCACGTTCGAACGGCAAAACCTCGGCCGGCGTGATGGAGCCGGACCTGTTCAGCGAACCGGGGCTGTTCATCGTGCGCCCCGACGGAACGCTCTACTGGGGCACCACCTCGACCATGCCCTTCGGCCGGCCGCACTTCAATGAGATCCTGCAGAGCCTGGATTTCGTGATTCCGAAAAACTATCCAGCGCGCGGCGACGCCTGATTGGCGCGTGGCGGAGCGCCTTAGCGCTGCTGGTCTGAGCAAAACCAAAGGAGACAAGATGGCCATCAAAGCACTAACCTTGGATACCGGCGGCACCATCCTCGATTGGCACGGCGGCATCAGCCGCGCATTCGCTACTGCCGGCGCGCGCCGCGGCCTCGATGCGGATTGGCATGAAGTCACCAACGAGTATCGCCGCCGTTCGCTTAAGGCCATGGTCGGGCTGATCCATCCGGACTTCAACTTCGACGACGTTCACCGCCGCGTGCTCGACGAGGTGATCGCGCATTACCACCTCGATGCGATTACGGCGGAGGACAGGGATGTCATCTGGCGCACCTGGCACGCGCTCGATGCCTGGCCCGATTTCCCGGCGGTGCAGGCGCGATTGCGGCGCAAGTACGTCGTCGCCTCGCTCACCCTGCTGACGACTTCGCTGGTGATCGACGTCGCCAAGAAAAACGGCTTCGGCTGGGATGCGATCATTTCCTGCGAGATGATCGGCATCTACAAGACGCGGCCGGAGTCCTATCTTACGGCGGCGAAGTGGCTGCAGCTCGATCCTTCCGAAATCATGATGGTCGCCTGCCACAATTTCGATCTGAACGCGGCGCGAGAAAACGGCTACAAGAGTGCGTTCGTAAAGCGACCCGCCGAGTGGGGGCCGTCAGGGCCACCCGATCCCACGCCCAATCCGGCGCACGACCTGATTGTCGATGGTTTCGAGGAGCTGGCGGCGCGGCTGGGCGCGTAGCCGCCAGGAATGGCAGGCGCGCAACTCCGCGCCATTTGGCCATCGTCGAACTTTTTTGAATTCAGGCCATCGCCAAGCCGGCAGAACTTTCCAGGCAATAGTCCGGCCCCTTGGAAATACGTTCGAAGTAAGACAACCAGGCGGGCGAACCTTCAGGCCAGTTTTTGAGAAAGCATTGTTGCCAGACCGGATCGTCGTACTGGATTGCGAGCGCATCGACGTGCACGTCCTGCAAGTTGTAACCGTACAGGCTGGCGTAAGGCGTAGGGGTAGTTCCGATCCGGGTCAGGATCCCAAGACAACTGCCGCGGGCGTTCGGCATGCCCGCCGCGCCGTTATTGGCAATCAATTTCTTCCCGTCAAGATCGAATTGTCGCATCACCGGCAGGCAGGTATGGGTGCTGGCGAATATATCCACCTGAGCCTTCGCGAAGGCTTCGGCGCGCCAGGCTTGTTCCTTCGGGTTATCCAGGGCGGCGACATCGAAGCGCCAGCCCGCCAGCGCGTCGGCATCGCCGTGCACCACGCCGATGCGCGCTTCTCCCATGCGGTAGCGCGCTACCATCGGCAGCGCGGCCACGCGCGCAAGCAGATCGGGATGGCGCGCCGCGGTGCGCTTCAGTCTCGCGTGAATCTGGTTCGAGCGTTCGACGACGCCTTGATCGACTGACTCCGGGTAGGCGCAGCCACATCCGGCTGCATCCGAATCTTGACCCAGTTCCGCCTCGACATTGCCCAGGATGGCGTCGTGCTGCAGCACCCGCTCGTTGATCGCGCGAAAGCCGGCGTCATCGACGTTGAACCAGTTGAAGTCGCCGTTGAAGCACAATGTCACTGGCCCGGGTTCGACGCGCGCCATCGCCTCGATGGTAGCCAACGCCGGGAGATTCCCATACAGCCCGCCGATCACGTACAGCGTTTCAACGGTACGCTCGGGGGCTCTCGCGATGGCAGCGGACCCGTAGCGGTAGCGCAGCGGGCAGACTCGTCCGGCTTCGCTCATGCGCCGCCGCCGGCGGAACTCACGCGATAACGCGGCAGGGCGAGCGGCAGGAAGAAGCCGGCCGTGCAAAGCGCCAGCCCGTAAAGATTGGTTCCCAGTAGTACGCCGTATTTCCCGCTGCCTATCGCCCAGCTTAGCGGAATCAGGTTCAAGGCCTGCAGCAGGCCCAAACAGATGCCGGTCCAGAAGGCGAGGTGGAAGGAAAGCGGCGAATAGCCGACCCGGCCTGAGAACAGGAATATCGGCGCCAGGCCGATGACCATGGTGCCGCTGATGGTCGTGGCTTTGAGAATATCGGTACCGGCGATCATCGGCAGGTTGCCGAGCAGCGCGAAGGCTACCATGGTCAGCGAGCCAACGGTCATCGCCTTGGGCGAGGGCAGCCGGCCGGCGAGCAGCGGCAGTTCGCGCGCCACGAGCTTGGACAGCGAAGTGAAGGTCGAGTCCAGCGTCGAGCCGGCCGAAGTGACCATCACCACGATCATCGCGAAGAAACCTCCAATTCCCAGACCCCGGGCCACCTCGGCGGGCACGTTGCCGCTGGGCTTCATGCCTTCCAGGCGCGCATGCACGCCCACCAGGCTGAACGCGAAGATGGCGAGGAAGCCGAGAATACCGGCTACGATAAACGCTCTGAGCATGGTCTTTTCGCGCGTGATGAAGCCCCGGTCCGTCAACACCGGGTCGTGAAACGGGTAGGAAAGCGCCTGCAATAGCGCGACCAGCAGCAGATCCCCGCCGGAGTCCAGAGCAAATGTTCCTTGGGACAGCAGGACGCCGGGAGCATGGGCGGGAAGGACATAAGCCAATACCACGCCGAGAAACAGCATGAACACGACGGCCTGGATCACGTCGCTGAATATCGAGCTGCGCAGTCCGCCCTTCAGGCTGTAGAACAACACCGCCGCCGTGAACAGCAGGGCCGAACCGATGAAACCGGCCGAGCCGCTGTGGCCGTAATAGCCGCCGACCACCTCGGTGTTGCTCCAGACTTCGTTGAACAGCCGGATCAGGATCGCGAGGGAAAAAGCCAGCGCGGCACCGCGCCCATACTTGCCGATGAGGTAGGGCACCATGCCGGTGGCGCCTTCGCGCGTGCGCAGGCGGTAGATGACGATGCCCGCGACCGGGATCGACAGCCAGTAGGCGGCATAGGCGAGCCCGCCGACGATGCCATAGGCGGCGCCCAGATTGGCTGCGTTGGTCACCGATTTGGCGAAAATCCAGCTGATGAAAATACTCATCATCAAGGCCCACTCCGATGCGGGACGCCCGTCGGCGCGTTGCCCGCGAAAGAAGCCGGCTTCATCTTCCGATTTCGGCACGACCCAATACATCACGACGCCGAAAACCAGCAGAAACCCCCAAAAGAACAATCCTTGTAGTTCGCTCATGTCGATGCCTTCGATTGAAATGAAAGTTTTTAGTTACTGCAGCACGGTGCCGGCGCAGTGTCGTTCTCCAGTGCGCCGGCACAACTGGACCCCTGGCCCGCGGTGCAGCCGTAGCAATGGTCCGCCACGCGGATCGGGAGGCCTTCGAGCAATCCGATGGTCAAGTCGGTGATATGCAAGCGGGAGTGGTTCTTGTCGGTTAGCGCCAGTCCAAGTTGTTGGTTGAAGTCGCAGTCGTAGACGTAGCCCTGCCAGTCCACGCTGACCAGGCTGCGGCACATAACTGCGTCCAGGTTCTCTTCGCGGTGCGCTTCGCGCAGCGTCGTCATGTAGGTATTGAACTGCCCCTTGGAGATCAGCATGCTGCCGAAGCGTTGGATTGGCATGTTTGCCAGGGTAAACAAATGATCGAACACGATGCCGTAGCGCTCGCCCAGGTAGCGCTTGTAATCGGCTTCCAGCGCGGCCTGCGCCGGCGGCAAGCTGGCGCCCTGCGGGTTGTAGACCAGGTTGAGGACGAGGTCGCTTTCCGCGCGGCCATAGCCCAGTGCATTCAGTTGTCTGAGCCCTTTGAGGCTCGCTTCGAAGGTGCCTTTGCCGCGTTGCTTGTCGACGTTGTCTTCCTGATAGCAGGGCAGGGAGGCGACGATCTCGACGCCATGGGCCGCCAGGAACGCCGCCAGGTCTTCGTGACCGTGCTCCTCCAGTATGGTCAGGTTGCAGCGGTCGATCACGCGCAGGCCGCGGGCGCGCACCGCAATGACCAGGCGTCGGAAATGGCGGTTTAGCTCAGGGGCGCCGCCGGTGAGATCGACGGCGGTGATTTCCGGGCTGGCGGCGAGGAAATCGATCGCTGCGTCTATGGTTTCGGCCGTCATCTCTTCCTTTCTGTTCGGTCCCGCGTTGACGTGACAGTGCACGCAGCTCTGGTTGCAGCGGTAGCCCAGGTTCAACTGGAGTGACTCGACGGCGCGGCGCGTCAGACGGGGGAAATCAGTACGGGTAAGAAGGTGAACGGTAGCGTGCATGAGCGGATCTCCAGGATGTCTTACCCGATTGGTCGTCGCTACCGGGGGAATTCTTACAAACCGCCGGGAAAAGTAGGCGTTTGCGGCATCCCGTTGAAAACCCACTACTGGCAGGTGAATGCAATGCCGGAACAAGGAATCGGTGCGACGTGCTGCTCTTTGCCTACGACCATCTCGTCGAATTCGGAAGCGGACGCTCCAAACGGTGATGCTGGTTGCTTTTCCTGTCAGAGCGCGGCCGTCGACTACTGCCGAGGCGCAGAAATTCGCAGCCGGACGACGTGCGGCGGTTCAACATCAGGAAGCGGCTCTTCGTCGGCATGAAGCAAGAATGGTTCTTGTGGGTCGGGTTCTGCCTTTGGCTCTCCACAATTGACCGGCTGCAAAAAGAATGCGGACATTCCGCGGCGACTTTCTTACTTGCGGGCGTCGATAACCGTTAGGTCGGTACGCCTACACGGGGGAACGTCGAGTCGAGGCTGTTGCGACGCGTCGTTGCGATTCTTTGTTCCTTGAGGCGGGACGGTTTCCGCTGCTACCCAAGCTGTGGGAGCGATCATCAGTTTGGGCGGTGGATGGCAACCCGGGGTAGCGCGCATGAAGTCGCGTTTCGAAGCGGATCACATCTCAGACGATGCGAAAAAAAAGGCCGGGCCGCGCATACGCGGGGCCCGGCATCAAATTAGTGCATCACTGTCTTCGTTTAGTCGCTTGCAGCCATACGTTCTGCTTCATCGTACCGTTCGTCGGTCAGAAAGCTGTGGAGCACGACGTCATCTGCGACCGACCTTCTGCGCATGTGCGATCGATTCGCCGCAATCTCAGAAGTGGATGTACTTTCCTGGCTGTCCGAACACACTCGCGCTCCAAATACGGTGGAAGCATACGGGCTGGGGCGACTCGTCAGGGATCGAGGTTTCACACAAGCCTTGGACCTGTTGATGAGATTGGTTCGGTTTGGTCACAATGAGCTTGCAGTGGCAGCTTCCGAGTGCGCGAACCTACTCGGGACGTGGGATCGAATGTGGCTTGCAACGCTAATATTTTGGGCGCCTGCGCCTCTGATCAGCAAAGACGAATGGTGGGCAACGTGGCTTGACCTAAGCTGTACGCTTTATCCTTTAGGCATAAGGGAAAACAACATTTGGACCGAAGCCGATGGAGATTTGTCGCGCGTGCGGCAGGGGTCCGGTAGAGAGGAGTGGGGAATCGCCTTAGAGATGCTACGTAGGGGCGGTGCGGGGGGAACAATGACAATTGAAGGTCTGTTACATCAGATGCGAAGGGATTTTGGGAGCAATGCTCAGTTGAAGCTTCTAGAAGACATCTACCTTAAGCAGATACGATATGCGTAACCTGTTATTGACATTCGAAGCTCCAGCAAAAGCGCTCATTATCACGGCTCTGCCGACTGAGCGACGGGCGGTGATTCAGCATTTGCAGAACCGTCGCGAGGAACGCTTGCCTACGGGATCGACATACGATCTGGGAAGTTTCCAGTTGTGGGACGTCGTTGTGGCGCATATTGCCCCGGGAAATGTATCGGCGGCACTAGAGACGGAACGCGCAATAGCTCATTTCAGACCAGACGTTGCCTTGTTTGTCGGCATCGCGGGGGGGGTCAAAGATGTTCAGCTGGGTGATGTAGTCGCTGCAACGAAGGTCTACGCTTATGAGGCAGGGGCGGACAGGACTAAATTGGAGCCTAGGCCCGATGTAGGGCTATCTAGCTATCCATTGGTTCAGGAAGCGAGGCGTGTCGCCCGACTCCCTGATTGGCATACTCGCATTTCGCCTCTGCGAAAGGCTTCGCATTCTTTGCCTAGTGCATTCATTGGTGCGATCGCCGCAGGTGAAAAGGTTGTAAAGAATTCCGAAGGCGCGGTGGCGACCCTTTTGAAGGAGAGCTACTCAGACACCCTGGCTGTTGAAATGGAGGGAGCAGGGTTCATGCGCTCTGCATATTCGAACAGTTTAGACGCAATGGTAATCCGAGGTATATCGGACCTCCTTGACGGCAAGAGTGATGCGGACAAGAGTGGGACACAAGATATTGCAGCCGACAATGCTGCCGCATTTGCGTTCGCGCTTCTTGCGGGTATGTCGATTGCTCCGGCGAGCGCTTCGTCTACGGCCCAATCGGTCAGCACCGCAATTTCCAATTCGGCCTTTTCGCCAATTGAGGAGATAGTCGACTTCTGGACGCGATTACGTGAGTTAGCGCCTAGACTGTATCCCAAGGGACCTGACGATAATAACGTTTGGCAAGATGCTGGTGGTGATCTGTCCTACCTTGACCTTACGGGCAACGGGCGCACGCAATGGTCCCGAGCGATCCAACGACTGAAGAATGGTGGGGGGGATCTTACGCCGAAGACGTTGCTTGAGCGAATGCTAGACGATTTCGGCAGAAACCTTGAACTCAAATACCTATTAAATTGCGTTGAAGAATAGACGACCACCGCGTATCGTCGATTTACGGAACTGTCGACCGGCTGCAATACATAATTGAGCTGCCACCCAAGCCGCATACCTTCAATGTCCGTTCCGGCCGACAAGTGAGCACTCAAGAAATTTTCGCAGTAGTCCGGTCGTCGGCGAGGCTGTGGAAAAACGCGCTGCCGAACGCAGAAGCTCAAGCTAGGCATATGCTCAGACAGCTATAATGTTTTGCTGGCGGCGAAGTGAAGCCGGATTGAAACGGACGACAAAGCCCTTTCAGGCCTGCATCGCCGCCATAAGGCCACCTGTCCCGAGGATTTTCATCACTCGCTTCAGGTTGTAGGCGAGGACATGTAAACCCATCTCAGTTTGCACCCGGTCCAGAGTCTTGGTCAGGAAATGCGTAGCCCCCATCCAATCCTTGAGCGTACCGGTGGGCCCGCGCGCGAGTACTCTACCCCACCACCACCCAAATGCCGAGCGAGCCGGCGCGCGCACGGCGGAAACAAAACGGCCGTGCGCCCGTTGGCTGCGGAGCGAGCGACGGTGCTAGTCTTCTTGTGCGGCGAGTGCAGCCTCGACGAACGCGCGCGCGTCAAGCGCCGCCTGGACCTCGTCGTGCGCGTCCCAGACATACTGATGCGCGATGTCAGCGCGCATCGTGGCTTCTGCCATCGTCAATTCTGCGTCAGCGCCGGGCGCCGCCCGGTAGCCCATCCGCGCCGCTGTCGCTGCAGCGTCGGCCGTGCGTGCGCACTCTTCTGCCGCGTCCGCCAGCGCGATGAGCCGCGCGATGGCGGCTGCGATGCGCGCCTCTACTACATCTTGGACGGTATTCATGGTGATTCTCCTTGAAAATGAAATGGCGACCCCCGCTTGGCAACGCAATTGCCGCAGGCGTCTCTAACGTATAGTCATCATGTGATCTCGACCGCATGCGAACGCGCGCATCCCCGGGGTGCCCGCGGGCGCGAAGGGTGCGGCCGCCTCGGCGCATTGTCCTCGGTGCCCGCCAAAAAAAAGCCGGCCCGCACACGCGCGGGCCGGAAAATTTACAGCATCGGACCAAATCAAAGTCGATTCGTTGTTTCCAGTTTCACTTCCCTCCCCGCTCAGGCGGCGAGCCTTCGGCCGCCATCGGGAGGGGGCATCCTCGTGCTTCGCGCCTCCCTGCCTGCCACGACTGCAGGCTTGTCATTGCGCCCCGCGGCTCGCGCACCGCGTGCGGACAGCGCTTTCAGCATCGACGCGCGTTCGCGTTCCGCACGCGCATTTATTGCCTTCTCAATGCCCAGCGCCTGGCGCAGCATCAACACTTCCTCCCTGAGCTGTTGCTCACGGTGTGTGCACGCTGCAAGCTCGGCCTGTGCCGAGCACAGTTCCATGTCGATGCGCTTACGGTCTTCACGCTCCAGTTGCACCTGTCGGCTCAGGACGCGAACGCGCTCAACGCATTGCGCCTCGGTCGCGTCGTTGCGCTCTGCTGCCGCATTCGAAGAGGCTTCCCAGATGCTGTACAGCGCATTGGCAAACTGCCGCTGAAGCTTCTCCGGAACGCTCGGCAAGTCCGAGGGCTTGGCGCCGCTTTTGGCCCCGAGCTCATCGAGAAACCGGCTAATCGTGCTATTGGAGCCTGTGCCGATTTCGAGACGAACCGTGCGCGTCGTGACCGGCTTGTGTGCTTCGCGAAGCGCATTGACTGCGTTCTCGACCTTTTCTTTTTTGATTCCTTCTCTGCCCATTTTGTATCCTTTCTTGTTGTCCTTGGGGTGACCGCATTCGTGATGCTGTCCCTTGGTATAGCGACCTCCCCCGAAAGATCCAAACTGGGCACTTCCGGCGGCGTGGATTGGACGAGCACGCGTAACGTAACGGAACACCTTTCGATGTCCCGGAATCTCTCGCGGCAGGACAATGCAAATGTCGTAATCACAGAAAGGAGTTTGATGATGGAGAAGCATATCGAGGGAACGCCGGCAACGAAACGCGCGCGATTTAGCGTGCTGCTCAATCTGAGTCAGTTAGACGAGCTGCTGCGTCGCATGAAGCTAGGCGACGGAAGAAGCCTGGGGGATTGGGTCGAGTACGGGTTGCACCTGGCTCTCCGTGACACGACGCGGGAAAGCAAGCCTGCGGTTTCAGAGCCTATGCCCGAGAAGCGCCCTCCCGGCAATCCCGAGATAGCCCGCGCGTTTCAAGCACTGGAAGCACTCAATGCGGAAGAAGATCTCCGTTTGGAGCGGCTTGGCGTAAAACCCCGGCCCGGGAGCTATCGCGGTGCCTGAAGCCAACAAGCGCGATAGACGCCAGTTTGCCGCGGGCGCGCGCCGATCGGCGCCCGGCATCCGCACCGTAAGCCTCTTCGCCCGATACGCCGATGGGTCCGGGGCAACGCGGCGTGAACTGGGCACGGCGGCGCTCAGTCTTGATGCGATGCACGAACTGCTCGAGCGCTTGCGCTCGTACCCGGGCGCACCAGGAACGAGGAAGGCTCGATGAGCCCGGCCGCGGAAGGAAATTTTATGCTTCGCCATGCGTGGCGGAGCGCAGGTTCGGCCGCGCATCGACGCTGCGGACGATGCCTCGGGGCCTTGGTGCGAAGGCCGCGGCGCGCCAGCGCAGACGATGCGCCGTCGCGGCGCGCGGTTCGTGTGCGCTGCCGCGCGCTCACATCCGTGAGCGGCCCTGCGAAGGTGCCCCAATGACCGATTCGGACAAGGAAGCGCGCGCCGAGCGCCGGCTCGTTGGTCTGCAGCTTGCGCTGATGGACCTTTCTCCCCCGCTCGAGTTTCTCGGCTTGGGTACCTACGTCATCGAGCCTTGCGATGTCGGCCTGCAGGTGTGGGACATCATCCGTCGGCGGGCGGATGAGCGGATTACCCAAATCGAGCGTGAAAAGGAAAGCGAAGGCGGCGATGCGCCCCGCAGTTGAAGCCGGAAAACGACTTCATGCCTGTCTGCAGATCCAAACCGAGTTCTATGCAGACAAGCATCAGGCTCCCCATCGGGCGACCGCCGTGGCGGCGCACGCGCTGCCGCCGCGACGTGAATCGCACGGTAAGCGTATGCGCATGCGGGTCGAAGGCGGTTGCCGATGGCGCATCGCTATACGCGGGATGAGGTCCGACTCGGCGAACGGGCCGGCACGATGCAATTGCGGCGTGGAGGCGCGATGATTTTGCGGGACCGAATAAACGTGACGCAGCTCTACCGTGCGGAATACGATGCTGCAACCAAGCGCACCAAGACGAAATATCTTGGTGCGGTCCCGAAGCATGGTGTGCCATCGCCCGGATTGCTTGCAGCGCTCACTGAATCGGAACGTCGGCGGCTCGAGCGCTTTCTCGCGGCGCGGGCAGAAGCGCAGGAGGAGATTCTGGGCCGCGGCCTGTTTGCGGGCGCTCCGGCAGACCTGCGCCGCGTTGCGCTCTGGCTGCGACGCCAGCCGAAGAGCCCTGAAATCCTGCTCGGCGCAAAAGAGCTTCGCGACGCGTACGCCGAACTGTACGCCACTATGCGCGCGCTTGGCGTCGCGCGCCTTCGCGGGGCCTCCCCGCGCAGCGCGAAGCGCGCGGCGGGCGCCTCGCCCCTCGCGCCCAACGCAGGGACTGCGACGGACGCGGCAGACCCCCTGCCACTGCAGGTGCCTGCGGCCCCTGGCGGCGCCCCTGCAGGTGCGGCCCAGGAGCCCCCTGCGGCCCTGCTTGCAAAAAGCTGATGCCGCCCCCCCCCTGAACCGGGGGCGCCAGGCGCCCCGAGGGGCACACGCTTGCCTGGCCCCAGGCGAGCGGCCGGTGCCGGGCATACACGCTCCGGCCGGGGCGCAAAACCGGCTGCCCCTCCGAGGGCGCGCTTTTGCGCGGGCGAGCGCCGCGGCCTGATAGCCGCTGTCCTTCCGGCGCATGCCTGCGCCAATATTGCCCTGCACCCTTGTCTTGCCGGACCGCGGCACGCACTGCCGGGTGCCGGCATGCGCATGCCGACACCCGACCGTCGATGGTCTCGGCGCTGGCATGCACCTGCCGGGGTCCGGCAGGTGCATGCCGCAGACGGGCCGTCGATTGCCGCATCCTCGCGCGCGCCGGCACGCCTTGGGCATGCTGTCGCACGCTGCGGGCATGCTGACGCCAGCAGCTGGCATCAGCATGCCGCCCTTCCGCAGTCGATAGCCTCTCGGTGGCATGCACGTGCCCGGGCCGGGCATGCGCATGCCGCAGGCGGGCATGCAATTGCCGCGCCCAGGCGTGCGTACGCCCGGACCCGGCATGCTAACGCCCTACGGCGGCATTCGATTGCCGGCGGCTGGCAACAGCATGCCCGCCTACAAGGCGCTACGGCGCTTGGTTGGTGCGCGGCGCCGCCGCCTCCGGGGCGTCACGCGCAAGGTCGGCTAGCGTCTTCGGGGCATCGCCGTAAACCTTGATGCGCCCAAGCTTTGGCAGGTGCTCGTGCATCACGGTGTTGAGCGGCATGAGTCGCCCTGCAAAGGTCCCGTAGCGCTTCACGGCCCAGGCGTTCTTGCCGCGCCACTGACTCCTGACCGCGCCCCAGACGCTATGGGCATAGCGGTGCAGTTCGATAACCTGCGTGCGCACCCCCGAGAGCATCGGGCGCCGGCGCTGCGTCAAGAGGTACCCCCGCAGGCCATAAACCCTGCGCTTGCCATCCGGCAACCCATCGTCGCCATATTCCAGCTTCTCGGTCAACTTGTTGATGAACGCACGGGCCGCGCTGAACGCCTCATCGGACAGTTTCCACGTCCAGGTCGAGGTGTTCTTCAGCACCGTCTTCATCTTGTCGGTGCGCGTGTCCTTGACCTGGTTCGCCTCTTTTTTGTGGGCAAAATGCAAGACATAGTCCTGACAAATGAGGTGGCCGTCGGCCCGCAGGGCGTCCTTTGCGACTTTGAAATCGGGGCTGGCCGGATCGGCCAGCCCGCCCGCGCCGACCGTTGAAATGAGCCACCAGGCGATGGCATCGCCGTCCGGATACGCGAGGAACCGCACGCAGGCCTTGCCCTTCGTGCGGTCGTACGCTCGGCCGGCGTCGCTGCGCAGGATGGGGTAAACGTCGCCAAATTTGCGGGCCAGTCCCGCCAGCTTTCGCGCAGGCAACCGCCCGCCACACCAGTGGCGGTAGCTGTCCCGGCCGACCAGGACTTGCAGCAACTGCAGGTGCGCAGTCAGGCTGACGGCGACCTTCAAGCTGAGTGCGTCGGTGAAACTTTCCATTCGTCAGTACTCGAGAAGGAGCGAAGTGAGTTGCCGACGCTCAAGACGTATAGCCACCCGTATAGGGCGTGTATCAGCACGCCCTCCACGGCAAACAATGGGGTCTGTAATTTTTTGTAGGCACTCTGTGCCTACACTAGCAAGGAACCTTGCGAGTAAGCTTCTAACGCACAAGGGTCGAAGGCGCGCCAACGCCTGCATCAACACTCGTTGTTGTGCAGGGGGCCGCCAAGCCCCTTGCACTCCTGTTCTTGCTGCCGGACATCCCACCCACGCTGGTATCGGGGGTAGGACGAAACGCGTAATACATCCTCAAACGGGTGTCTGTTA
>Ga0307375_10003076_pt1 | contig 16644 bp, 15 predicted proteins | sample TR1MG_FD_202531 | JGI IMG/M metagenome (GOLD analysis project Ga0307375, IMG submission 202531) | Soil microbial communities from Risofladan, Vaasa, Finland - TR-1 | ecosystem: Environmental > Terrestrial > Soil > Coastal area > Acid sulfate soil | place: Finland: Risofladan, Vaasa | collected... | reverse complement strand
AACATTTGTTACTGAAGGAGCGCCACACGCCAGGAAAAATAGAACAATAAAAACAAATAGAAATTCTAAAGCTTTCAAACTAATCCCTCCTGATTATGTAATATGGAATTGATGAAACTTCATTGAAGCAATAAGGTTAATCAAAAATACAATATTTTAAAGGGAATACATAAGAGGAAAAACAAGAAAGTGTTTTACTAATTGCTATTAATTAAAAGTCCTAACCAAAATGGGGCTCAGAGATCAATCGGAACATTTTACTAAGCCCCTAAATTTTCTATTCAATCGTCTAAATTAAGGCTCGATAACAACCTTAATTGCATTGTCTATTCTTTGATCCATAAGCTCATAGCCTCTAGGACATTCATCCAAAGGCAGCCTGTGAGAAATAACATGAGTAGGATCTAACCTGCCATCTTCAACATGAGGCATAAGCTCCGGAATATAGCATCTGGAAGGAGCTACTCCGCCTTTTAAATTTAGGTTTCTAAGGAAAAAGTCTGTCATATTAAGCGGAAATGGTTCCCAAAAGAGTCCGGTGATAGAGATAGTTCCACCTGGGCGGGACATCTCAAGTGATGATTGTAGGGAATCGGTGTTACCTACGCATTCAATTACAACATTAGCCCCAAGTCCACCGCTTAATTCTCCAATTACTTCTTTCGGATCTTGATTATGTGAATTAATAACTGTCGTAGCTCCATATTTTTTTGCAATATCAAGCCTATAATCATGATGGCCGATTGTTATTACATGCGCTGGATCAAAGAGTGTGGCCGCATAGGTAGCGAACAACCCTACAGTCCCGTCTCCATAGATAACTACAACATCACCAGGCTGTATATTTCCATTCTTAGCCCCGTGATAGCCTGTACATATATTATCTCCCAGAAATAAAGTTTTCTCATCCTGACTGTCATCTGAAAGACTTTCAGGAGGCTTTACCAAAGTACCATCCGCATGTGAGACCTTGACGTATTCCGCCTGACAGCCTGGATACCCTCCGAGCAAGTCTCCAAATCCAAAACATCCGCCGTGCAGACATGAGGTTTGAAGACACTTTTTGCAGTAATGGCATTCACCACAGCTCACCCAAAAAGGTCCTATCACTTTATCCCCTTTTTTAAGCGAGGTTACGGCACTTCCAACTTCCTCAATCCGCCCTACAAATTCGTGCCCCACAGTGTCGCCGTCATTTAAAGGAAAGTGGCCTCTATAAATATGGAGATCAGAACCACAAATAGCCCCTTTTGTAACTTTTACTATCACATCTGTAGGATTTTCAATTACCGGGTCAGGTACTTCATCAACACTCACACTTTTTAATCCGTGGTAAACAGTCGCTCTCATATATATCTCCTTTAAATCATTTTCTGCATAGTGCATTATATTACATAACAACTATAACTAATAAGTATAAGGAACAATGATAGAATAGCGATTGAGATTTCCTCTTTGATAGCAATATACAAAATGGTTATATTGTAATAACTAGACTAAAAGCACTAGGAAAAGAAAACCAATGAGAAAAGTCAAAGAACTAAAATATAGCCAGGTATATAAAACTTGTGATTTACGCCAGCTTAAATTCAAAACTACTGAAGATTTAACTCCATGCACAGACTACATTGGGCAAGAAAGAGCCATAGAGGCAATACATTTTGGACTCGGAATGGAGTTTAGGGGATACAATCTATATCTTTCAGGCCCTCCTGGGGTAGGAAAGACTACAACAATTGAGACAATTCTATCTTCTATAGCCAAAGATAAGCCATCTCCCACGGACTGGTGCTATGTGTTTAACTTCCAAGACCTTGACGAGCCCAGAGCGATTGAGCTTCCCAAAGGCAGGGGGAAAGTGTTCAAAAAAGACATGGAAGATTTCCTCCAGGATCTCAAGATGGATATCCCAAGAGCCTTTGAGAGTAAGGAGTTTGAAGAGCAAAAACAAAACACAATGAACGAATTTCAAAGAGAAAAGACTAATCTCTTTGAGGAGCTGCAAAAGAAAGCTGCCGAAACTGAGATGCAGGTGCAGTTCTCGCCGACCGGAATAATTACAATCCCGCTTATGGAGGGGAAACCCGTAACCCAGGAAAATTACAACTCTTTAGATGAGGAAACCAGAGAAAAAATAAAAGCTAGAAAAGAAAAGATCGATATTGAAGTTGCCGAAGCCTTGAAGATCGCTCGAAAAATTGAGAAAGAGGCGGCAGAAAAAGTTAAAGAACTTGAGAAAAAAGTTGCGCTGTTTTCAGTACGGGATCTAATTGACAACATAAGAGAAAAATATAAGACATACCCACAGATTATTGATTATTTTGATCAGCTTCAAAAGCATATCTTGGAAAACATAGACAACTTTCTTCCTGCAAAAGGCGCACAACCCGGACTTCCTATGCAAATGCCAATGAGAATGCCCCAGCAAGAACAGACATTCACAGAATACAAAGTGAATGTCTTTGTGGATAATTCAAACAGTGAAGGAGCGCCTGTAATATTTGAGACTAACCCTACCTATACGAATCTATTTGGCACCATAGAGAAAGAAGCCAAGTTTGGAACACTAGTAACGGATTTCACAATGATACGTTCGGGTTCACTGGTAAAAGCAAGCGGCGGTTATCTCGTATTGGACGCTCTAGATTTATTTAAATATCCATTCGTGTGGGATTCACTAAAAAAAGCGCTTGAAAACGAAGAACTTCGTATTGAAGACATTTACGAGTTATACGGATTCTCCAGCACAGTTGGAATCAAACCTGAGCCTGTGAAATTAAACGTTAAGGTTATAATTGCGGGTAATTCACAGCTTTATAGCATGCTCTATGCATACGATGAAGATTTCAGGAAACTATTTAAGGCAAAGGCCGATTTTGATTATATCGTTGATAGAAATGACATAACTCTTTCACAGTATTCATGCTTCCTTAAATCGGTATGCGACAGAGACGGGCTTAATCAATTCGACAGAAGCGGTGTCGAGAGAGTAATCGAGTATTCGTCCAGGCTTGCCGGAGATCAAAATAAATTATCCATTGAATTCGGCTCTATCACTAAAATACTTAAAGAGGCAGATTACTGGGCCAAGGTAGATAACAATAGTAAATCTATAAAACGGCAGCATGTAGAAAAAGCGATTCATGAAAAGATTTACAGGTCTAATATGATCGAAGATAAGATTCAGGAGATGATTACTAAGGGGAGTATTCTTATAGATACATCCGGCTTGGTAGTGGGACAAATCAATGGGCTTGCAGTTTATAACATTGGAGACTACGCCTTTGGTAAACCCTCACGTCTTACATGCGAAACTTATATGGGTACTGAGGGTTTAATAAACATAGAACGAAGAGCGAGGCTTAGTGGTAATATTCATGACAAGGGTGTTTTAATCTTAAGCGGCTATATAGGTACTAAATACGCTCAGAAGAAACCTCTAAGTTTATCAGCAAGTATCGGGTTTGAGCAGAGTTACGACACTATTGACGGGGACAGTGCTTCAACCGCTGAATTAGTAGTTCTTTTATCTAGCTTATCCGCAATACCAATTAAACAGAGCTTTGCAATCACAGGCTCTGTCAACCAAAAAGGACAGATTCAGCCCATTGGCGGGGTAAATGAGAAAGTTGAAGGGTTTTATGAGGTATGCAAGGCTAAGGGACTAACCGGAGAACAGGGGGTCATCATCCCTCATCAAAACGTTAAAAATCTGATGCTAAAAAAAGAAGTTGTTCAAGCTGTGAAAGATAAAAAATTTCATATTTACCCAATTGAATCAGTGGATCAGGCGGTAGAATTGCTCACGGGTAAAGAAGCAGGCGGCAAAGGGAGCACCGGCAAATTTAGGGCAGGTACTGTTAACTATCTAGTAGATAAGAAGCTAAGAGAATTTGCTGAGGATTACCGCAAATTTGGAAGGCAAAGCACTAATAACAAGAAAGGGAATGGTACTACTTAGAAATTAATTACACCTATCTGGAGGGTAAAGTTTGTCGCTTTTTATTATAACCAAACAACTCAATGAAATTGCCAAATACTGAGTTGCTTAAATCATTGAGACGAGAAATATACTCTGGAGTTTCACCCTTAATATGATCCGGGTCTATTTTCCCGTTTAAATCTTCTATCTCTTTCTTATTTTCCGGCACAGTAAGCCACCGTTCAATCATTGGCTTGTCTACTTCCAGATGAAACTGAAATCCATAAATGTTATCACCGTATCTAAATGCCTGATTCTTACAAAGAGGTGAAGATGCCAGGAGCTGAGCTCCATGCGGCAAATCAAAAGTATCGCCATGCCACTGAAAGATCTTTTCTTCCTTCATGAAATTTGTCATTAAGCCGTCCACCTCTCCTTCTTTGGTAGGAGAAACTTCGTACCATCCAATTTCTTTTTCAGGATTCTTCTTGACCTTAGCGCCAAGCGCCTTAGCCAGAAGTTGTGAACCCAAACATATGCCTAATATCGGCAACTCTTTTGTAACAGCTTCTCTGATAAGCTTCAATTCTGTGATTAGGTTAGGATATTTATCAACCTCATCGACATTCATTGGACCTCCTAAGACTATCAACCCATCATAACCCTCTAAACTTGGCTCTACATCGGGATGTCGTTCAAAATTAACATATTTAATCCTGAATCCAGCATCTCTTAGCAGAGGATCGAGAGTTCCTAAAATTTCATGAGCAACATGTTGAAAAACGAGCAGTCTCGGCATTTTCTATACACACCTGGTTCAAGATTATGGATTTAAATAAAAGAAAATAGATTGTACCTACTAAATACAGTTTAGAGAATATTACAAAGATAAAAATTAGAATTTAAATAAGAAGAATAAGAGACGATCTAAAAGACCGCCTCTTATTAATGTCTGATTTGAGAATTAAAAAGAAGGCAAAAAAGCTGTTTATTCGCCTTTCAAGTATTTTACAACATCTTCCTGGATTGATTCGTCTACCAATTCTCTCCACTCATCATTGCCTTCGCCAATTGATGCTCTGATCTTAGTAGCGGAAACCCAGCCAATATTTTCAGGAGGGGAGAATTCATTCATCTCATAACCTACGCCTCTGCCCCAGTTCACTGACTCAATATCAGGAATTATCATTACTACAACATCATCACCTTTGCTCTCATGATATTTAGTAATCATGTCAACAGTCTGCTCTGTTGTAAAGGGATTTTTTTCATCAGGTGGAATATCTCTTACCATAATTAAACATGGAACACCTTTATCGAGTTTCTCTTTTACCAAACTCACGTGTCCAAGATGATAAGGTTGATACCTTCCAATAAAGATTGCCCTTTTGCCTTTATCAGGCTTTATATCAGGATGTCCATGATTTGTTACTGTCCATTCACTCATAATAAGTCTCCTTTATCTTAATTTCTGATCATCTCAATGGATATTGCAGGATGTGGTAAGTAAGGCAAAAAACATTGCAACATCAATCATCAAATTAAACGAAGCTGTGATTATACCAGCACATGCTTATTTTTCAATTTGGATAATTCCGGCTATCTAATAATATTGAAAACACTTTTATTGTAGCGTCAGAATATTTATTTTAGTATAGTTTTTATAATAGTCAGGCTCATTAGATATCATGCACTTTTGGGATAGTAGCTTTCAAATATTGCCGCTATTTCTGATGCTTTTTAAATCAAGACCCCCAGTTGCCTAGTTTGGTTTGCTTTTCCAAAGAACTTTCCAGTAGATTAAGAAATACTGCCCTTTCCACTTCCTTGCCTCCCAAAGCTTTCATATGTTCATTAGGAACTTGAGAATCTATAAAGTCAAAGTTCCACTGACGAAGCTTTTCGACTAAGTAATATAGAGCAATTTTTGAGGCATTGCTCATCTTGAAAAACATTGATTCCCCGAAGAACACGCCGCCCAACGAAACCCCGTATAGCCCCCCAACAAGTTCTCCTTCATGAAAAGTTTCAACAGAATGGGCATATCCTTCATTATATAAGTTGATATAAGCCTCAATCATGTCATCAGTAATCCAGGTTCCATCCTGCCCGCTTCGGTCAGATTTGGCACACTGTGCTACAACTTCCTTGAATGAAGTATCAAAACGGACCTCAAAAATGTTTGATCTGATTATTTTTTTCAGCTTGCTCGATATATACAAATTTTCAAAGAATATAATTAACCTGGGATCAGGCGAGAACCACATAATCGGATCATCTTCTGAGTACCAGGGGAAAATACCATGCTTATAAGCCAATAATAGTCTTTCAACTCTTAAATCACCGCCAACAGCAAGTAGACCCGTTTTCTCTGCGTGACTGGGGTTTGGAAAAACTAAAGAATCATCAAGTAAATAGACTGTCATTTTCTTATAATCTCGGTTGATAACATAGGAACAGAGTTTAGGTTTACCTGTCTGTATGACCTAACGATTTTTCAGGCGCTATTATGTCCCTAAGAAGTTTTTTTAGTTCTTTTATGTCGGGAAATCTACCTTCACTTTTTAGGCACCACAAAATTTTACCATTTACTTTAATTTCAAATACTCCACCTGTTCCCGGAATCAAAGCAACTTCAGAAAGTTCCTCATCAAAAGTGCTTAGAATCTCTTGAACTATCCAGGTGGAACGCATTAGCCACTTGCACTTTGTGCAGTAAATAATCTCTACTCTGTGGTTATTTTGCAACCGTACTCCTTAAATACAAATATCTATTATTTTATCAGTCAGATATTGCAGAGTCTAATACAAACTTTAATTCAAAAACCGATTGAAATGGAAACTGGTATATGAGATAATCGATTCAAATTAACAATATCTTTTTTTGGAGGAAAAAATGCTGAAAGAATTCAAAGAATTTGCCATGCGTGGCAATGTTGTCGATATGGCTGTTGGTATTATCATTGGAGTGGCTTTTGGAACAATTGTTCAGTCTCTCGTAAACGATGTCATAATGCCTCCAATAGGTTTGGCGCTTGGGAACGTTGATTTTTCCAACCTCTTCACAGTACTCAAAGAAGGAGTACCGCCCGGTCCATATGCTGCTCTAGTTGAAGCGCAGGAAGCTGGCGCTGTGACGATTAACTACGGAGCATTTACCAACACTATTATTAGTTTCCTTATCGTCGCATTTGCTGTATTCCTTTTGATAAGAAGTATTAATAGCATGAAGAAAAAAGAGGAAGAAGCTCCTGCGGCACCTCCGGAACCTTCAAAAGAGGAAACGCTTTTAACTGAAATCAGAGACCTTCTAAAACAGAAGTAATAGCAAGGCCATAGCATAAGTATTTATTCTTCTGTTGACCCTTTGGATGATTCTGTTGGCCCCTCAGATGATTCTGTTTCATTTGGAGACTCGGCTTCAGTGTTATCTTTTTTCTTACCCGAATCCAGGGGTTTGATTAGGGTTACCGGTATATTTAGGGTTTGTTTAATAATCCCCAGTAATCCAGCTCCTATTGTCTGAGGAGAGAGTTCCGATATTTTGGGATTTGAGAAATCACCAGTCACCTTAATTGGTATTGAAACGAAATCTTTTCCTAATACCATGCTTATCAATGGAATTTTTTCTATCACCGAATCAACGGCCATTACTGGAATTACCATAACTTGAAGGTCGAGTTTTTCATTCACAAGGTCTATGGATCCTTCACATACTACTTTTAGCGAGGGGCCATCCATAGCAGCTTCTTTAATTATTAGCTTCCCCTCTTTAATATCGGCGTTCGCCATGACTAAAGTATATGGGAAACCCTCATCTTCATAATCAATGGAATTACCCCTGAAAATTTCTCCAAAATTCAGTGCAGAGAAAAACCTGGCAAGACCTCCATATTTACTTACCCGCCCGCCATTTGAAGTTAGTTCCAACTCTCCTTCAAGTGAGTTTATAACGTTTACAATGTCACTATCAGAATTTATAGTACCGACTAAATTAAAATCTCCCGTGATTATTCCGGCTTTGTCGAACAAACATTGAATTGCCTTTGCCAAATCCTCTTCTTGAGTAAATGGCTCAAACTCTAGCTTTAATGTTGGGGAAGTAACCTGAAGTAACCCCGGAGTTGCAATACCGCATAGATTCGCTTCGTTAACATTCACATTAATTTTATTCCCTAACAATGCAACTTCCGCATCTACCGTATCCCAGTTAAAACCTTTGAATTTAAAATTGTCAGATTTAACTAAAACTTTTCCATTAAGTGAAGTTTTACTCACACTTGTCTCGTTTATGTCGCTTGATTCTACTTCGTTTTTAGTTTCATCTACAGTAACAGCTTCGCTATCTGTCCACCCAAGTGATTCAGCTACAATGTTCATATTCAGATCAATTTCTTTGGTTATATTGCTAGTTTTAGAAATACTTGAGTCATTAGGTGTCGAAGAGTTTGGGCTTGGGATTTTTTGGACAACTAAACTGGAATCAGAAATTGAAACGGGGCTAAGTATGTTTAGTTGCTCAGGGACGCTGAAGTAATCAGAGAAGAGCTTTGCTTCATCTGCGAGCATATCGCCATAAAAATCCATAGTAAATTTCAAATTGTCTCTAAAGTAATCCTTTAATACCGCCCCTGCACTCATAATACTATCTTTGATTTGGATACTCGCATTGGACAATGTCATATCCTGGGATGAGGACTTTATTTCAGCTTTTGAAATTGTCATTACGCTGCCAAACCCCTCTAAAATTACATCAATCTTATTAATATTACCCAAGGCATTTATTTCCCACTCACTGGACTCTGATACCGGGCCCGCAAAGTCAATTGCAGAGAAAAATGCAGAACCCGCCATAGACTCAATGTGCCTTAAATGCGGCCTAATGATTTCAAAAGAGGAAAGCCACGGAAATAAGATACTAAGATCAACATTTGTATCCTTAGAACTAAGTTTTATGAGTTGTTCATCCTTCCAACGATAAAAACCGGTAGTTTGAGGGGAGGCAAAGTTGCCGATATTTACATCAAGATTTTCAAACTCTATAGACTTATCAACAAACTGAAACTTATTGCCTTTAATACTTACGGGCTCCGGTACACGCTTATAATCACCCGTTATATCAAGCTCAGATACATAAATACTTGTCTGAGGAGACTTCTTGGTATCTCCTAGTTTTAATTTTCCTCTAGCCCTGCCTTTGATATTCTCGATAAGGCTAAGCTCGTATATTAACCCCTTATCATCGATAAACTTTTTTAAGATATCAGGAATCTCAGAAGCATCTGAATCAACTGAAAGCTCTAGATTCAAAGGACCTATCGGGCCCTCAAGGCCTATTAAGAAAGTCCCATCATAACCAAGAGAATTACCGGACCTCGCTTTAAGATTCGTTCCCTCAAGCTTCCCATCAGCTATTACTGCATCCCCGGACACATCTACTAAATCAAAATCACCTATAGGAACAAAGACCTTTCCGTCAGTCATACTGCCTTTAATTTCAAAGTTCCCTTTCTGCCATAGATCTTTAAAATCTTCTCCACTAGCTTCAAGACTGATATCGGAAATAGTCCCTCCCCTTAAAACATCAAAGATAAGGTCTACTATGCGGTCTCCCCCCGCTACAAAGAGGGCCGCATCACGTGAGGACTCTACATTTATATCGTTTCCCTTGAGATTTAAATTAATCTTTTTGAGGCTTCTATCTATTTTGTGCTCACCGCTAGCTTTTATGTCCGGGTAAGCAAATTCTGCATTGTTTAAAGTAAAGACTGATTTATTTTCATCAATGTATATGTCGGTATCTATTTCTTTCCCGCTAATCTTGAACTCCTTATCCTCTTTGCTTAGAGTTAACTTTAAATTTGTAAGAGTAAGATTGCCCTGAACAACTTTGAATTCCTGTGATTTATAATTTAGATCCATATCTATCTTGGACTCAGAGATTAAATCATTATTTGGCAAGATATATTCCATAAGCATGTGGGGCTTAAATCCGCTTAAGTTGAAATCGCCCTGTGTGTCAAAAGATTTTGTGTTAATCCATCCCTTAAAGAATAGACTTTTGCTTATATTGGAATGACTGCTAATTCTGTAGCTTAGTACATCATCAGGGAAAGAGATGTATGCATTTACATTATTGAAGCTAAGAATGTTCTCTTTGGAACTTGTAATTTGTAATTTGCCGTATTCAATTTGAGCATCAAGACCTTTCTCATTAGAGTTTAGGTACTTTAAAATATTTACAACATGCTCTTTGTATTTGTCAAAAGAAAAGGCTTCTTTGTCTTCTAATTCAGGTTCATCAGACTTATCCGGTAAATTAATTGTAATATCAGGTCTATAAAATCTTAATGTTGATAACTCAAAATTGCCGTATAGAAGTGGAAGTATTTTTGGATAAACAACTATAGAATCAAAACTCCCGCTAAACTTCTCAGGGACGGAGAATTCGCCGTTCTTTATAACAATATGGGGCCAAAAAAAGTAAAGATTCATGCTCTCATATTTAACATCACCTCCCACCTTCTTTGAGATGAGAGTGTGAATCTTCTCTTTTATCGAATCTTTTTGTATTAATTTAGAGACGACAAAAACGGCACCGGCAATGAGAATTACAACAATGCCTAGAGATATCGACAACCACACTGAAAACTTCTTTACTCTTCTCACTTTCCCTACCTGCTAGACTCTAAAAAAATTAGTTTATTTACACTAAGCACAAAATTTCTCTAGCACTATAAAGTTAACCTATTTGCTCCAATTAAACAATCAATTTCTTATGTGTTATCAATATTATCAACGCAATACTTAATAGTTTACTTTTACTTTATTAAAGCATGCTTTTTAAGAGATTAAGTACTCAAATTGCTTAGAATTAACCTAGCTCGTAGTAACCTTATCCTTAATAAACATAATAGCTAGTATTGCCCCCAAACTAGATAATATAGCAGTAAATATAAGCCCCCCACTTACACCCGTTACATATGCATGGTGTATATGACTGAAAACACTCTTGTAGTCTTGTTGACCCAGGCTATCTAATATTTGCTGACTGCTACCGCTGCCTGTAATAAAATTAATGATTTCAGATAGTTCCGCTTGAGATAAACCTAAGCTTGAATCATGCAGTCTTTTTAAGAGATCGTTTTTAGCGATATCTGTAAAAATGGTTGTTGCTACAGCCAAACCAAATGCTCCACCTACCAATTGAAACATATATATAATTCCACCCGCCAAACTACCTCTTGATTCACTTACAGCACTAACTCCCGCAGTAGTAATCGAAGGGACTGCAAACCCTAACCCTATCCCGCATATTATGAAACCAGGAATTAAACCATAGAAACCGGAGCCGAACCCGAACATAACTACACAAAGAACCCCTAATATGCTTAGAACCACTCCAATAAATATAGATAATTTTGCTCCTATTTTATTGTAAATCTTCGTAGACATAACAGATGTTGCCGAAAAGAATACAAGCATCGGAACAAGAACAGCCCCGGCTGATAATGGATCGTAATTCAGGAATTTTTCCAAGTATTGAGTGACAGATAGAAGAATCGCAAAGAATCCTGATATATAAGTAAACATTATGGTACCAGCGATCATGAATTGAAAATTCCCCATAACATCCTTTGGTATTAATCCATCTTCTTTCCTGGTCTCAATCACTATAAATAAAGCCATGACTACAACAAATACAACTAACAGTGAAATGGTTTTATATGAAGCCCACCCCCATGAAGGTGATACATTTAAGGCATATAAAAGAGCTACTAAGGAAACTGATATAGCAACTATCCCAAGATAGTCGATATCACTTTTTCCTTCTTGTACTTTTTGTTCTTCAACTTCAAAATATGCAATTATCCCTGCTATCACACATACCGGAACATTTACAAATAGCACCCAGCGCCAAGATGCAAATTGCGTTAGCACTCCCCCCACTAAAGGGCCCGCCGCATTACCTATTCCGGCGATAGCCATAAGTATTCCACCGGCTAAACTCTTTTGATTTTCAGAAACTGAAGAATAAAGAATTCCAATAATGCATGGCCATAACATTGCTCCGCCCACGCCTTGAATAACCCTAGCAGCAATGATCATAGCTGCGCTAGTAGATAATGCCCCACCAAGAGATGATAATCCGAAAACGAATAGACCCATGAAAAACATCTTCTTACGACCAAAGATATCTGCAAGCCTACCGAAAGTTACCATCAAAACCCCAAACGATAATATATAGCCGTTAACTAACCACTGAATTGTTTCAACATCTGCATTAAAGGTCTTCTCAATTGCAGGGATGGCAACATTAATCGCAGTTATATCGATTGCTACGGCAAAAATTCCCAAACCCATTGCGAAAAAAGTGAGTACCTGTTTACGTGTCATTGAATCTTTCCATCTAGTTATGCCATCTATACAAATAGGGTTAGTCTATTATACTAAATAGTTAGTCCATGATATTTATTGATATTCTATCGTTAATCAGATATCAGTGATTAATCTAAGATAACACACACGGAGGAAATTAGCATGAGAATTTTAAGCATATTTCTAGTATTAGTATTTGCTTTCCTTTCCATAACGGCGTCAGCCAAAATTGTGGGAAAAGATGTTGAATACACATCAGACGGTACTACTCTCAAGGGATACTTGGCCTATGACGATAGCATAAAAGGTGAAAGACCAGGCGTACTTGTGGTTCACGAGTGGTGGGGCCATAACGACTATGCGAGAGCAAGGGCAGACAAACTTGCTGCGCTTGGCTATACCGCTCTTGCAGTAGATATGTATGGAGATGCGAAACAAGCAGATCATCCGGAAAAGGCTGGAGAGATGGCCACAGCTGTTCTTGGAAACCTTGATGTTGCTGAAGCAAGATTCACAGCAGCAATGAAATTCCTTGAGGAGCAGAAAACTGTAAATCCTGAGCAGATAGCGGCAATCGGATATTGCTTTGGTGGAGCGGTTGTACTTAACATGGCACTTCGCGGAGTGGATTTAGATGGGGTAGCAAGTTTTCACGGAATCCTTCCACAGGAAGCTCCTGCAGATTCGAAACCAACTGCGGATATAATAGTTTTCCACGGTGGGGATGATCCATTTGTACCAAAGGATCAGCTTGATAAATTCAAGAAAATTATGCAGGACACTGGCGCCAATTATGAGCTAGTTGTTTATCCTGGTGTTAAGCACAGTTTTACAAACCCGGACGCTGACAAATATGGAAAGAAGTTTGAGCTTCCACTAGTATATGATGAAGACGCTGACAAGAAGTCCTGGGAACAGACTCAGGCTTTCTTAAACAGAATTTTCCAGCCTGAAAATAATTAGACGAAATTAACATTGCGGAGAGAGTCACCGACTTTCTCCGCTTTTCCCCCTCAAAATTTCAACCTTTAAATATCTACCGCCAACTGCATTCCCAAAACCAGCGCATTAGGAATATCGGAGCTTCCGCCCGGATGGACAATCCACTGCGCATCAGGCTGAATTTGAAGCCACGGGGTAGCCTGAAGGATATAAGTAAGTTCCATCATTAACTCGTAATCCTTGTTATACGAAATAGCATCCTGAGCATCATCGGCAAAAGATTGTGGAACCATCGCGAATGGAACGAAAAGTAATATTAGAAGGATTTTAGATGAGCTTATAGCCATTGAGAGCAATGTCCGAGAAATAAGTTAAGTTGAGATCAGAAGTTTACTAGTTAGATATAGTTGCTGCAAATTCTATTGGGAAAGAAATTTGTCAGATAACTAGAATATTCATTCTATCCATTAGAATTTCAATTAACATTTCAGCCGTACACTTGGGTGTTAAGGATATATGCCAAATTGTTACCTTACGTTTTATAACGAGACCTTGCTCATATGCTCTTTTAAACTACCCTTAATGCTGCCGCCATATAGAGAAAGAACACAAATAGGATTAGTCTCGGTGGGACGTTGCTCTAATAATTCCCAATCCGGTCCTGGATGTGATGCTTGAGTATCAATCCATGGAGTTGATTGGTTTCCAATGAATTGACCTGATGTATAAGAATATGACCCATTAAGCAAGTGAGCCTCTAATTTTGCTCTATAAATATTCCAAGAACCTGCGAGTCGAAAGCGTAGTGGTTGAATATTAGATTCTGTATCTGAGATTGTAATATCATTTTTCCAGTCACATGGAAACTTTTCTTTTTTGCCATATTCAGCTGAAGTTTGTTCACTATCCCTATATGCTGAATCTATTGCATCAAGCACAGAGATTTTTTTACCCTCTGTGTCTATTTCCAAGTTAAATAAATCACCATAGCTAGAAATATTCCACCCAGAATCAGGTGCTTCAAGAAATTTGACTGAAAATTTAGGGGTACAACAGTATGTAAATAAGATTAGATTCTCAGGAAGATCTGGTTTATCATTTATATATAATTTACAACAGCAAATTCCTAGATTTTTAGCTTTCTCTAATGCTGGTTTCGTGTAGCCGGTGACGGAATATATAACCCCTTTATGAGCACCTGATGATATAAGTTCACCATTAAATGCATCCATGTCTTGTTGATTAATCTTTCTTTTCAACAGTTTACAACTTATAAGTAAACATACAGGGAAATGCTGGCATAGTTTTGCTTTAATCCATACATCCCTTTGTCTCGGGCGTTTTGAATGACGATCTGGTAATTTTACATCATGCTTAACCTCAGCCTGTGGATCTAAAGCTTGGACAAATTCAGCGATAGCTTTCTCAAAACTTCTCCATAGTGGATCAATTTTAATCTTATTCATAAATAAATTTTACATAAAAAGAACATATATTTAAAATTCAATACCACATGAGTATCATGTTTTAGCTTTATCTCTACCTGTGCTCAGGGTTCTCGTAGTCAAACCGGCATCCTGCATCCCACTCGGAGCGCTGGTTGCCATGTGCCGGGATTCCGCCCGCGTCTTTAAGAATTCTGGCAATATGCATAAGGTTCCAGGTCATAAAGGTAGTGTTACGGTTTGTGAAATCATTCTCTGGACCACCTGAGCCAGGATCCAAGTAAGAAGGGCCGGGGCCTGCTTCTCCTAACCATGCCGCATCGGCCTGAGGAGGTATTGTATAGCCCAGGTGCTGCAGCGAATACAGTATATTCATCGAGCAGTGCTTGGCTCCGTCTTCGTTCCCGGTTATCAGGCACCCGCCCACCTTGCCGTAGTCAGCGTACTGTCCGTGCTCATTTAGTAAATGCGAGTTCGCATATAGCCTTTCTATTACCTTAGTGCAAACAGAGGTTTTTTCACCAAGCCAAATAGAGGAGCCTATAATCAAGATATTAGCAGCTTCAACTTTCTTATAAATCTCGGGCCAGTCGTCTTTCTCCCACCCATGCTCCGTCATATCAGGATAAACACCGGTTGCTATGTCATAGTCAATCGGGCGAAGAAGCTCAACAGAGATTCCATTTTTCTCCATAATAGTTTTGGATATGGTTATAAGCCCTTCCGTATGAGACATTTCAGGTGATCTCTTTAAAGTGCAATTTAAAATTAACGCTTTGAGATCGGAAAAATCCCATTTGCTCTCCTCACACATTTTTAGCTGTTTCTCATTAAGTTCCATATAATTCCTCCTTTTTTCATTATCTATATTAATCAGATACGATAACAATTTAGTTTTGGTTTCAAATCCTTTAACCATTAAACGCTAAAGCGATACCTATTCCCACAGCTAATACAGCAAAAGACAGCACTGTCATTTGTAATATTTTAAAAGTAGAAACCGGGCTAGAAGCCATACCGCCGTGACCGGCCTCACCCGGACCCATATCCATTTCATGCCCCCATCCTCTTTGCCTTGATCGGCGTTACTTTTTTTAGGTCTAACAGTCATCATCCCGTGCTTTAAATGGTTGGATACTAACCACCAATTCATGGGATAAGCAGCTATAAAACCCGCCAAAAGAGCCATCGACATTATAAACCAGAATGCTGCGCTTAGCGGGCTTTCACTTCCCGGGACATTCGCCTTGGCAATAGCCGCTACCGGCACCATCGCCGCCATCAGACAGTTCATGGAAAGCAGCTCGGGTATGATGTATTATGAAGCGCTCGAAGATACGAGCCGCCTGCCGTATCTTTCATAAATAAAGCTTGAAAAATAGTCCAGCCGAAACCAAAACCCAAAACGTATTCAAGTGCAATATCGGCAAGCATAGCGAGAGACAGTACGCTTCCTATTACCGCTCCGACCAGTATCCCCACCCCATCACCTGCAACGCAGTGCATTGTAGAGCCAAGAACCTGCCGCCATCTTACTGCTACGAAACGCTCATGTAAACCCTGAAGAGGCTCTCGGCAGCCCAGCACGTATAAAAAAGCGCCAAAGGGTCCCGTATATAAAGTCAGGAGTATAAACCCCCATTTCAAGACTTTCGATTCCGGAGTTTTGCGAATGTCCGTTGCAACAAACACAACGGATATAGCAGTTAAAATAAACCACAGCAGCATCACGCCATTTAACATGGACCCCCCCACTGTTTGAGTTCAGATTTCAGTAAATTTAGGACATCTGTACAATGGTAGTACTTATCAAACTTTTAATCAAGATTCTGTATAGGTTCACTACATATGAGACAAATAGGGGGTTTTTTGGTATTTATCAATAATGCCCTTATCCCTTAAGAACTGCAAGGGTGTTTTATACCCAAGCGCCTGATGTGGTCTTATGCAGTTATA
>Ga0307375_10003075_pt1 | contig 16645 bp, 11 predicted proteins | sample TR1MG_FD_202531 | JGI IMG/M metagenome (GOLD analysis project Ga0307375, IMG submission 202531) | Soil microbial communities from Risofladan, Vaasa, Finland - TR-1 | ecosystem: Environmental > Terrestrial > Soil > Coastal area > Acid sulfate soil | place: Finland: Risofladan, Vaasa | collected... | reverse complement strand
AGTAAGTTCGTCAAAAAAGAAGATTTGCCTGAAGTGCGAAAGCAGATCAAGAATTACGAGAAGATGAAGCTACTGGCGGACCACTGGATTGATTTGGCGACGGAATTATCCAACCTCAGGGTCGCCATGGCTAACTCGTGGACAAATCGATCCCGGCAGACGTTCCACCCTGATGGGCAGGCCGTTTCAAGGACGCTTAAGGCGGCATCGCGGAATCTTTGAGCTGCGGTATCGTCCCAAATTTGGCTTGGTATGAGCGAGCGATAGGCCAGAAGTGCCCGTCGATCCATCCATGCTCGCAGAGCGCGGGGCGCATCGGAAGGCTCCGGCAGCGCGCGATCCCAAAGACGGGCGGCCACCCAGTCTGGTGATTGGCAGAGAACATTGCGTGGTTGAAGCATCCCTGCGTTAACGGCCGCAACGGTCTCGCGGAGTTTGCGGCTCCCGCCTGTCGCAAGGGCTGCGTGATAACGGTCATCATAACGCTGTTCCAAGAACGATTTGAACCAAGCGGGGACATCGTCGGCCTTTTGTGCGGCGCGTGCTGTGTCAAAGGAGATAAAAATGCGGTCCCATACGACACGACACCCTTCCGCGGCGAGGAGGGTGCCGATCTTGGGCGCGTCAGCTGTTTCCGTGGCCGCCTCGGTATAAATGTGCCGGGCACGAGCCACGTCACTGGCGCTTTCGATTGTGAGACTCAGGAAAATCTGAAGGACGTCCTCGTCCGGAAGAGTGTTTGGTTGTCTGGGTTGATGTGGGGCATCGTGTGGGGACGGCAGGAACCGCACGAACCGTGTTCGTAGAAGGCGACGTGTTTCCGTTGGGGCGGCCATCAAACTGGCAAAGCGCGTCATGGTACCGACTCCCCGTTACCGCCATGAAGTTCCGGGCGATGAGCAAGACAGTTTCTCCGTATCCAAAAGGCTCCCGCCACCTTTCTACCCCGCCCCGAAACTTGCAGTATACAAGGCGCAATATTGGTTGAGGTAGATTTTCGGCATCACGCAGCGCCTCTCTGTGTCCCCATGGTGCTAAATCGCTGGCGGCCGGTGTACTCATGTGTGATACTTTGGCGAACTTGGCAAGCAAACTGCAGTATCGGCAAAGACAAGGTAATGGCAATCACGGAAGGTGAAATCCTAACTCTCGATGAGGTCGCCGCGTACCTGAAGGCAGGGAAGCGGACGGTCTATCGCCTTGCGGCGAGTGGCGAGATTCCCGCGTTCAAGCTGGGAGGCACTTGGCGTTTCCGCCGTTCGGAGCTGGATCAGTGGATCGCCGCGAGCATCCACAACAAGAAGAAGCCGGATGAGCGCTGATGGAAATTATCGACAACATCAACCACCTGCTCGGTGACGACTTCAAGCAAACGCTCAAGCCAGGGGCCCGGCTGAAGGTCGCGGCATCCTGTTTTTCGATATACGCGTTCGAAGCATTAAAGGCCGAGCTGGAGAAGATCGACGAATTAAACTTCATCTTCACTGCCCCCGCCTTTGTTGCTGACGAAGTGACCGACAAGATTCGCAGGGAGCGCCGCGAGTTCCACATACCGCGGCTCGACCGCGAACGTAGCCTCTACGGCAGCGAATTCGAGATTCAGCTGCGCAATAAACTCACCCAGCGGGCCATCGCCCGCGAGTGCGCCGATTGGCTACGCCGCAAAGCCACATTCAAGAGCAATCGCAGCAAGGCCCCGATGCAGCCGTTTGCTTGCGTGCAATCGGTGGGTGGTAATACCGCCTACATGCCCTTACACGGCTTCACTGCCGTCGATCTGGGTTACCAGCAAGGCAATGCGGTCTCCAATCTGGTCAACAAGATGGATGAGCCAGCGTTCACGGCCACCTACCTGAATCTGTTCGACCAAATATGGAACGATTCCGAGAAGCTCGAAGATGTGACCGCACAAATCTGTGAGCATATCGCCTCGGTCTATCAGGAGAACTCTCCCGAGAGCATCTACTTTCTGATGCTCTATAACGTTTTCAACGAGTTCCTCGACGACGTTGATGATGACGTCCTCCCCAACGACCGCACGGGCTACCGGGACACGCTCATCTGGAAGAAGCTCTTCAACTACCAGAAGGACGCCGCTACCGGGATTATCAATAAGCTGGAAACCTACAGTGGCTGCATTCTCGCGGACAGCGTCGGTTTAGGCAAAACCTTCACAGCCTTGGCCGTGATCAAGTATTACGAGCTGCGCAACCGGTCGGTGCTGGTGCTATGCCCCAAGAAGCTGGCCGACAACTGGCTCAACTACAATCGTAATCTTAAGACCAACATCTTTGCGCGCGACCGGTTCAACTACGACGTCCTCTGCCACACCGATCTCAGTCGCAGCAGCGGGGAATCGTTCGGTACACCACTGAACCGCATCAATTGGGGCAACTACGACCTCATCGTCATCGACGAATCGCACAACTTTCGCAACAACGACGCCTTCAAGGACAAGGAGACCCGCTACCAGAAGTTGATGAACAAGGTCATCCGCGAGGGCGTCAAGACCAAGGTGTTGATGCTCTCGGCCACACCGGTGAATAACCGCTTCAATGACCTGCGCAACCAGTTGGCACTGGCCTACGAAGGTGACTCAGAGAATCTGAGCAAGAAGCTGCGCACCAGCAAGTCGGTCGAGGAAGTCTTCCGCAATGCCCAGAAGGCCTTCAACGCCTGGGCCAAACTGCCGCCGGAGCAACGCACCGCGCGCGCCATCCTGGACGCATTGGACTTCGACTTCTTTGAGTTACTGGACAGCGTCACCATCGCACGCTCGCGCAAGCATATCCAGACCTTCTACGACACCCAGGACATTGGCCCGTTCCCGGAGCGCCGCAAACCCCTGTCATTCCATTGCCCCCTGACCGAGCGGGCGGATGTGATGGGCTTCAACGAGATCTTCGAGCAGCTGTCCCGGCTCAAGCTCGCCGTATACGCCCCGGTCAGCTATATCCTGCCCAGCCGACTGAAGAAGTACGAGGACCTGTACGACACGAAGGTGGGCAGCAAAGGGACGCTCCGCCAGGCCGATCGCGAAAAGAGTTTGCAGGCGCTGATGACGATGAATTTGCTCAAACGGCTGGAAAGCTCGGTGGCCTCGTTTCGCCTCACACTGCAATCGCTTCGTGACAACCACCTAGCCACACTAGCCAAGATTGCTGCGTTCAATGAGATCGGCAGTGCCGCGAGCGTGAGTGATCTGACCGACGTGCTCGAAACCCTCGATGCCGAAGACGACGAACTGCCCGATAGGTTCGAAGGCGACGATGAAATCGGCGGCAAGGTCAAGATTAGTCTTGCCGACATGGACTTGCTGTCCTGGGGGTACGAACTGAAGGCCGATCTGGATACCATCGAAGCGCTTTTGGCCTCGATGAACAAGGTCACGCCTGACGATGATGCGAAGCTCCAGCACCTCAAAGCGCATATGCTGGAGAAGATCGCCAATCCGATCAACCCTGGCAACCGGAAGGTGTTGATCTTCACGGCGTTTGCCGACACGGCGGACTACTTATACGCGAATCTGGCCCCCGAACTGCTGGCAAGCCACCGCGTGCACACGGCCAAGGTCACGGGCAAGGGCGCGCCGAAGTCGACCTTAGCCAAGGGCTACGACTTCCAGGAACTGCTCACCCTGTTCTCGCCGCGCGCCAAGGAAAAGGCTGTTGTGCTTCCCGACGAATCGGCGGAGATCGACCTGCTGATCGGTACGGACTGCATCTCCGAAGGCCAGAATCTGCAGGACTGTGACTACCTCATCAACTACGACATTCACTGGAATCCGGTGCGCATCATTCAGCGCTTTGGGCGGATTGATCGTATCGGCTCCATTAACGCTCGCATCCAGTTGGTCAACTACTGGCCCGACATCTCGCTAGACGAGTACATCAACCTCAAGGAGCGCGTCGAGAGCCGGATGATGATCGCCGACGTCACCGCCACCGGGGATGACAACGTGCTCTCCGCCCAGGCCAATGACGTGTCCTACCGCAGGGAGCAGCTGCGCCGCCTGCAAGAGGAGGTGATCGAGCTGGAGGACCTGAAAACCGGTGTTTCCATCACCGACCTGGGCCTCAACGATTTTCGCATGGACTTGCTAAACTACGTCAAGACCCATGGTGAACTCCACAATACCCCTAACGGTCTGCACGCCGTCGTGCCCGCCAACCCCGACCTGGGCCTCACTCCTGGCGTGATCTTCACTCTGCGCAATCGCAACGCGAGCGTAAATCCGCCCGCCCACTTGCCCCAGCACAATCGGCTGCACCCGTACTACCTCGTCTACATCAACCGTGATGGTAAAATCGTCCATGACCACACCGAGGTCAAGCGCCTGCTTGATTTGGCACGCAGCTGCTGCAAAGGGCAGGCCTTGCCCATTACAGCGGTCTGTCAACCCTTCAATGAGGAAACGGCAGATGGCCGCAAGATGCAGGCGTATTCCGGCCTGCTGAACAAGGCTATCCGCTCGATGATCGACGTCAAAGAGGAAAAGGATCTGGATAGCCTGTTCAGCGGCGGAAAAACCACCGCGCTGGTCAACACCATTGCCGGGCTGGACGACTTCGAACTGATCACCTTCCTCGTGATTCAGGAGGCCGAATGAGTCAGACCGCCCGATTGGAGTCGAACACTGCGTTCATCAACTACCCGAAGCAGGCCGCCTTTGGCCGCAACCTGCCAAAGAACAAGATCTACGAACACAGCGGTGCCAACACCCGGCTGAAGGACTTGTTCGTCGAGCAAGTGGAACAAATCGTCTGGCAATACAAGCTGGCCCCGGAAACGATCAACCTGCCCGCCAAGCCGGGTGTGCCGGAGCTTCAGGTCTTCGCCATCCACCTCAAGATGCCAGAGCTCAATCTGGACGTACTGCGCTGCATCGATGGGGCTGTGCAGTTCCCCATCATTTTCGAGCTGGGATTTGACAGCAGAACGCAGGTAGTCGCGGCGTACAAGCAACCAAACGAATCAGATGCCGGCCGTTGGGTGTTGAGCGACTACTTTGCGACGGAATGGTTGCCAAACGATCTCCAGCGAACCGCCATGCCGCTGGCGCTCGATTTGGGTGGTTTGTACGAACAGATACTGCAACGGCTGATTTCCTTGCCAGCGCGCCAGCAAGAAAGCCTTGCCGATCTGGTCGGGCGCGTTGAACAGGTAACGACAAAGCAGCGCGAAGTCAAGAAAACGGCCAGCAAACTCGCCAAGGAAAAGCAATTCAACCGCAAGGTGGAAATCAACGCTGATTTACGAAAGCTGAAAATCGAATTGGAGGGACTCATACAATGACAGACAACGTGGGGCAGCAACTCAAGAACCGCTTCGACGTCCACCAACCGAGCCAGCAGTAGGAATAAGGAGCTGAGTCGGAAATGAAGATCCAATCCGTTCGCATCAGGAACTTTCGCGCGCTAAAAGACGTGACGATCCCCTTTGATTCCGTCACGACTTTTATCGGGCCTAACGGAGCCGGCAAGTCAACTGTGCTACGTGCGCTCGACTGGTTTTTCAATGGTAAGCCTGGCTCATTGACAGAAAAAGACTGCTCTTTTGGGGCGACTAACGGAGAGATTGAAGTTCAGGTCACATTCGCTGAACTTACTGAGAAGGACCGTGAGGCACTTGGCAAGTATGCGCCGGAAGGTGCCACCACGTTCACCGCATGGAAGCGCCGGTCACCTGATGGCGCCGACGTGCTCTCCGCCAATGCAAAGGGCTTTCCGGATTTCAACGCAATCAAGGCGGCAGGCGGCGCGACCGCAAAGAAAGAGTTGTATGCCAGTCTCCGGAGTAGCCGCCCCGAGCTTAATCTTCCGACGGCCAATACCGGTCCGGCCGTTGAGCAGGCAATGACGACCTGGGAGTCCTCCAACACCGACCAACTCGTGGATGCTCCCGAAGCATTGCTGACCAACTTCTTCGGCTTCAACAGCGGCGGCAAAATGAGCGGTCTCTTTGACTTCGTGTTGGTCCCTGCCGACCTTCGCGCAAGCGAGGAATCGATCGACGGTAAGTCGAGCATCATCGGTCGAATCCTTGAGCGTTCAGTCGATCGCGCTGCTGCTGATGAGGATATCGCCAAAATTGTCGAGGAGTCGCGTGCGAAGCAGCAGAAAGTCTACGAGGAGAAGTTCAAGGAACAGCTTGATGTTATCACGTCGCAGCTCAATAAGGTTGTCACAGCGTACGCGCCAGGCCGGGCAGTAATGGTTTCTCCGGCTGAAGTGGAACTCAAGGCACCTCGCACAACGTTCGACGTAACTGTGCTGGACGGCACAACCGAGACTGCAGTGGATCGTCAAGGGCATGGCTTCCAGCGTACACTTCTGATATCGGCTCTCCAACTCTTGGCGCAGTCAGGCGCAGCCTCAGCAGAAGGCGTCATCTGTTTGGCGATTGAGGAGCCGGAACTCTTTCAGCACCCGATCCAAGCCCAAGCGTTCGCAAAAGTGCTACGGTCTCTCACCGAGGACGCCGATAAGCGCATTCAAGTGACTTATGCTACTCATAGTCCCTACTTCCTTGAGGCGCGGCACTTTGACCAAGTCAGGCGGCTGACAAGGTCATCTGATGAGACCCCAGTGGTCTCTGTTCATTACGCAACGGTTGTTGACGTAAAGGCCAAGCTGCATGGAATTGTGGATGCTGATGTGGTTGATCGAAGACTTGACCACAATGTGGCCGATCAACTCGCTATCGCACTCTTCGCGAACCGAGCCTTCCTTGTGGAAGGACCGACAGAATCATCCGTGTTCTATGGCATTGGAGATAGGTCTGCACCTGGCTCGCTTGAAGCGGCAGGTGTATCCATTGTCTCCGTGGGGGCCAAAACGTCGATCCCGCTCGCACATGCGATCCTAACATCGATTGGCGTGCCTGTTTACGCACTCTTTGATGCGGATGGCGGGTTTGAGGAGCGCGCCAAGGCCAAAAACAAGAAGCAAGAAGATATCGAAAAGGAGCGGAAAAATCATGCAGCAGAGAACCGCAAGCTAATGCGGTATTTCGGGCTACCTGAAGAAGACTTCCCGTCCGCCACCGTTACTGATAAAGCTGCAATTTTGGAGGATAACCTTGAAGCGGTCCTGTCGACAAACTGGCCAGAGTGGGTCACGGTCTGCCACGACGTCGAGGCTGCAGCAGGCATCAGTCTCGCGAAGAATCAACTTGCGTACCGTGCTGCAACACTCAAGGCCGGAGGAGTGGTGCCGGATGGGCTTCTACAAGTTTTAGGTAAGGCGGAGGGAAAATAGTCATGCATGGAATCATCTGCCCCCACTGCGGGAAGACATTCAAGATTGACGAGGCCGGGTACGCGGACATCCTGAAGCAAGTTCGCGATAACGACTTCCAGAAGCAGTTACATGAGCGGCTTGAACTGGCTGAGCAGGATAAGCGGAACGCCGTCGAACTCGCCCAAGCAAAGATCGCCAGCGAATTGCAGAAGGCTGCTTTTGCCAAAGACTCCGAGATCCAAGAGCTGAAGGCCAGGCTTGATGCCGGTGAGGTCACGCAACAACTCGCTGTGACCCAGGCCGTGAGCACAGTGGAGAAAGAGCGTGACGCGCTCATGAACGAACTTACGCAGGCGAAGCATGACAAGCAAGCCGCATCCAAGCTCGCTGAGGCCAAGCTCCTGAATGAGTTGCAGAAAACTGCTGCGACCAAGGAGGCAGAGATTCAGGAGCTGAAGGCGAAGCTCGACGCCAGTAACATCGCACAAAAACTCGCGATCACCGAGGCAGTCAGTGCAGTCGAAAAGGAACGCGACGAACTGAAGAGCGGCTTGCAGCGGGTTGAGCTTGAAAAACATCTCGCCGAGAAGTCCCTGAAAGAAAGATACGAGACACAGATCAAGGATCGCGATGAAGCGATTGAGCGCCTTCGAGACATGAAGGCGAGGCTATCGACCAAGATGATTGGCGAAACACTTGAACAGCACTGCGAGACCGAGTTTAACCGAATTCGTGCCACTGCGTTTCCTAGGGCATATTTCGAAAAGGACAACGATTCGCGAACCGGCAGCAAGGGCGACTACATTTTTCGCGACTCGGATGAGGCTGGCACCGAGATAGTCTCGATCATGTTCGAGATGAAAAACGCGATTGACGAAACGGCTACCAAGAAAAAGAACGAAGACTTCTTGAATGAGCTCGACAAGGATCGCACCGAAAAGGGGTGCGAGTACGCAGTACTTGTTTCCCTGCTCGAACCCGACAGCGAACTATATAACTCAGGGATTGTTGATATGTTCCATCGCCACCCAAAGACGTACGTCGTCCGCCCGCAGTTCTTCATTCCAATCATCACGCTGCTGAGAAATGCTGCGATGAACTCGCTCAAGTACAAGTCGGAGTTAGCACTCTTTCGGGCGCAAAATATCGACGTCACGAACTTCGAAACCGAGCTTGATACGTTCAAGACCGCATTCGCGAAGAACTATGACGTTGCCTCCAAACGCTTCCAAACGGCGATTGATGAGATCGACAAATCAATTGACCACCTGCAGAAGACGAAGGAGGCGCTGCTCGGCACCGATCGGAACCTTCGCCTTGCGAACGACAAGGCGCAAGACGTGACGATCAAGAAGCTGACTCGGGGCAATCCAACGATGGCGGCAAAGTTCGCCGAACTTAAGAATCCAGGTTCGTCTGATAAAGAATGAGGCTCTCTATTTCAACCGCTTTTGCGCGTAGAGCAGAGAATTCGTCGCACCGCCGAAACCGTAGCACGGATCAAGGATATTGACGATGGAAACAATGAAGATGCACTCGCCCAATCTCACGCAAGACAACATCGCTCGTATTCGGGAGTTGTTCCCGAACTGCGTCACCGAAGCCAAGGGAGAAAATGGTGCTGTGAAGCTGGCGGTGGACTTTGATCAGCTGCGCCAGGAGCTTGCTGAGTCGATCGTCGAAGGCCCTCAGGAGCGCTATCACCTGAACTGGCCAGGAAAGCGCGAGGCACTGCTGACGGCCAATGCGCCGATTGCAAAAACGCTGCGACCTTGCCGCGAAGAAAGCGTGGACTTTGATACGACAAAGAATCTATGTATCGAGGGCGACAATCTTGATGCACTGAAGCTCTTGCAGGAAACCTACCTCGGCAAGATCAAGATGATATATATCGACCCGCCGTACAACACGGGCAACGATTTCCTCTATGAGGACGACTTTGCAGAGAATACAGAAGAGTTTATGAAACGGTCGAACCAGAACGATAAGGAAGGCAATCGGCTGGTCGCTAATACCGAAAGCAATGGGCGGTTTCATTCGGATTGGTTGAGCATGATGTACCCGAGGCTGAAGCTGGCAAAGACCTTACTGATGGAGCCTGGGTTGCTCTTTATCAGCATTGGCGAGCAAGAGATCGACAATTTGCTCAAGCTGGTTAAGGATCTATTTGGGGAGGATAATTTCGTGACGACATTTCTTCGTCAGAGGAAGAAAAAGCCCTCATTTCTTCATTCGAACGTTGGCTCCATGTTTGAGTATGTTGTGTGCGTTGCGCGTAACAGGGAGTTTGCTCCTCCTTTCTCCGTAGATGTAACGACAGCAGGTAAGAAATATCCACTGAACAATGCTGGAAACTCACTTGGTGTCCTTACTTTTCCGCCACGCTCCGTTCAGTTTTCTCAAGCGTCTGCTGTTTATGACCCGCAAGACATGAGTGATGGCAATATCATCACTCGCTTGCTTGATAGAATCGAAGTGCTTGATCACTCGAACGCCGGAGCATTCCGCCTTGAGGGCGAATTTAGGTATAGCCAAAGTCGGCTAGATGAAATCGTGCGCGCAGGAGAAGCAATAACAATATCAAAGGCGCCATTCCGCCCGAATCATGTGAAGGCTGGTGGTGAGATCAAGAAGATGCACAACCACCTTACGCCGGAAACGTATGGCGCGGGAACAAATGAAGATGGATCGTCCGAGCTAGAAGCTCTATTTGGCGCGACGCTGTTTGACAACCCGAAGCCTTCTAGCCTGATGCGCGTCCTTTGTCAGGCAGTTACATACGACGATCCAGATGCCTTGGTTATGGACTTCTTCGCTGGCTCCGGATCTACAGCAGATGCCGTTATGCGGCTGAACGCCGAAGACGGCGGCAACCGCCGCTTCATCATGGTGCAGCTTCCCGCGCCATGCGATGAGGCTTCCGAAGCCGCCAAGGCGGGCTACCAAACCATCGCCGAAATCAGTAAGGAACGCATTCGCCGCGCGGGCACGAGAATACTCGAAGACCCCTGCCATGAAGGTTGGGGAAAAGACATCGGCTTCCGTGTCCTCAAGATCGACACATCCAACATGGCCGATGTCTATTACGCTGCGGAAGCGCTCGACAAGGACCAGACCGAGATGTTGGTCGACAATATCAAACCAAACCGCACGGCAGAAGACCTGCTGTTCCAGGTGATGTTGGATTGGGGTGTCGATCTGGCTCTGGCCATTACCCGTCAAACCATCCAAGGAAAGGAGGTGTTCTTCGTCGATGGCAATTCGCTGGCTGCCTGCTTCGATGGCCACGGCAATATCGATGAAGCCTTCGTCAAGGAATTGGCGCGCCTTCAGCCACTGCGCGTAGTCTTCCGCGATGCCGGGTTCAAGGACGATGCCATGCGCATTAACGTGGAGCAAATCTTCAAGCTGTTGTCGCCCGCCACCGAAGTGAAGTGTATCTGATGGGGACGGTGATAAAGTTCAAGTTCAAAACCCAGGCATACCAGACCGCTGCCGTGCAGGCCGTGGTGGACTGCCTCAACGGACAGCCGCCGGCAACGTCTGAAGCCATCCGCTACCGCATCGACCCGGGCAAAATCCAGAAAGGCTCAACCATCGGCAGTACTGCGGATGACGAGTTTGGCTTCAAGAATGCGGACCTAGGTCTTACAGACACGACCTTGCTGGACAACATCCGTGAGGTGCAGCGCCAACAGAACCTGCCCTTGTCCGACGCGCTGGTCAAGACCAAGGTCGCCCGGGTAAATCTCGACATCGAAATGGAGACTGGCACGGGTAAGACTTATTGCTACATCAAGACGATCTTTGAGCTGAACCGGCAATACGGCTGGAGCAAGTTCATCATCGTGGTGCCCAGCATCGCCATCCGCGAGGGCGTGGCTGCGTCGCTCGGCAGCACGGCCGAGCACTTTCTGGAGACCTACCACAAGAGGGCGCGATTTTTCATCTACCACTCCAAGCAGTTGCACCAGCTGGAGAGCTTCTCGTCCGACGCCGGTATCAACGTGATGGTCATCAACGTGCAGGCGTTTGCGGCACGCGGGGCGGATAACCGGCGCATCTATGAAATGCTCGATGACTTCCAGTCCCGACGCCCAATTGACGTGATCAGCGCCAACCGGCCCATCCTGATTCTGGATGAGCCGCAAAAGATGGAAGGCGCACAGACGCTGAAGTCCCTTGAGGAATTCAAGGCCCTGATGGTGCTGCGCTACTCGGCCACTCACAAGACCGTACACAACAAGATTCACCGGCTGGACGCGCTGGATGCCTACGACCAGAAGCTGGTGAAGAAGATTGCTGTGCGCGGCATTGCGGTCAAGGGATTGGCCGGGACCAGCGGCTACCTGTATCTGCAATCCATCGAGATTTCGACCAAACGGCCGCCAGAAGCGCGGGTAGAATTGGAGCAGAAGCTGGCCAAGGGCGACATCAAGCGTGTAGTACGCAAGCTCGCCCGCGGCGACAACCTGTTCGACCTCTCGGACGGGCTGGATCAATACCGGGGCTATGTGGTGGCCGATATCAATGCCAACACCGACACCTTGAGTTTCACTAACGGCATCGAACTGGTGGTGGGTGATGCCACGGGCGACGTGAGCGAGGCCACGCTGCGTCGCATCCAGATCCGGGAGGCGATCAAGGCGCACTTCGACAAGGAGCAGACGCTGTTCCAACAAGGTATCAAGGTACTGACCCTGTTCTTTATCGACGAGGTCACCAAGTACCGCGACTACAGCCGAGCCGACGAGAAAGGCGACTACGCCAGAATCTTCGAGGAGGAATACGGTCAGTATTTGAATGAAATACTCGAACAAGACGAAACGCCCTACATTAAATACTTGAAGGGTATCGCGGCGGACAAGACTCACAGCGGTTACTTCGCCATCGACAAGAAGACTAGGCGACTGGCCGATCCCACGGTAGCGGCACGCGGGGAGAACGCGGGCCTGTCCGATGACGTGGATGCCTACGACCTTATCCTGAAGGAGAAGGGGCGGCTGCTGTCGTTCGCCGAGCCGGTACGCTTCATCTTTTCCCATTCGGCCCTGCGTGAAGGCTGGGACAATCCGAATGTGTTCGTCATCTGCGCGCTCAAGCATAGCGACAACACTATCTCGCGGCGGCAGGAGGTAGGCCGGGGTTTGCGGCTGTCGGTCAACCAAAACGGCGATCGCATGGACCACCCAGCCACGGTGCACGACATTAATGTGTTGACCGTGGTGGCGAGCGAAAGCTACAAGGATTTCGTCGCAGCGCTGCAAAAGGACATCAGCGAATCCCTGTCGGCACGGCCGAGGGTTGCTGATAAGGCTTACTTTACTGGCAAGGTACTCAAGACTCCGGATGGCACTGTCACGGTGTCGGATGACCAGGCCACGGATATTGAGTTCTATCTGATCCAGAACGGCTACGTTGATAAGAAACGCAACATCACAGAGAAGTACCACCAGGCGAAGAAGGACGGAGCGTTGGAAGCATTGCCGGATGAGCTGAAGCCGCATGCTGATCAGGTATTCCTGCTGATCGATAGCGTATTTAGTGATAGCCAGATGTTCGACATTGGGGATGATCGCCGCCCCAAGAAAAATCCGCTCAACAGCAACTTCGACAAGAAGGAATTCAAAGAGCTGTGGAACCGGATCAATCGGAAAGCAGCTTACAGCGTCGACTTTGATTCCGATGAATTGGTGCGGAAAGCAGTTGCTGTCATTAATGAAAAAGACAATGGGCTGCGCGTGACGCCCTTGCAGTACACGATTCAGACTGGCGAGCAGGCCGCCCAGGTGACCTATGACGGGCTAAAGGATGGTGAAGCGTTCGTCCTTAAGGCTACCGAAACGGAAAAGAACGTCCATTCGATACACTCGGCAGTGAAGTACGACCTGATAGGCAAGATCGCCGAAGGTACGCAACTGACCCGACGCACGACTGCTGACATTCTCAAGGGCATCAGCGTCGCGGTGTTTGCGCAGTTCCGCACCAACCCCGAGAGCTTTATCTCTGAAGCCACTCGCCTGATTAACGAGCAGAAAGCCACAGTGATCATTGAACACCTGGCCTACGACCCGGTCGAGGACAAGTTCGACCTTGATATCTTCACCGCAGGCCAGACCAAGCAGGATTTTAGGAAGGCTGGCGACAAGCTCAAGCGGCACATCTACGACTACGTGCTAACCCAGTCGGAGGTGGAACGGAAGTTCGTGGAGGTGCTGGACACCACCCGTGAGGTGGTGGTCTATGCCAAGTTGCCGCGCGGCTTTCGGATTCCCACGCCAGTGGGCGACTATAACCCTGACTGGGCCATCTCGTTCAAAGAGGGGACGGTCAAGCACATTTACTTTGTCGCTGAGACTAAGGGCTCCATGTCGTCAATGGTGCTCAATGATATCGAAAAAACGAAGATCAAGTGCGCCCGTAAATTCTTCGACGAGATGAACAGACGCTACGCTCCGGAGAACGTGAAGTACGAGGTGGTGGACAGCTTCAGTAAGCTGATGGAAGTGGTGAAGTAGGCTAACCTGACAGGCGACAGCTGTTTCTGCGCAGCCAGATCAACGAATCGAAGTTTTGAGGACGGACGCATGGGAAAGCTGATTGACGGGGACGACGGGTTGCCTGCAGAGGAGGTTGGTGTTTGGGCCAAAGAGAAGCACGACTGCCTCTGCCGGTACATTGATATCTCTCGCCGCGCGCGTGAAAAATACCTCGGGAGCGGAAAGGCCGGTGCCACCTACATTGACCTATTCTGCGGCCCAGGTCGATGCCGCGTCCGAGATACCGGGGAATGGATCGACGGGGGCGTGGTGGCGGCCTGGAAGAAGAGCCGCGATGGCGGTGCGCCGTTCACACAGGTTTACATCGGTGACATCGATACGCAGCTGCGGGAAGCCGCTGCCAACCGCTTACGACAGATGGGCGCACCGGTCATAGAGATCGATGGCGCTGCGGTGCAATCTGTGGAACGGGTCGTCGCCAGGGTGAATCCCTACGGCCTGCATTTTGCGTTTCTCGATCCGTTCGACTTGGCGAACTTGAACTTCGACATCATCGTCGTGCTGTCTCGGCTTAGGCGTATTGATATGCTGGTTCACGTGAGTCAGATGGACTTGCAGAGAAATGCGATCTCCTACGCGAGGGCCGAGCGATCGGCGTTTGATTTATTCGCTCCCGGATGGCGGGAGAGGGTACCAGTTGACCAGTCTCAGCAGGCGCTTCGGCAACAGGTTTTTCAGTACTGGCGCGATAGGGTCGCCGGGCTCGGCGTGTGGCCATCTATGGAGATGAGGTCGCTCACTGGCGGGAATAATCAGCCACTTTACTGGTTGTTGATGGCGGCAAAACATCCACTGCCGCACAAATTATGGGCCACGGCCTCCAACATCGAAGGTCAAGGGAAGCTTGACTTCTAGACAATGGTGGTCGCCATAGCTGCCGGGTAGTCGTCCCAGGTGCGGCCCCGGAAAACACGTCCGTTCGCCTTCTTGTGACGCTTAACGCCGTCGGCCCCCCAGCCTCCCCACTGCTTGAAGAAGAATGCCGCGCCAGCGGCCTCGGCTTGCACCTGTACGTTTGCTACCCACTCTTCACACATGGGCCGAGCCTTGTGCCCCGACTCGCCACCAACGATCACCCAGTGGATGTCGCACAGGTTGATTCGGCCCAGGTCTTCAAGCAGCGGCTCGACGGAGAGAAAGCGAATATGCGCCTCCACATTGCGTAAGTGATCGATGCGCGGCACGCCGTACTTCTTGTCCTCCACAGATACTCCTAGCCACACGTTCTGCGGGCAAGCGTGGCGCGCGAAATACTCGGGCAACCGTTCGGCACGCTTGGTGAGGATTTGATACGTGTGGTGCGGCGTACCCTCGATAACTGAGAACACGTCATCAAGGAACTCATCGGGCACGTCTTCGTGGAACAGATCACTCATGCTGTTGACAAAGTACACAGTCGGTTTCTTTCGCGCTAACGGCTGTTCAAGCCGGTTCTTGTGTAATGTGAGCTTGAACTCGTTCTCGTAGCCGGGAGCGCCCATTGCGTGCAGCCGCCGCGCCATTACTTCAGCGTAACAATGCTTGCAGCCCGGCGAGACCTTGTCGCACCCGGTGGTTGGATTCCAAGTCTGCTCAGTCCATTCGATGGTTGATTGTGTCGCCATACCAGCCTCCTATCTTATTGATGCACAGCACCCGCTGTGCGGGTCTGTGCATGTTCGAACGCGAAGGCGTCCATCAGATGGGATATCGCCGAACGCACCCGCCCAAAGTCTGGGTCGGCAAGCGCCACGCGAACCCGATCCGCGAGTTGCTCCGCCGTGGGGGATTCATTACTACTCACTGTATGCACCAGACGCATGCAGTGCTCAATGACGCCGATTGGCGGACTAGCCTTGCCGTTCTCGTACCGGCTCACTGACGACTGCTTTACGCCCAGCAGTGCGGCGAAATCCTTTTGGCTACGGCCATTGCGCGCTGCCCGAACGAGTTCTCCGACGCCACTGATCGTCATTATCTGTCCATCCCAAGTAATGCATGTAGAGCATACAATACATGAAAAATGCTTTTGATGCATACCCAGGCTGTGGATGATCACCAAGATCCGTGTCGTTGTGCCAGAAAGACACGGAATTAGAGTAGCAGGCGGGTTTGAGGTTCTAAGTGGACCCCTAATCAGTAGGGGATGATTCCAGGGCATGGCCGAGAGGCCATACTCTTATTCCTTCCTGTATTTTTGTCAGAAGAATTTGGTAAAGAGAGTCGACGCCCGCGAGGCAACAGAGAGCGGCCCCTAAAGACGAGAGGCGCATTGGGTGAAGTTAGGGAGGACAACCCATCTATTACACACATCCTTTCAACGGCAACGCGTGAGACATTGAAGGGTTTTGATAAATGATCGGATGACAGTTTTTTATTCTTTGCAGAGATGTCGACGAAAGTCCCACACGAGCGGGTCTGGAGTGCGACCCGGGCCTCGTGGCCTGCTTCCATGTCATTCAATAAGCGGGAAAGGGGCTCGAAGCACGCCATGCGTGGGTCAGGGAGAATGTTCATAAAATTGTTCCTGTAGTCGCGATGACAGAGAGCATAGGGGGATTGGGGAGGCCTTGATCCCGTTAAATGCCAAAGCGTATGGGTACTGGCGTCTCAGGAACTTATGGTAAAGTAGGTCCGCGCATAACAAAAAGTAGAGCGCATTCCCACCGAACGGGAGGAGTCTCAAGATATGAGACATACAGGTATCCAAGATGCGTCGGGCGCGTAGAGCGGCGGCTGTGAATCTCCTTCTGACGGTGGGGCTCACCGGTAGTCTCCCGGTATTCGCCAACCTTACCGGCACCTATGTGGCCGCCAATTCCCATCAGGCGTTCGAGATTCAAGTGATCGAGACGGCCCATAAGC
>Ga0307375_10003072_pt1 | contig 16652 bp, 12 predicted proteins | sample TR1MG_FD_202531 | JGI IMG/M metagenome (GOLD analysis project Ga0307375, IMG submission 202531) | Soil microbial communities from Risofladan, Vaasa, Finland - TR-1 | ecosystem: Environmental > Terrestrial > Soil > Coastal area > Acid sulfate soil | place: Finland: Risofladan, Vaasa | collected... | reverse complement strand
TCTTCATCCCAGTCCTCCCGTTCAGATTACGAGAGATCTCCAGCTTTCACTGGTAGAGTTTTCCGGGAGCAGGTCAGCAGCAGCCCGGACTGGCGAGGCCCCAGGGGTTCGTACCTTGATCCAATGTGAGGTATTCGTGGACGCATAGGAGGAGCGGCGCGCGTGCGTGGCTGCTCCATCCAGCGCACGTGCTCCATTACAGGACATCCGCGCGGCGCGTGATTCCGGGCTCTTACTGAACAATCACCGACTGGGATCGACTCGTCATCGTGAAGGACTTCGAGGTCCCAAATCCTAAGGTAACCGGATACGCGTAAGCCACCGTGACATGTACGAGATTACCGGGGGCCTTGCAACTGTCCTGCGTGCCACATTCCGCCCCCACGCTTGTGAGCCAATCCGTCGTCACGGTCAAGTTTTCCGGGGCAATCCCGGGAAGATGAAGTCCCCTCACATAACTTTGGATGTCGTCATTCTGCGCAATGCACGTGGCGTAGCCGGGGGCCGTGCAAGGATTGTTCAGGGATAGCCCCCGCACCATGGCATAACGAGTTGCCTCGCGAGCTGCGTCTGAGACGAACGTATAACTGTAAACGATCATGCTGACCGCAATGAGGACGACTTGAATCGTCATCAGCATGCAGGCACTCAACGCAAACTCGACCAGGGCTGAGCCTTCTTCGCCGTCAGATCGTGAGGACTTGATCCATTCTGTAAAGAGTCGCAATGTCCGTCTCATTGAGCTACCTTCATGATTGTCTGGCCGCGAACCGTATATGTCCTTGGATGGCCATTCGTGTAAGCGAATAACATGTTGATCGTCGCCGCCGTACTCACCTGCACATACATCTGGATACGCGCGGGGCTGATACATTTCGAGCCGGCAGTCGAGCACATGATCACGGTCCCGTCTGTGCAAGTGCAGGACCGGACCGCCGTTACGTCGATCCCATTGCTGGTCCATGCCTTAATATCAGCAGCATCGTTTGTAGAGGCCTGCTGCATTCCTGAAGTATCTGAGGCCGTGAACAAGTTCTGTGATCCGTACAGTGCCCCAGCACCCGCGGCGTCCGATACCTCAATGGCCGCGTAGGCCATTCGCCCAAGCTCCGTCGTTCCAAGAAGGATAGTAAGGAGCAATGGCAGAACCAGGGCAAGCTCAATAAGGCTTTGTCCGCGCTCGCTTTTGACAAGTCTGAAAGAACTCATCCTTCGCATCCATCCATTCCAGTTAAAGTTGCCAAGATGTTTCATTGTTACTCCACCAGTTTTGCTGCACCAATTGGGGAGGTTCCATTGATGAGCGAATAATTCTCCAGGGAAGACTGACCACTGAAACTGACTGACTTAGCCACAAGAGAGATGTAATATTGGGCTCCGGAATTGGAACCTGTAAAGGAGAGATTCGCTGCCGGGGCATAGAAAATTCCCTCCAATACAGACGACCCACCTCCGGAAAAGCTGATGTTGGTGCTATTGCTCCGCGACTGGAAGAGGAGGATACCGTTGTGAGTTCCTGAGGTCGGCGCAGAGAGCTTCAAGATTCCATTGGTGGCGCTGACGCTTCCGGTGATATAAAAAGTCACTGCGTTGCCTGTGACCACTCCAGACCCATTCAAGTTCAAATTACCTGTGATGATATAGAGGCCTGGCGTAAACGTCAGGCTACCGCCGCCTGTGTAAGAAACGTTGGAATAGCATCCTGGGGTCAGCGTGTAGTTGGAGGATCCATTCAGATTCAGATTTCCGTTGCAGCTTGAGGGGACAACGGGCTCCTGGAGATACGCGAGAGGGTCGCTCGCAGCGGTAATCCCGGTGACAGGGGTTGGCGAAATGCTGCTGGGGTTCGCAGAATAGCCGCCGACGATGCCGATTTGTTTGGCTGAGAGCGAGGCTCCGGTGGAAACGGTAAGTGCCTTGCTGTAACTGGAATTATCGAAGATTTGGCACTTAGTGGACTCCACGATGGCGCCGCCGGACAGTGCAATATCCGTCCCGCTTGTCCCCAGCGCAAAGACGCATCCTTGACCGCCTCCGAAACCGGATACGGCACGCGCTCCCACGCTGAGCGTGTCCATCCGGAAGACTCGCAGAAAGATGGTTGGAACGGCGCGTTGGACGATGACCTCAACGTATTGCGGATTGCCAGCGTGAGGGCCGCTCATCGGTCCATTGTTTACGGTCACCGTCACGCCATCGTGTCCGTCTGTGAATCCGTTTTGTGCGGCAGCCTTCTTGGCGGCGGCGGCAATCGTGGTGTTGTCGATTGCGGCATAGTTCATTTCGGCCGAGGCGGCAACGGCGGCACAGTCGGCGGCTTTTTGGATGTTCCCCTTGTTCCAGAGGACCATGCCGATGTCATTGGCAAGTCCGACAAAGCCGAACATAATCATGATGGATAAGGAAGAGAGGATCAGAATATTTCCATCATTCTGCCGTAAGAACTTCATTTTGCCCTCCATTTGAAGTCTGGAGCTGCGTACATGTTGACGGCCTGTTGTGGCCCGTTCGCGCTTTGCGCGGAATCGGGCCGCGAGGTTTTTGCCATCGCAGCTCTGTTTCTTTCGGGGGCAGGTGAGTTCCAGCCGGAGCAGAAGATTGGCGAGATAGTTGGGTGCTGGCCTTGACTATCGACGACACTCGGAGAGCGGAAATAGCCAGCCGAGTTGTAATCCGGAGAGTTAAGTTGCCACGCTTTCCGAACCTGAAGCCCATGGCGGCAATATGTGCTATGGATGTTCACGCCTTTGTTACTGCAATCTGACTGCCAATCTCCTAGAGAAATGCGAAGGATTGTAAGTTGTTGATGCGGGGAAAGATACGAGGAGCGATTGGAAACTGAGTGGACGGCGTGCGAGCGGAACGTCCGGAATCTAGACAAAGTCCGGAAATTCGTCTATTTTCGAGACGCTGTAACAAAGAGCGGCATATCCCCTTATGCCGGAGCATTCGGAGTTCATGCCTGCACGGGTCAGGCCTGCGTCGACCACGGTGTTCCTGCCAGAGCGCAGCTTCTTAACTCGCTAGCGCGAGATCTCGGCCATATGGCGTTATTGAGGGCTCTGAAGGCCGCGCATCTGCAAGCCAGGCAAGTACGAGATGCGCGCTGGATGCGATGGCAGGGAAGTGCATCGGGAAAGGCCTTTTATAGGCGATTCGCGGAGAGCGATTGGGCGACGCCGAAAGAGGCAGTGTGCGGAAGGGGCCAATGAAAGAGCGAGTTTTGGTTGTTGAAGATGACGCCATGATGCTGGAGATCCTGTCGGAAGGGCTCAGGATCGAGGGGTTTGACGTTTCAAGAGCCACAAGCGTTCCCGAGGGCATACAGGAGATTCTTACCTCCGCGCCGAGCATCGTTCTGGCGGATTACAAGCTTCGTGAGGGTACGGCTTTTGATCTGCTGGCTTGGTTGAATGCCGAAGATCTGCGTATTCCGCTGATTGTGCTGACCGCACATGCCGAAATTGAGCTGGCGGTGGAGGCGGTGAAGAACGGGGCGGAACGCCTGATTCCGAAGCCTGTCGATATTGGGTTTCTCAGCTCCGAGGTTCGCAGGACGCTGGAGCACTATCGCAATCTGCAGAAGGCCGTGGCCAACCGGCTGGACCGAGCCCGCTATGATCGCGATCCGTTCCTTGGCAATACCCGGGCGATCGCGGAACTTCGCACGGCGGCAACGCGGATGGCGAAGGTGAATAACACCGTGCTGATTCAGGGAGAAACAGGGACGGGAAAAGGAGTGTTGGCGCGCTGGCTGCACAAGATGGGGCCCAGGTCGAATGAGCCTTTTGTGGACCTCAACTGCGCCGGCCTGTCACAGGAACTGCTGGAATCAGAGCTCTTTGGCCACCAGAAGGGCGCATTTACGGGGGCAATCGCCAACAAGGTGGGTTTTCTGGAGGCGGCCAATCACGGCGCGCTCTTTCTGGATGAGATCGGCGATATGGCAATTCAGGTGCAGCCGAAGATCCTTAAGGTTGTGGAGGACAGGCAGTTTTACCGCCTGGGAGATGTGCGCGAGCGCAAGGTAGACTTGCAGATGATTGCGGCAACCCATCGCGACTTGAAGAAGATGGCCGACGAAGGTGGATTCCGCAGCGACCTTTACTTTCGCATCAGCGCATTGAGCCTGCGGATTCCGCCGCTGCGCGAGCGCATGGAAGACATTCCACTCATCACCGATAAGTTGCTGGAGGTGTTCAGCTGGGAGATGAAGCGCGGCGGACTTCGCATTACAGACCGCGCGCGGTGGGCATTGCAACAATATGCATGGCCGGGAAACATTCGGGAACTGCGGAACGTGCTCGAGCGGGCGGCCATCTTGTCCGATGATGGTGTGATCGACAAGACGGGCCTCGAGTTTGCAATTCCCGCTCAACAGAGCGCTCCCGCAAACCTGATTCCACCTAACTTAACTTTGAAAGAGATGGAACGGCACTACATCCGGCAGGTGCTGGCCGGCGAAGGAGGAAATGTTCCGATCGCAGCCAGACGGCTGGGAATGCCCCGGAGCACGTTGTACGCAAAGCTGAAGGAGTATGGGCTTTAGGGTGTATCCACATCTACGGACGCGCGGCGTTGCGAGCGAAACTCCAGCCAGACGCGGCGGATGGGGCCGTTGCGAATACTCCGGAAACTTAGACCCGATCCATCCACATACTCTCAAATTCTTCCGCGGGCAGGGGAGGGCTGAAAAGGTAGCCCTGGAAGGATTGGCAGCCGAGCGTCGTGAGGGTGTCACGATGTTCTGGCGCTTCCACGCCTTCTGCAATGACCGACAAATTCATATTGTTTCCCATGAAAAGGATGGCCTGCGCGGTGGCGCTGCTCGCGGCGTCGTCGAGGATGCCTTGCACGAAGGACCTGTCGATTTTCAACTGGTCAAGAGGAAGACGCTTGAGGCCGGCAAGCGAGGAGTACCCGGTGCCGAAATCCTCGAGGGAGAACTGGACCCCGTGGGCTTTGAGCGCCGTCATTTTTACGATGACTTCCTCGATATCTCCCGCAACGGAGCTTTCAGTGAGTTCGAGTTTGAGGCTCGCAGGATTCACGCCAGTGCTCTCGATGCAGGCCAACACTCGCCCGACAAAGTCCGGCTCACGAAGCTCTTTACTGCTGATGTTGACCGCGACGGGAATGTCGCGGACGCACTTGTCGCGCTCCCAGGCAGCGATCTGCGTGCAGGCGCTTTGTAAGACCCAGTCGCCGAGAGAAACGATGAGGCCTGTCTCCTCGGCCAACGGGATGAACTCGCCCGGGGGCAAGAAACCATGCTGGGGATGATTCCACCGCACCAGGGCCTCGGCTCCAATAAGCAATCCGTTCTGGACCTGAGGCTGATAGTAGAGCGTTAATTGGTTGGCCTTGATTGCCTGACGGAGGTCCTGTTCCATCCGGGCGCGGGCATTGACTGCGGTCTGCAACTCCGGGGAAAAGAAACGGATGGTGCCGCGTCCTTGTTCCTTTGCTTTGAGCATAGCGATCTCCGCCTGTCGAATTGCTGTCTCGGGGGACTTCAATTCATCGCCAAACACGGCTATGCCAACGCTGAACGAAACGGGAGATTCATTGCCCGGGAGTTGAAACGAGCCAGAGCTTTTTTTCACGATGTTCTCGGCGAGGGAGTTTGCCTGGCCGGCCGCATACTCAGGCCGGCCGTCCAGGTTCTCCAGGAGGAGGATGAATTCGTCGCCGCCAATGCGGGCCACTGTTCCGGCCCCCCGGGAGCTCTCGGCAAGGCGACGCCCAATTTCTTTGAGCATTAGATCCCCGGCGGCGTGGCCAATCGAGTCATTTGTAAACTTGAAGTGGTCCAAATCGAGGAACAGCAAGGCCCGATTCTTACCGGTGGCAGCGCGGGCGCCCAGCAGACGCTCCATGAGCAGGCGGCGGTTGGGCGGCTGAGTCAGGGGGTCATGGAAGGCGAGGCTCCGAATCATCGCCGTAGCTTGTTTAATCTCGGAGACGTCCCGGAAAACACTCAGAAGATGAGGATTGCCCTCGACCACGATCATGGAGACCGATACCAGTGCCGATGAAATCCTGCCGTTCCTTTTCCGGACCTTCACTTCCAGTTCCCGGCAACTCGAGTTCTCGCATAGCTCATCGAGGATCTTCTGCGGCTCATGCGGATTCGCCCAGATCCCGAGGTCTGTCGAGGATCCCCCAATCACTTCCTCACGCGAAAATCCCGTCAGGTCAAGGAATGCCTCGTTGGCGTCGAAGATTCTGCCGTCGCTGAGACGAGAGATGGAGATGGCATCGAGGCTGGTTTGGAACAAGGTTTGGAAGTGTGCTTCGCTGTTCCCTGCCGCCGCTTCAGCTTGCTTGAGTTCGGTGATGTCCTCAAGAAAGCCTTCATGGATGAGCGTCTTGCCGTCTGCCGCAAATCGTCTGCGGCAGCTGAGCGAGACCCAGAGTACGGAAGCATCTTTGCGCTGGAACTGGCACTCGAACCTGTGTACAGAGCCATGTTCGTTGAGCATGCTCATAAAGGTGTCGCGCGTAATGGCATCGGCCCAGAGACACTCCGCAGAATCCTGCATCGCGGTGCGGAGCTCTTCCGGCGTGGCATAGCCAAGCATCCGGGCGAGAGCGAGGTTGACGAACAGGGGCTGACCGTCCAGTGTGATCTCGAACATGCCCTCCTTCGCGCCGTCGATGATTTCCCGGTACTTCCTTTTGGTTTCCAGAAGTGCCCGTTCGGTGGTTCTGCGTTCCGTAATGTCTCTGCCAAACACGGAAACCCCCGTCACCTTCTTGTTCATGACGATGGGGTTCAACACAAGCTCGAGGATTCGGCCGGCGGCAAAGGAATATTCTGTGCGCAGCGGGCCCTGCGAGAGAGCGAAATTGTAGAGAGAGGACCAATTTGCGGCGAGGCCATAAGGAAATAGGTGTTCTGGACGCATTCCGCCGACGGGTATCGTGCCAAAACTGGCGGAAAATGTTTGCTTCGCGGCGCGATTGAAGGCCAGCAGCCGAAGGTCCAGGTCAACGGACCAGATCACGTCCGCCGTGCTTTCCATCAGAGCTGACATGTACCCGGAAGCCGGACTCAAACTGGCAATCCTCTTGCTCGAGAGAATGTCAATCGACTTGCGCTCGCGAGGAAGCGCCTCACTGGATACTGACGTGCGATGGGGCCGGCGTTTCAACTCGTTGGGCATGGGATCGTCCGCTCCGTCTCTCTTGTTTGATGGGGATGAACATCCAGCAGCAGGCTGGCTGAACATCTGGTGCGAGCCATCCATCGAACTCTCGCCTGCCAGAAGCCAACCCCCGCCTGCTGCAGTTGTGTGCGTGCTGGTGTTGCCAGCTGCATGACCACCCCCCGCCTTTCAAGCTTTCCCAGGCCCCAGGGAGTGGCGTGGAGAAGATCGATCCCGGCAGTGGAAGTCCAATGCGCCATTTGTGCGATTACCATCCTTGCCCGCCCACGCAAGATGCAACGTGTCGAACACTTGCTCTCTCCTTTGCAATTGCAACGCCACACTTCGAGACAGGTTTCGAGCAGACCACTAACGTGCTGATAAGTAAGAGAATGAGTGTGGGTTTCGCGCGGGTTGAAGGATCCGCGCGTCTCCAGTTGTGCGGTGCGAATGTCTCAACTCTGGACGGTCTGTCCATTTTCTAGACGATCCGGGTTGTTGCTCCCAAAGTCGTGGCCTTGCGGAGTTGCAGAGCGCAGCGGGCGCTCAAGAATATGTGCAGGATGGATGCAGCGCGGTGTGGATCATCCAGGGCGAGCTACAATGGCGTGGGCTATTCAAGAATGAAAAGCGGCAACAAGGTGGGCACGTGTGGCAGGGCCATTTTCCTCCTCCTGGCCAGCGTTGCGCTGGCGCCTGTCACCATGTCTCAGGTATCCGAGGGTTCCGCCACTGCCCGCACTGAGCCGCCGCCGCCCAGTGCCTACGCGGGCAATGCCGCCTGTGCGCTGTGCCATCGCCAGGAGTCGGAGTTCTACGGGCTCACGGCACACGCCCGGGATTCTGCGCAGGCCACCGCGAAGCACATCCTCGGCAGCTTCCGCCCTGGGCACAATGTCTTTCAAACCTCGAATCCCAATCTCATCGTAAAGATGGTTGCCGCGCCGGACGGCTTCTATCAGGACGCTGTGAATCTGGCCGATCCAGGCAATCATTTGAAGGAAAAGTTCGGAATCACGATTGGTTCAGGACGCCACGGGCAGACGTATCTGTATTGGGATGAAGACGAACTGTACGAACTGCCGGTTTCCTATTGGACGTGGGACCATCAATGGGTCCTCAGCCCCGGATTTCCTGCCGGGCAAATCCACTTTGATCGTGAGGTAGTGCCCCGCTGCCTGGAGTGCCACGCAAGCTACTTTCAGTGGCTCAATCCTCCGCCGAATCGGTTTGCAAAGGACAGCCTGGTGCTGGGCATCGACTGCGAGCGCTGCCACGGGCCGGGCGCCTTGCACGTTGCCCGTGAGCGCTCTGCCACGCCGCCGCCCCGCGGCTCGCGGCTGGAGGCCATCGTGAATCCGGCGCACATCTCTCGCGACCGGCAACTGGATCTCTGCTCGTTGTGTCACGCGGGCGCCGTGGAGCCGATCGGGCTTCCGATGCGGTTTGTGGCGGGAGACAATATCCGCGATTACCTGAAGCTCAGGCCGGCCTCCTCCCGCGCTCCGGTGGATGTGCACGGCAACCAGATGGGCGCGCTGGAACTGAGCAAATGTTTTACCTCCAGCAAGATGACTTGTTCCACCTGCCACAATGTGCACGTGACCCAGGAGAATGCGGACTCGTTTGCTCCGCATTGCCTGACCTGCCACACGATGCAGGCCTGCGGTGAGTACCGTGCACTGGGGGAAAAGATTCGGACGAAGTGCGTGGCCTGCCACATGCCGCTCCAGGATTCGGCGAAAATCACCTCGCACGAGGGCGGCCGCGCGCTGCATGCGCTGCTGCGGGCCCATCGGATTGCGATCTATCCCGACGTGGCCGCAAGCGTGGAACGCGGCATGACCGGGAAATGACAGCCTTCGCATACTCAGCAACCTCACGGTCGTTCTTCTTGACCCTGTTGCTTTTGCCCTGGGAGCGGTACTCTGTGATACATGTTTCCGGCGCGGTCAACCCTTGGCCTTCAAGTCCCGTCTAAGCAACTGAAAGTGTGTCCGAACTTTATGTCTGACTCCGATTTGAAGAGACTCCATCGCACTTCCTGCGGTGCGGTGAGCGCGTTGGTGGTGGCCTGCCTGTGGCTGGCGGTGCCGGCGCGGGCAACCGCGCAGCAGGCAGACAACAGCAAGCCTGCGCTGACGCTGCATGACCAGTCGCATGAGGTGCTGCTGCCCTTGGTGGTGCTGGACAAGCACGGCGCGCCAGTGACCAGCCTGCAAAAGACCGACCTGTCGCTGACCGAAGACGGAAACCCGCAGACGATCACCAGTCTGAGTTTGGCGTCCGCTGGTCCGCTGCAGCTTGGGCTGCTGGTGGATACCACGCGCGCCATGCTCGGCGCGCTGGATAGCGAGCGCAAGGCCGCGGGCCAGTTTGTGGACGGGATGCTGCCCGCCGGTGCGCAGTACCACGAGGCCTTCCTCATCCACTTTGACCGCGAAGTAGAACTGCTGCAGGACTTCACCGCGCAAACCGCGCCCCTGCACAAGGAACTCGAGGAGATGGGCCCCACGGCGCGCTCGCGGGACGATCGTGAAGGCCCGGAGACCATGGGCGATGACCGCCAGCGATCCGGCGGCAACTGGGGCAGCCGACAGCTGTACGACGCGATTTTCCTGGCCGCGGACGACCTGATGAAAACTAAGAGCGGACAGAAGGTGCTGGTGATTCTGTCAAACGGAGAGGACCGCGGCAGCAAGGAGACGCTCAACGAGGCCATCGACGCGGCGGAGCGAGCGCACACCGTCATTTACACCATTTACTTTAAGGGGGAGCAGGACCGCAGCGGATCCGGCTTTCCGGGCATGGGCCGGCGGGGCGGCATGGGCGGCGGCTATCCGGGCGGCGGGGGAGGCTATCCGGGTGGCTATCCAGGCGGCTATCCGGGAGGGTATCCAGGCGGCTACCCGGGCGGGCAACCGGGCGGAGGCGGCCGCTCCGTGAGAGTGGACGGCAAGAACATTCTGGAGCAAATTGCCAAGCGAACGGGCGGGCGCTATTTTGCGGCGAAGAAGAAGGACCAGCTGGAGGGGATCTACAACGAGATTGCCGGGGACCTGCGCGCCCAGTTTGTGCTGGCCTACTCGCCGGACAAGCCGGACATGAGCGGCGGCTTCCACAAAATCGCGCTCAAGGCAAACAACGCCGACCTTACTCTGATCGCGCCTGAAGGCTATTACGCGCCGGGAGGAGACTCGAAGTAGGCACCGACAATGTGGGAGCAACCTAGATGCAACAAGGGCGCAGCCGATTGGCCGCGCCCTTGCTGTTTGTCCGGTTGCCGGCTTATTTGGCGCCGGTGTGCAGGTCTGGCCCCGTTTGCTTTTCCTGGAGTGCCGCCTGTGCAGCCGCCAGTCGTGCCGTGAGCAACCGGAAGGGTGAGCACGAAACGTAGTTGAGCCCGATTTTGTGGCAGAACTTGACGGACTCGGGATCGCCGCCATGTTCGCCGCAGATGCCCACCTTCAGCGTGGGCCGGGTGTTGCGTCCTTTAGCCGTGGCCATCTTCACCAGCAGCCCCACGCCCGCCTGGTCCAGCGTGGCAAAGGGATCCTGTTTGAAGATGCCGTTCTTCAGGTAGGCCGGCAGGAATTTGTTGATGTCATCGCGCGAGATGCCGTAAGTGGTTTGCGTCAGGTCGTTGGTGCCGAAGCTGAAGAACTCGGCTTCTTCGGCGATTTGGTCGGCGGTGAGGGCCGCGCGCGGCAGTTCAATCATTGTGCCCACCATGTAATCCACCGTCACGCCCTTCTCCTTGAACACCTTCTCGGCAACACGGCGAATGATGTTGGCCTGGTGGCGCATCTCTTCAATGGAACCGATGAGCGGCACCATGATTTCCAGGTGCGGATCACCGCCGTGGTTCTTCACGTTGACCGCAGCCTCAAAGATGGCTCGTGACTGCATTTCAGTTATCTCAGGAAACGCGATGCCGAGGCGGCAGCCGCGCAGGCCGAGCATGGGGTTCATCTCATGCAGGTCCTGCACGCGTGCCAGCAGCGTGCGCAGCTCCTTGAGCTTGGGTGAGCGGGGCTTCAGGTCTTCCAGGTGGGCAATCTCAACCAGCAAGTCCTCGCGCTGTGGCAGGAACTCGTGCAGCGGCGGATCCAGCAGGCGAATGGTTACGGGCAACGACTCCATCGCCTTGAAGAGGCCCACAAAGTCCGCGCGCTGCATGGGCAGCAGCTTCTTCAGCGCATCGCGGCGGTCAGCCTCGTTGTCGGCCAGGATCATGGAGCGCACGTGCTCAATGCGACCTTCCGCAAAGAACATGTGCTCGGTGCGGCAGAGCCCAATGCCCTCGGCGCCGAAAGCCCGGGCCTGCTTGGCATCGCGCGGAACGTCGGCATTGGCGCGCACCTTGAGCTTGCGGACCGGATCAACCCAGCCCATGAATTTGACCAGGTCCGGATCGTTGGGCTGAGCCGCGATGGTCTTGAGCTTGCCGTCGATGACGCGGCCGGTGGTGCCGTCGAGCGAGAGCCAGTCGCCGTGCTTGAAGGTTTTGCCCTTCACGCGCAGCTCCTTGCGGGCCTCGTCCACCTGGCAGTCGCCGGCGCCGGCCACGCAGCACTTGCCCATGCCGCGGGTGACGACGGCTGCGTGGGACGTCATGCCGCCGCGCGAGGTGAGAATGCCGGAGGCTACTTCCATGCCGCCAATGTCCTCGGGCGTGGTTTCGCCGCGGACCAGGATGATGCTGTGCATGTGGCCGTGGGTATGCGCCTTCACGGCATCTTCGGCGGTGAAGACGATTTGGCCGACGGCTGCGCCGGGCGAGGCCGGCAGGCCGGTGGCCAGCACTTCCACTTTGACGCCCTTCTCGTCGAGACGCGGCACCAGGAAGTCATACAGCTGGTTCGGCTCCACGCGAAAGACGGCTTCCTCCTGCGTGATGAGCCCCTCGCGCACCATGTCGATGGCCACGCGCACGGCGGCCAGGCCGGTGCGCTTGCCGTTGCGCGTCTGCAGCATGTAGAGCTTGCCATCCTGGATGGTGAACTCAAAGTCCTGCAGGTCGCGGTAGTGCTTTTCCATTTTCCAGGTAATGGTGCGGAGCTGGTCATAGACCTTGGGCATGGCGCGCTCCAGTTCACTGATGGGCAGTGGCGTGCGCACGCCGGAAACCACGTCCTCGCCCTGCGCGTTCATCAGGTACTCGCCAAAAAAGGCGTGCTCGCCTGTGGAAGGATTACGCGTGAAGCCAACTCCGGTGCCGGAATTGTCGCCAAGGTTGCCGAAGACCATGGCCTGCACGTTCACGGCTGTTCCCAGCCAGTCGTCAATGTGGTTGATGCGGCGATAGGTCTTGGCGCGCTCGTTATTCCAACTGCGGAACACGGCGTCGCGGGCCTGTACCAGCTGGTCCATCGGGCTCTGCGGAAACTCCTTGCCCGTCTCCTTCTTCACCAGCTTTTTGTACTCGGTGATGATGTCCTTCAGCGCCTTGGGGCTGATTTCGTAGTCGTACTTGACCTTCTCGCGCTCCTTGATGGCGTCGAAAATGTGCTCGAATCTCTTCTTTGGGATATCGAGGACCACGTCGCCGAACATCTGGATGAGGCGGCGATAGGAGTCGTAGGCAAATCGAGGATTATTGCTGCGCTTGGCCAGCGCTTCCACGGCCTGGTCATTCAGACCGAGGTTAAGAATGGTATCCATCATGCCGGGCATGGAAAATTTGGCGCCGGAGCGTACGGAAACCAGCAGGGGATTCGCGCCTGTGCCCAGCTTCTGGCCCTGCAGCTTCTCCAGCCGGTCCAGTGCCTCGCGCATCTCGCGGTCCATCGCCGGGCTGGGCTTGCCGCGCATATATTCGCGACAGGACTCGGTCTGGATGGTGAATCCCGGAGGAACGGGCAGACCGGCATTGGTCATCTCCGCCAGTCCGGCGCCCTTGCCGCCCAGGACTTCCTTCATGCGGCCATTGCCGTCTGCTGCGCCGCCGCCAAAGAAATAAACATACTTGGTTGAGGTTGGTGTCGAGCCTGCCTGATGGGCAAGCTGCTGATCCACTACGCCCTGCGTCATGGAAGAAGGCCTCCGCTTAGGATGAATTCCGCAAAGGCAAGACTCGTGTGAGGGTGGCAGTACGCTGGCCTGTTCCTGGCGTGACAAGTGCATGCCGGGCAGGCGCGTTCAGTCATCCAGACACTTCGACTGCGCCTTGCGGCGGTACGCGATTCGCAAGTACGAATAGCGCCGCAAGTATACACTTGCCTGTGCCACTCGTCACAGGCCACAGATTCACCGGGGCGGGCGGTGCAGATTCGCGGCCGTTGAGTGCTGATTTCAGAAAGGCTTGGCGCGGGGATTTCCTTGTGTTTCCTTGTCCGGGCGACCGAATTCAGGCAGCGGACTGCTGCAAACTTATCTCAGACTGAGGGTTCTGGACGGCATTGTGAGAGACCAGAATCCGGTCCAGGCCCACCAGCGTAAGCACTTCCGCCACGTGCGGACGGGCGTTCAGGATGGCAAATTCGTTGCCCGTGCCGTGCGCCGCCGCATAAAGCGCCAGCAGCGCGGCGATGCCGGCAGCGTCCACGCGCTCCACGTGCTCAAAATCCAGTAGCACGCTGTGCTCCCGCACCAGCGGAGTCATGCGGTTAAGAAAGCTCTGCTCCTGCCCCCGCACCAACTCCTGGAGGTCGTGGGGAGCAATCCGAAGCGCGGTTGCGGTGTTGAAAATAACGCTGTTCATACAAGAACCTCCCTTGGGACGTCGGTGCCAGTCGCGCGGACGTTGCCGAACTCGAACCGCCAAAGCGGCGCGGAAACGAGTAAGCTGAAACTGCGAGAGCGTGGAACCGACTTTCCCGGCTGCCAGAATTGGTCTGGTATCCGGATTCGATTTCGTCCTGCGCAATCGAACACGTTGTTCCTATGTACGCAGATGGCGGACAGGAAAGTTCCCTAGAAATGGAAGAGGCTGTTTCAGACCAGTCGCTTCGTGCCGGCGCGGTCCGTGAACTCGCGCTGCGAGCCGGCTTTGATGAAGCTGGACTTGTTGCCTTTCCGCATCCCGCCGAAGACCGCGACTCCGAACGTTTTCAGGAATGGATACAGGCCGGCCGGGCTGGTTCCATGCGCTATCTGGAGCGGCGCGACGAGAACGGGAAGCTGGTGCGGGCAAGCGTGCGCACGCCGTTTCCGTGGGCCCGCTCAGCGGTAGTCTGCTTTGCTTCCTATCACGCGGCGCAACCCCGGTCTACCGATGCGGCGCCGGCAGGCACCGGCTGGATTGCGCGTTACGCATGGTCCAGCCGCGTGGATGCGAGCGGCCAGCGGGTGCCCAGCGACTATCACAAGGTGCTGCTCAAGCGCATGCGCGCGCTGGAGGCGCAATTGCAGGAACTCTACGGCGATTTTGAATCCCGCGCTTATGTCGATACCGGCCCCGTTGTGGAGCGCACTTTGGCGGTGGCGGCGGGGTTGGGCTGGACGGGGAAGAACACCTGTCTCATTCACCCGCGACTTGGTTCGTATGGGTTTTTGGCGGTTCTTGTGACGGCGCTACCCGTGGCTCCGGAGCATGTCTCGCTGGCTCCGCATCCGGACCGCTGCGGGGCCTGCACCCGCTGCCTGGAGGCCTGCCCCACGGGGGCGTTGATCGCTCCCTACCAGATGGATGCGACCCGCTGCATCTCCTACCTCACCATTGAGCACAAAGGCCCCATCGGGCCGGATCTGATGGCCGGAACCGGCCGCCAGATTTTTGGCTGTGACATTTGCCAGGACGTGTGCCCCTGGAACCGGAAAGCGCCGGTGACCGCAGACGCCGAACTGCAGCCGCGCTCGGAGCTGGTGAATCCGCTGCTGGACTGGCTGGCGGCCATGGAAGAAGCGGAGTTTGAGGCTGCGTTCAACGGTTCGCCGGTGCGCCGCGCCGGTTTTTGGGGCTTGCGCAGGAATGTGGCGGTCGCCATGGGTAACAGCGGGCTCACCCGATTTGTCCCGCGACTCCAGCAGTGGGCATTCGCGGCTGACGATGGGTTGCGTGCGGCGGCCTGCTGGGCCCTGGAAAAACTGGACGCAGGAAACAGTTCGCGGCCGTAAGGAACTCGGCGGCCCGCAGATAGATTTGGCCGAAAGGCCACCGTGACCTCGATTGCGAATCTACGCGACGCGCAGGACGTTGGCGGCGCTTAGCCCTTTGGGACCCTGTTGACACTCGAATTCCACGGCCTCGCCTTCATTCAGAGTCTTGTAGCCGCTTTCCTGGATCGCCGAGAAGTGCACAAACACATCCTCGCCGCTGGTCCTTTGAATGAATCCGTAGCCCTTGGCCCCATTGAACCACTTCACCACGCCTTGTTCCTTCATGCACTCTCTCCTTCTTTCTGGCTTGCACATTTCCGCGCAGCAATGGATACCACCGTCTCCGTCCCGGGCTCTGTGGCCCGCTCCGTCGAACAAAAGCCCCCAAAGACAACGCGAGCCGCCAAAGCGCCCGCAAATGGTGCGCTCAGGTGGCCCTTGGTCCTGCCTGCATGGAATGTGTGCTTTCTGACAAACCAAACCATGTACGAGTGAACGGCCTTCCAAATGACTGAAAGCGGCGTACCCCCCGGGGCCGCCGTGCTCCTTTTATGGCAGGAAACGCATTTGGATGCAAGCGGAAAATGCGCCGGAATTGTGCCGCAATACGAGACGCAAGATCCTAGTCCACTGGAAAGACAGTTCCGGCAGACCGGGGCGGAAACCGTCTATCCTTTAGGAAAGGTGCACAAACAATCCACCAGCCGTAACACACTGCGGCGTCGCCGTCCAAAAAGGTCCTGCTCGTGGGAGTCACTCTTGCCTGAAGTCTCAAACCCCGTGGTACCCGAGACAACCGAGGTAAAGACCGTCGGCGTCGTTGACGCGGCAGAAGTCCCCTCGACCAAGTGGTTTCGTCTGCGGCGCGACGGCCATGCGCTGTTGAGCTACCTGCTGGACAGCGAGGTGCACACCTACGCCTTCAGCGTGGCGGCCAATGCCATCCTGTCTTTCATTCCGTTCGTGGTGCTGTTGTACACGCTGTCCTTGTCCGTCTTTCACTCGCAGACCATGGTGAAAGTGGTCAATGATATGGTGAACTACTATCTGCCTTCTACGGCGCGGCAGGACTGGCTTACTTACAACCTTGCCGCCGTTGCTCCGCACCACGGAATCCAGGTCATCTCACTGATTGTGATTCTGATCTCCTGCACGGGCATTTTTCTGCCCCTGGAGGTGGCGCTGAACCAGGCATGGGGCGTGACCAAGAACCGCAATTACCTGGTCAATCAGACGGTTGCCTTTGTGCTTGCATTCCTCATGGTGGCGCTGGCCATGATTAGCATCCTGGTGAACGAAAGCGCGCAGCAAATCTTGACCTTCGTTTTTTTTCATCACACGGACAACATTGTGTTCCAAGGTCTCAGCTATATCTGGCTTGCGCTCTCCACAGGAGTCGCTTCGATCATTTTCTTCTTCTTTATCTATTGGCTGCTGCCCAACCGCAAGGTGCCGTGGCGT
>Ga0307375_10003071_pt1 | contig 16652 bp, 16 predicted proteins | sample TR1MG_FD_202531 | JGI IMG/M metagenome (GOLD analysis project Ga0307375, IMG submission 202531) | Soil microbial communities from Risofladan, Vaasa, Finland - TR-1 | ecosystem: Environmental > Terrestrial > Soil > Coastal area > Acid sulfate soil | place: Finland: Risofladan, Vaasa | collected... | reverse complement strand
AAGTCGAGACCCTGCTGGGCGACCCGAGCAAGGCAAAACAAAAACTCGGCTGGACGCCGAAGATCACCTTCCACGAACTGGTATCCGAGATGGTGCGCGAAGATCTCAAGTCAGCAGAGCGCGACGAGTTGGTGAAGAAACATGGCTTCACTGCATACGATTACCACGAATAGTTCAGCATTGATGAATAACAATAGCAAAATCTATGTCGCCGGCCATCGCGGCCTGGCAGGCAGCGCGATCATGCGCGAGCTGCAGGGGCAGGGCTACGCAAACCTGGTGACGCGTACGCATGCCGAGCTGGATCTGGAAGACGCGGTCGCCACGCAACAATTCTTCGAACAGGAAAAACCGGAGCTGGTGTTTCTGGCCGCAGCCAGGGTCGGCGGCATCCATGCCAACAACACTTATCCGGTGGATTTCCTGATGAGCAACCTGCTTATCGAGGCCAACATCTGTCGAGCGGCGCATCGCGCGCAAGTTAAACGCCTGATCTTTCTCGGCAGCTCCTGTATCTACCCGCGCGATTGCCCGCAGCCGATCAGGGAAGAATACCTGCTCACCGGCCCGCTGGAATCGACCAATCGTCCCTACGCGCTGGCCAAGATTGCCGGCATCGAGATGTGCTGGTCGTACAACCGCCAGTACGGCACGAAGTGGCTGGCCGCGATGCCGACCAACCTGTACGGGCCGGGTGACAACTATGATTTGAGCCATTCACATGTCCTGCCCGCGCTAATCCGCAAGATGCATGAGGCGAAAATGTCTGGTGCAAGCGAAGTGATACTGTGGGGCAGCGGCAAGCCGAAGCGCGAATTCCTTTACGTGGACGATCTGGCGAATGCACTGGTGTATCTCGCCACGCTTGAGGATGAGCGCTACGACAAGTTAGTCGCGCCTTCGCAATGTCCGCTGATCAATGTCGGCACCGGCACCGACCTGACCATCAGGGAACTGGCCGAAACGGTTGCTGATGTGGTCGGCTACAAAGGCAAGTTCGTGCAGGACACTACAAAACCGGATGGTACGATGCGCAAGGTGATGGACGTCAGCAAGATACAAAGCCTGGGATGGAAGGCGACGACCAGTCTGAAAGATGGAATCAGCCTGACTTACAAAATCTTTAACGAGCAGTACTCATGAAAATTACCAAAAGAAGTCGCACATGAGCCAGCTTGCCAGAAAGGGCATCATCCTCGCCGGCGGTTCCGGCACGCGCCTGCATCCGGTGACGATGGCGGTATCCAAGCAACTGCTGCCGATCTACGACAAACCGATGATCTACTATCCGCTGTCCACGCTGATGCTGGCCGGAATACGCGATATTCTGATTATTTCCACACCGCAGGACACACCGCGCTTCCAGCAACTGCTGGGCGACGGCAGCGCGTGGGGGCTTAATTTGCAATATGCGGTGCAGCCCTCGCCGGACGGCCTGGCGCAGGCCTTTATCATCGGGCGCGACTTCATCGGCAACCACCCTTCCGCGCTGGTGTTGGGCGACAACATTTTTTACGGGCATTCCTTCCAGGATCAATTGGCCAATGCGACACAACGAACCAAGGGCGCGACCGTGTTCGCCTACCATGTGCGCGACCCGAAACGCTACGGCGTGGTGGAGTTCGACGCGGACGGGCATGCGATCTCGCTGGAAGAAAAGCCCGCCAAACCCAAATCCAATTACGCGGTCACCGGCCTGTACTTTTACGACAATGAAGTCGTGGACATTGCCGCAAGCCTAAAGCCCTCCGCGCGTGGCGAACTGGAGATCACCGACGTGAACCGCATCTATCTCGAGCGCAGCGATCTGTCTGTCGAGATCATGGGACGCGGCTACGCCTGGCTGGATACCGGCACGCACGAATCGCTGCTCGAAGCCAGCCAGTTCATCCAGACCATTGAACACCGGCAGGGACTCAAGATCGCTTGCCCAGAAGAGATCGCCTATCACATGGGATATATCGATGCCGGGCAACTGGAAAGGCTCGCCACACCGCTGATCAAAAGTGGCTATGGTGCCTACCTGATGAGCGTGCTCAAGGACGACGCCAAATGAGAGTGATCCATACCGCGATTCCGGATCTGCTGATCATCGAACCCAGGGTGTTCGGCGATGATAGGGGATTCTTTTTCGAGAGCTTCAACCGGCGCAGGTTTGCCGAACTGACCGGACGTGATATCGATTTTGTGCAGGACAACCACTCGCGCTCAGAGCAAAACGTGCTGCGCGGATTGCACTACCAGATACAGCATCCGCAAGGCAAACTGGTGCGGGTGGTGCAGGGCACCGTGCTCGATGTTGCGGTGGATATCCGCAAGAGCTCGCCGACCTTCGGAAAGCATGTAGCCGTAGAGTTGTCTGCCGAGAACAAACTGATGCTGTGGATACCGGAAGGCTTCGCGCACGGTTTCAGCGTGCTGACCGAAAGCGCGGAATTTCTGTACAAGACCACCGATTACTGGTTTCCAGAGCATGAACGCTGCATACGCTGGGATGATCCGGCGCTGGCGATAGACTGGAAGCTGAAGACCGCACCGATGGTTTCAGGCAAGGATGCACAGGGCAAAACTCTGGCCGAAGCCGAGTTGTTCGCCTGACAACTGCCGCTGATTCTCACTCTTGATTCTGGTTATCCCTTTCATCTTGCCCCTTGAACCTTGTACCCGTTTTTGACTTGACTTGATAGTGTTTTTATCGTTCAATTGCTGAACACGTTCAATGATTGAACGATTAAAGGCCAACCGCATAGCCATGTTAAGCGACGAATACCGCTACAAAATTCTGAAACGACTAGCAGCCGATCCGGAAATCAGCCAGCGCGAACTGGCCGGGGATCTGGGCATCAGTCTCGGGCGGGTGAACTATTGCATCCAGGCCCTGATTGAAAAAGGCCTGGTGAAGGCCAACAACTTTCGCAACAGCAAAAACAAGAAGGGCTACGCCTACTTGCTGACGCCGAAGGGCATCGAGGAAAAAGCCAAGATCACGGTGGAGTTCCTCAAGATCAAGCTGGCGGAGCATGAGGCGCTGACCAGTGAGATTTCGCATCTGCAGGCAGAGGCACAGCAACTCCAGACTCGGCAACCGATTAAAGTGGCCGCAACTGTCAAAGGGATGAAATAATTTTCATGTCAACCAACCAGGCTACACTCGTTATCGAAGCAGGCAGGACAGAGCGCCATTACTGGCGTGACCTGTGGCGTTACCGCGAGTTATTTTTCTTCCTGGCTTGGCGCGACATCTTGGTGCGCTACAAGCAAACCGTCATTGGTATCGTGTGGGCATTGGGCCGTCCATTGTTGACCATGCTGGTATTCACGCTGGTTTTCAGCAAGTTAGCGAAGTTGCCTTCAGGAGGCGTGCCCTATCCTATACTGGTCTTCGCCGCCCTGCTCCCTTGGCAATTTTTTTCCAGCGCCTTCAGTGGTGCCGGCGATAGCCTAGTCAGTAATGCGGGTATGATTTCCAAGGTGTATTTCCCGAGGTTGGTTATCCCCGCCAGTGCGGTGATCGTGAGTTTTGTAGATTTTCTTATCTCGGGGATTATCCTGTTGGGGCTGATGATCTGGTATGGATTTGCACCCAGTTTGCGCTTGCTGACCCTGCCATTGTTTACTTTTGTGGCCTTTGCCGCTGCGATGGGTACGGGCTTATGGTTTGCCGCACTAAACGTCAAATATCGAGATTTCCGCATCATCGTGCCATTCGTGGTGCAGTTCGGGTTATACATCTCGCCGGTTGGATTCAGTAGCACCATCGTTCCCGAACAATGGCGGCTGCTCTATTCCCTGAACCCGATGGTGGGCGTCATCGACGGTTTTCGCTGGGCGATACTGGGCAGCAACACCCGGCTTTACTGGCCCGGATTTTTGCTCTCCTTTACTCTGGTCCTGGTGATACTGGTCACCGGGATTATCTATTTCCGTAAAACGGAAAAAACCTTTGCGGACGTAATCTAATGTCTTCCGTTATCACAGTCGAGAACCTCTCGAAGAAATACATCATTGGCCACCAGAAGCGGGAGCGATATACAACGCTGCGCGATGTTCTGGCGAATGGCACAAAGCGCTTGGCTGTTAAGATGCGCCATCCTTTTGCAGCGCCGCAAAATGATTCTACCCACGAAGAATTCTGGGCGCTCAAGGATGTGAACTTCGACATCCAGCAAGGCGATCGGGTCGGCATCATCGGGCGCAATGGCGCGGGCAAATCCACCTTGCTGAAAATCCTAAGCCGCATCACCGAGCCCACGTCAGGTAAAGTCTCTATCAAGGGCCGTGTGGCCAGCCTGCTGGAAGTAGGCACAGGTTTTCACCCTGAGCTCAGCGGTCGTGAGAACATCTTCCTCAACGGTGCGATACTTGGCATGAGCAAGGCTGAGATTAAGAAAAAATTTGATGAAATCGTCGCTTTTGCCGAAGTGGAGAAATTCCTCGATACGCCGGTCAAGCGCTATTCGTCGGGTATGTACGTTCGGCTAGCGTTTGCGGTAGCCGCCCATCTGGAACCAGAGATACTGATAGTGGATGAAGTACTGGCGGTGGGCGATGCACAGTTCCAGAAGAAGTGTATGGGCAAGATGGAAGAAGTTGGCAAGGAGGGAAGAACGGTCATATTCGTGAGCCACAACATGAATGCGATTGAACAGCTTTGTACATCAGCAATTTGTCTAGATAAAGGCCAAGTAAAGACAAAAGATACGGGTGTGAGGAAAGTAATAACAACATACCTTCAAGAAAATGATGGCCAACGTCATAAAAGCGAATGGGTCAATGCCGAGAACAGCTTGAGTAACCCATGGTTCAATCCAAAGCACTTGGCAATTATTGATAGCGCCGGCAACGCTATTGATTCTCCAATCCGCAATGATGCGGACATATATGTTTATATAGAAGCCGAGATCAGCGAGCTTGACCCATCACTCACTTTTGGTTTCGTATTAGTGAACGAGGATGGAGTTCAGCTCTACCGGTCATACCAAACCGATAGTGCTCAGGATTCGTGGCCAATTTTAAAAAACGGGAACAATAAACTGAAGTGCAAACTGCCTAAACACACTTTAAATGAAGGCAACTATAGTCTAGAAATAATTGGCGGTTTGTACCAAAAGCAATGGATATTTGAACCTGGGACGGGGTCGGCAAGAGTAGGGTTTTCAATCCAAGGTGGTCTGAGCGAGTCGCCATACTGGCACGCAAAGCGGCCAGGGATATTGGCTCCTGTATTAGATTGGCAATTGACTTAGGATTGCCAGTGATGTGATTTATGTGCAGCGTGTCAATACAAACGCGTGCAAGGTCGAAAAAAAGAGCAAAGGAATTTTTGGAATAACTAATTGAACGGTATAAATTATGGTATTGCCATGCTAGCGACAATCAAAAGATATATTAGGGCGGCGATTAGCTTTATAAGGAATGAAAAGTCAAAGAGACTAATCAACCTAAGGCACGAAAAATCAAAGGGCAATATTGATCGCTTACTAAGGAAAAATAACCCTATATTTCTGGAGGTTGGAGCCGGAAACAAAAGAGGAAATAACGGATGGATTACGCTGGATATGACAGAGAATTGCGATATGTTTTGGGATTTAAGAAAGGGCATACCTTTCCCAGACGAGAGTATCTCCAAAGTATATTCATCGCATTTTCTTGAACACCTTTCATTTAGAGAAGGGCAAGTGTTTCTGAAAGAGTGCCTAAGAGTTTTGGTCCCAGGAGGAATTTTCTCTATATGCGTCCCTAATTCGAGAATATATATTGAGGCATATTATTTAAATAAAACTTTAGACCCAAATCAATTTTTTGCGTACAAACCTGCATTCAATAACACAACCAAAATTGATTATATAAACCATATCGCATATATGGATGGCGAGCATAAATATATGTTTGATGAAGACAACCTTACTTGCATTCTGAAGCAAAGCGGGTTTCAGAATGTCCGGCTTAGAAAGTTTGACTCGAATATTGATCTCGAAAGTAGAGATCTAAATTCAATTTATGCCGAGGCTGAGAAATAGTAGATCGACATTTGCAATGTGTTGATCAAGAACTCTTACCGGCTGGCTAAAGGCGGTTTAAAAGATAGATGCCTAATATGTCAGGAAATTGGTAAAGGAACTTGCTGCATATGAAATTTGGTTTGAGTTAATACTGATTAAGCGCACATTGACATAAGATCTGTCGTACCTTTGAAAGAGAGTGGACTATGAAAATAGTTGTATTTGGCGGTGATGGTTTTTGTGGGTGGCCCACAGCACTTCATCTATCCAGCTTGGGACACGATATTGTTATCGTTGATAACCTGTCGCGCCGTAACATTGACAATGAACTGGAAACAAACTCACTTACACCTATTGCCCCGATGTCCACGCGAATCAAAGCATGGAATGAGATCACGGGCAAAAATATCGAATTCCATAATTTCGATGTTGCCAAAGAGTACGACCGGTTATTGCACTTGTTGTATCACCACAAGCCGGATGCGGTGGTTCATTTTGCCGAGCAGCGCGCGGCACCCTATTCCATGAAATCAGAACGTCAAAAGCGTTACACCGTGGATAACAACCTGAACGCAACGCACAATATCTTGTGCGCGATTGTTGATTCCGGCCTGGATGTGCATGTGGTTCATCTTGGCACCATGGGTGTTTACGGATATGGTACCGCCGGAATGAAAATTCCGGAGGGTTACCTCAAGGTTCAGGTAATCAACGATATGGGAGAGATAACAGAACGGGACATACTGTACCCAACCAATCCAGGTAGCATTTATCACCTGACCAAAACACAGGATCAACTTTTCTTCGCTTATTACAACAAGAATGATGCAATCCGAGTGACAGATCTGCACCAGGGAATTGTATGGGGAACCAATACCAGGGAAACAAACATGGACGAGCGGTTGATCAATCGTTTCGACTATGACGGTGATTACGGAACAGTCCTCAATCGGTTCCTGATGCAGGCGGCCATCGGCCACCCTTTAACTGTGCACGGCACCGGCGGACAAACGCGTGCCTTCATTCACATTCAGGACACGGTCAAGTGTATCGAGCTCGCCATCAATAACCCGCCGGTCAAAGGTGACCGTGTAAAGATTCACAATCAGATGACCGAGACCCACAGGGTGCGGGACCTGGCCAAGATCATCGCTGAGATGACCGGGGCTGCTGTGGATTATCTGCCCAATCCACGCAATGAGGCTGCGGAAAACGATCTGCACGTCGAAAACAAATCGCTTATAGGTATGGGCCTGAACCCGATCACCTTGAACAAGGGGTTGATGCTGGAAGTGCATGAGATTGCCACCAAGTACAAGGATAGATGCGATAAGAGCAAAATACCCGCAACATCCTTGTGGCGCAAGTAGGGATCAAATTAGTTGGTGATATGTTCAACACACCGATAGCGATTTTTACCTTCAATCGCCCCGAGTTAACCGAACGGTTGCTTGGCATATTAGCCCAAGTCAAGCCCAGCAGAATTCTGGTGATTTCCGATGGGCCGCGTTCACATGTTCCGGGTGATGTTGAAAAATGTGCGGCGGTGCGCAGACTTTTTGAAAACATTGGTTGGACATGTCGAGTAGATCGGAATTTCGCTGAAAGCAACATGGGCAGTTTTTCCAGAAATTCATCCGGCTTGAATTGGGTATTTGAACAAGTCGAGGAGGCCATTATCCTCGAGGATGACTGCCTGCCTGACTTGAGTTTTTTCCCCTATTGTGAAGAACTATTGGAGAGGTATCGTGACGACTCCAGAGTTGGGCTGATTTCAGGCAACAACTTTTTGAGACAGTCGGCTGATCAAGAGAAGCCGAGCTACTTTTTTTCTAGGTACCCCATGACGTGGGGTTGGGCAAGCTGGAGACGAACCTGGCATCAGGTAGATTTGAACATGCCCTACTGGCCTCAATTTCGTGATAGCGGTGAGCTGCGCCAAGCGGTATTTTCCACGGTGGAATCCAATTATTGGCGGGGAATTTATGATGCGATCCTTGAGAGAAGGATGAAAAACGCCTGGGATTACCAATTGATACTCACTTGCATGAAATTCAACCTTTTAACGATCGTGCCTTCGGTGAATCTTGTGTCCAATGTAGGCTTCGGCCCTGGAGGCACACATTGCATGGATGAATCTTCGCCGTTGCATGATGTTTCAAAGGGAGAGTTAGAATTCCCGCTGGTGCATCCTGCGGATGTGCAGCGTAGTGATTCGGTGGATCACGAAATGTTTCGTATTCGCTTTCAACCTCCGCCGATACCATTGTGGGTGTTGGTAAAGAGCAAGTTGCTCTCAAAGAGCAAACTGATTAGAACCCTTAACCGCGCTAGAAAGAAATTCCTCGCCAGAATGAAAATCAGATTAGAACCATGATACGGTTCGCCAGCCTTGCTGGAAGAGATTTTCTGGAATGTTGTAACGCCAGTGTCCGAGTATAGAACCGAAAGTCGTGCATTACCTTACACAGGAGAATGGGGTGAAGTTGACTGTGTGGAAGATATGGCAATCCACAATAGTAGTTTGCAATGATTATTTTAGTTCTTTGCTAACTTCTTGTACCGATAGGAGGTAGTTGCGTGGATTTATTGAAGTGTCGCATTTGCGGCCATGGTGAGGCTGAATCCTTGGGGCAGATACCCGATTGCGGAGAATTCGCCGGCCAACAGATTTCTCCGCCAATCAAAGGTGGCGAGTTGTGGCTATGCAAGCTTTGCGGTTCCATGTTCCGTCATCCCACACTTTCGGCAAATGACTATATTTCGTTATATGAAAAGGCACCTAGTACAGTTTGGGTGGAAGGTGGGATCGAGCGCAACGACTTTGCGACGATATACACATACCTGAAAAACCACGTTGGCGGATCAGTGCTTGATATTGGATGCTATACGGGAAACTTTCTTGCGAGTTTGCCCGATAAATTCAAAAAGTATGGGGTAGAGCCATCGTATTTGGCATCGAGAAGTGCTATCTCCAAGGGTATAGATGTGCTTGGCAAAACATTGGATGAACTGGATTCGGACAAGGTTTTTGATGTGGTCGTTTCAATCGATGTGGTTGAGCATGTGCTGGATGTTGAAAAGTTCTTGAGCCAGGCATTAGCTCATGTAAAGGAAAATGGCTTGCTTATAATTTCAAGCGGAAATCCGGGATGTTTCTTCTGGAAAAAAGTGTTCAAGTCCAGGTTCTGGTATAACTTTTTCGCTGAGCATGTGACCTTTCCAGGCTACAAATATTATCTTGGGTTTTCCAGGCGTCATGGGCTGCGACCCCCTGAACAGATTCGTTTCAGGTATATGAAATTGAAATCCATAGATCGGCTTGCAAGGTTGCTTAATTTTTTATCTTTTGTTGCCGTTTACAAGATATTGAAACAAGTTAATAGAATTTCAACAGACAGTTCGGCTACATCTTATTCAGTTGCACCGGTCAACTCAGTAGGCGTCTTTACCGACCACCATGTGATTATTTTCAGGAGAAAGAGATTGAAATGGCGTTAAAAGATTTGGTCAGGCAGATATTTCGGAAACTAGGGCTGGTGGTTCATCGTTATGTCCCTCCAGTTCCGCCACCGCCATTGCAAATAATTTCTTCGCTGCGAAAATTCAAAATCGATTTGATTCTGGACGTGGGCGCCAATACAGGCCAGTTTGCATCTGAAATCCGTCAAGGCGGTTACGCGGGCAGAATCGTGTCGTTTGAGCCACTCACACAGGCTCACGCTGAGTTGCAACAATCCAGCGAAGGGGATCCGCTGTGGGATGTCTATCCGCGATGTGCACTGGGCGATCATGACGGTGAAGTGGAGATCAATATTGCGGGTAATTCTGAAAGCAGTTCCATCCTGCCGATGCTGGAAACGCATCGAAGTGCCGCACCCGAATCGGCCTATCAAGGGAAGGAGATCGTTCCTATCAAAACACTGGATGCGGTCGCCGGGCAATACTTGAAGGATGCGCGCGCCGCTTTCCTAAAGATAGATACTCAGGGTTTTGAATGGCAAGTGTTGGACGGTGCGCGTGAAGTATTGCCACGTATTCAAGGGGTATTGGTGGAGTTGTCTCTTGTACCATTATATGGAGGTCAACATTTATGGCGGGATGTAATCGATCGCCTTGAAGCTGAGGGATTCACTCTATGGACATTCCAGCCAACATTTTCCAATCAATCAACCGGACAAACTCTTCAAATCGATGGAGTTTTTTACCGGTATCCCTGATGTTGTGAGCCTCTAACGCTATAGACTTGTGAAGCTGTTGCATGAAATTGTGAACTTGCATTTGTGCCAATACATTTTGAATCCATCACTCATCCAGAGGAAAGAATGCTAGATCGACCTACATCAGTGCAATTGCCAAGCCCGATAAAGGCCGGCGATGAATGGCCGATGATGATTTCAGCAAATGCAACTATTATGAAGCTAGTGCCAGGATTGTCCTGGCCGAAGATCAGCATCGTCACGCCCTCCTTTAATCAGGGCGATTACATTGAAAAAACGATAAGATCGGTACTGCTGCAAGGCTATCCCAACCTCGAATACATCATCATTGACGGTGGCTCATCCGACCAGACCGTGGAAGTCATCAAGAAATACGAACAATGGATAAACTTTTGGGTTAGCGAAAAAGATAATGGCCAGAGCAATGCGATCAACAAGGGATTGGCTATGTCATCGGGTGAGTTGTTGGGGTGGCTGAACTCGGACGACTATTATCTGCCTAGGGCTTTGTTCAAGGTTGCGATGGCTTATCTTGAGGATACGTCAATCGGTGCCATTTACGGTCAGGGCCATCTTGTAGATGGAAGCGGTGCCATCGTCCATATTCCGAAATTAGTCCAGGTTAGTAGGGAAAGTCTTTTCGAATGGTCTTTTGGCAATGACTTCATGCAGCCTTCATGCCTTTTCACTCGGAAGGCATGGCAGGAATCGGGATTAATAGATGAAAGCCTATATTTTTCTTTTGATGTTGAATATTGGATAAGAATCGCCGAGAAATTCACATTTAAGCGAATATCGGACGTCTTATCCATCTCATTATCGCATCCGCATGCCAAAACGACTTCAATGCCAATCATAAGTGTTATTGAGTTTGCCAATGTCTGTATGAAGTATGGTGAAGAAGCTAGCGCCAGACGCATTTACGATCGGATTCAAGCTGAACGTTCTCAACTTCTTGCGGAGAGAGACCAGATTCTCAGTTCAATATCCTGGAAAATTACCAAGCCCTTGCGATTCATTCAGCGTTCTATAAATAAGTTACGATTCAAATTATGAATTTTCGAGTAGGTCGAAATTTAAAATTAAAGTTTGTGAGTTCTGAAGGGGGGCATTAAGTTGCTGACGCAAATTGCAGACCCGAACCCAGTGACTTGCAAGGTTTGTACTGGCCAAGCTTTCCTGTTCGATGTAGTCGATTTTAATAAATTCTGTAGTCACAATGAATATTATTCGGATGGCCTGTCTGGAGTCCCTATATATTTCAGAAAGTGCGAGGAATGTGGATTAATATTCTCATCAAGCTTTGATTCGCTGGATATAGATGGGTTTTCAGAGCTTATATACAATTCCGACTATATAAAATATGACCCGGAATATTTGGACGTACGGCCTTTGCAAAATGCTAGCTTTTTGGATTCATTTCTTCAATCTATAAAACCCTATGTAAAAGGCTTGGATTATGGAGGCGGAAACGGGCTTGCTGCGGCGACTCTAGTACAAAATGGGTGGAACTTTCTTTCTTGCGATCCTATCGCAAGTCCAGTGCCGGCAACAGGTGACTTTCAGAACTTTAATGTTATTTCAGCAATTGAGGTTTTTGAGCACATCCCGTTTCCGAAGAACGGCATGATCGATATGATGAGCTATGCCGCGCAAGATTGTCTTATTATCATCGGTACGCAGACGACAGACAGTCAGGTTAAAAGTAGCCGCCTTGACTGGTGGTACGCTGCTCCCAGAAATGGGCATATCACGCTTCATTCAAATACAAGTTTGCGCATCCTGTTTCAGGAGCATGGTTTTTCCTATTATCCACTGAATAGCGGGCTCCATATTGGTATCCGTGGCTCCCATCCTTATGCTAAACATCTGCAATCAGCTGTGCAAAGGGGCGCGATATTAGGTGTGATGCGTAAGATCAAACGGCGAATAACACGGCTATTTGGATAAAATTAACTTCACCAAAATAATATTGTCTTCTAAAGTGATGTAAGTTTTATGTGACTTTGAAAGGAAGATAATAAAACGAATAAAGATAATAAAACGAATAAAAAAGAATTCAAATGACGAGCCGTATGGATAAACATGTCGCAATCATAAGCCAAAAATATGCGCTCCAATTTGATCACTTGAGCGCTTGGCATGCTCATAATTTTCAATTATCACAGAATTCCATAGATTCATTCAGAATTCTGGACTCATATCACTCGACTCCAAGTCGCTATGTTGAAGAAATGGCGAGTCGTATCATGAGGATGACACTTGGTACGAACGTAGCGCTGCTATTATTCAATCCATATTTATCATTTGATGAGCATGAGCTCAGAACGGTGGTAAGTCATGCGGATCGCCTTGCCGGATTACGACGTACTACAGTATTCGCAGCAAAGAACGGGGTTCCGCTGGCATATTATTTTGCCGCAGATACATGCGATAGTTCCCGCTATTTGTTGTTGCTATCCTGTGTGAATGCTGCCGTCGACGCAAAATTGCTACAAGCGGCCTATTTTGTGCCTTGTGACGTGATTAAGCTTTCGCTTGCTGGTTACACGCCATCCAGCAGACTCAACGGTTTTCTGGGGCGGGCTTATGCAGGGCCGATGGTATGGTGCGCGGAGGCGGGTGCCGTAGCGATAAATGCCGTAACCGTTAATGCCCCGACCCCCTTGCTTGATCTTTCGGACATGGGTGCGGCCCGCGATCGGCTAGTTTTTTATGCGTATGACCCATATCATGCCGGCGATGTTTTATTCATGGCAATAGCCTCACAGCGAGTAGATTCATTTTTTGATGGCGTTGTTGTACACGAGTCATATGCGGGAATTGCTCGGAGAGCCGGTTGCAATCTGCCCATTTGGGTGATTGACGGGCCAGTCTGTGGCCGAGGGGGACATCATACAAATGAGACGAAGTATTTTCAGGAAGTAGCATCTATGCTACCAGCCGATCGTCTTTACGTTTATTGCCGAGCAACGCGCAATTACAACATCACGGACTTTCATTTAATTGACCATATCGGTTTTGCATTGGGTGGGCGATATTTGTCTGGTAAGGATTTATATCACCAGCAGGATACTCGCGCGCCTTTGGCTGAAGTTGAGCTTGATATCAGGGATAGACCGCCAAGAGTCCTGCTTCACTTCGATGCGGGTTGGCCACTTAAAATTTATCCGCTGGCAATGCAGGGCGAACTGGTTGCCGAGCTTCTGGGCCAAGGATGCGATGTCACGATTCTTGACGGAAAAGATTTCTTTGAAGGATGCAGATCAGTAAAATTTGAAGGGCTCGATGCACTTGAACACGTGATGGCTGAACACGATATTGTGGTCGGGATGGATTCATTCCCGGCACATTTTTCCTCGCTGGTATTGAATATGCCCACAATTTGTCTGTTCTCCAGTACTCATCCCATCAACTCCTGCTCATCCATGTCGTCAAATTATGTATGGCTCAGCAATAGCTTAAATTGTGCACCTTGTCAGAAGGCAGAACATTGCGATCGTTATGGCGGAACAGAATGCAGGAATTTTTCTCCCCCCAGTGCCGTAGCCAATATTATTGACAAATTCCTCAAGGCGCACAAAGTATCGCCAAGTGAAGAGAGTCTGCCACAGGGGAATGAAAACGGTTTGCCGAACGCGACCTTCAGGCATCTCCCCTCGGAAAAAGTACCCCAATTCCTTCATGGTAATGGTGTGATAACTTCAGTATTTATAGAGGACGGCGCTGAGCCGACACTGCTAACGGTGATAGGCTACGCGATCAGAACATCTTTTGTCTTTAGGTTACCGCTCTATGTTTATAGGTTATCGCTCATTATTAATAAGTATTTAAACATAATCAGGCATAATGGATTCAGGGCGGCAAATAAGCGAGCCCATGATTATTTTGAGCATTTGCGCCATCTGCTTTGAGGCGCGGGTTCAAGTTTGAAGTGCAACGCCTTACTTGAAGCGAAGGCAAATTAATGAAAATTGGATTCGGTGCAACCGTACTCACAAAAGGTATGGTTTCCGGCCGTATTGATGGTATCGGTGTTTACTCGCGAAGCTTGCTAGTGGAACTGGACAAGCTGAAACTGGAAAATACAGTAGTGAATTTTGGAAGCTGCAAGACATTTTCGAACCACAACTTTTTCCCCGGCCATTCGAAAATTTGCCTTCCGCTACCTTATCAGGGAGCAACGGCATTTTCCTTTTTTACACCCTTGCCTTTTCCAGGATCGAAACAACTCATAAATAAAATCGATCTGTTTCACGCGCCGGATCACTATATCCCGCGACTGGGTAAGATACCAGTTGTTGCGACATTGCATGATGCTATACCGCTTGCTCATCCGGAGTGGGTGTCGAAAAGTTTGAGAACTTTTAGGATGTCCTTCCGAAATATGGCGCGATCAGCTCAGCATATCATCACCATATCGGAGTACAGCAAGGCCGATATCGTGCATTATTTCGGGATTCCAGATGAACGTGTTAGCGTGATTTACAATGGAGTGAACCCCATCTACGCACAATTGGTGTCACCGGAAATACGCCGGGCTGTGTTGCAGCGCCATGGGTTGGAACCGGGTTTTTTTTTATTTGTGGGCTCGATCCAACCACGAAAAAATGTGACTCGCATCATCGAGGCGCACCGCATGTTGCCAATGCAGATACAAAAGGCCTGCCCGATGGTGATCGTCGGATGCAGAGGCGGTGGCTCGGAAGGGATACTGCCAGAATTACATGCATTGCAGACGCGCGGGTGTGGCCGCTGGCTGAGTGATGTGAAAGATGAGGAACTGCATGCTTTACTACAGTCTGCACGAGCGCTGGTTTATCCGTCGTTGTATGAAGGTTTCGGCTTGCCGGTTCTTGAGGGTTTTGCGGCGGGATTGCCGGTGATCAGTTCCAATACCACTTCAATACCGGAGGTTGCAGCCGATGCGGCCATGCTGGTTAACCCGAATCGAACCGAAGAGATTTCTGCTGCCATGCAAAGACTGGCTGAAGATGATGCTTTGGCTGCAGACATGGCAGAACGCGGACGGAAACGGGTAGAGGACTTTTCCTGGTCTGCGTGCGCGCGGCAAACGCTGGATGTGTATCGGAACCTAGCAGGTTGAAAAGCCGTGTGAAGCCAAGAGGATAACAAAGTGAACACCAGACTTCGCGCATTACAGGTTTATCGAACCTATTTCCCTGACCCGCCGGGCGGACTGCAGGAAGCGATACGCCAGATAGCGATTGCAAGTTCCGGTTTTGGTATCCAGAACAAAATTTTCACTTTATCTCCGAATCCGTTACCGCAGACGATTGCAAGGCAGGAAGGTGATGTGTTGAGATCTCGCTCATGGGCAGCACCTGCATCCTGCGACTTGGGTGGATTGGCTGCATTCAGGAAGTTCTCCCAGGCTTGCGGTGAATCCAACATTGTTCATTACCATTTTCCTTGGCCTTTTGAGGATGTCCTCCATGCTGTGATTCGGCCGAAAATCCCGGCAGTGATGACATACCACTCGGATGTGATCAGGCAGAAATTTCTCGGTGCAGCATATGCGCCTTTGATGTGGCGCACGTTAAAAGCGATGCAAGTGATTGTTGCGACATCGCCGGCTTATGTGCGTACCAGCCCCGTGCTTTCCCATCCATCCATTCGCGATAAAGTGCGTGTGATTCCGCTCGGGATAGTCGAGGAATCCTTTTCCAGGGAAGAAGATAACGGGGTATTCAAGCGCCTTGGAATAGACCGGAACGAGCCGTATTTCCTGTTCATCGGCGTGCTGCGCTATTACAAGGGATTGCATACGCTGATTCAGGCCGCCCGTCATGTGGGGGTAAAGATCGTCATCGCCGGTTCCGGGCCGGAAGAAGACAAGCTCAAACAATTGGCTGAACAGGAAGGCGCAAAGAATATTATCTTCGCCGGTCAAATAACTGATAGTGAGAAAGTTGCATTGTTGCAATCATGCCTAGCATTGGTCTTGCCATCGCATTTTCGCTCAGAGGCTTTTGGCATGGTTTTGGTAGAAGCCGCCATGTTTGGAAAGCCGCAGATATCGTGTGAGATCGGCACGGGGACTTCATTTGTAAATGCCCACGAAGAAACGGGGATCGTTTTGCCACCCGAGGCGCCGGATGATATGGCGCAAGCGATGAATCAATTGTTGCACGAGACTTCAGCTGCAGAAGCAATGGGATTGGCGGCACGCGCGCGTTATGAACGATTGTTTTCCGGTGATGCACTTGGAAAGGCATATGCCGATTTGTATCGCGAAGTTGTGGACGGATTGTGAAATCGCTCGTTCGTTACTGTGGGATATTGGCTTGAACAAGGTTCTTGTTACCGGCGCAAACGGTTTTGTAGGACGACCACTCTGCGAAGAATTGCTGCGCCGGGGGCAATCCGTCCGTGCGGCAGTGCGTTCCGAGAATACGATGGTCGAAAA